>ERZ500999.26-NODE-26-length-62474-cov-4.255035_pt1 | contig 62474 bp, 45 predicted proteins | sample MGYA00248827_ERZ500999 | MGnify/ENA primary metagenome ERZ500999 (study PRJEB25958, sample SAMN03398554) | human skin metagenome | study: EMG produced TPA metagenomics assembly of the Human Skin Microbiome Metagenome (human skin metagenome) data set.
TGTTGTCAAAATTGCCGCTAAAGCAAGCTGTTTGCCAGTTACCGATACCCATGATTTGACAAGTTTAGGGGTCACCATCCAACCCACGATGCATTACTACAACTGCCAAATTAGCTTGCCTATCAAATCGATAACGAGCCAAATAGCTGGGTTAAGCAAAAAGACGGAAATCTTGGATAGTCTGACGCTTGACAAAGGGCTATCAGAAATTTTAACTAGCTCTACCAGCCATACAGCAGCTACCGCCTCATCGGTTACGGGTACGGGGTTGCCTGCTAGCACGGTCAGCGATTCTAGCGGCAATCAGCAAATACAGCTATACTATTTGGGTATTACTGAGCCAGTAAATCATATGAGTGCTACTGCTAGCACTGAGTTAGCCGCTTTACCCACCTCATCTGCCCATCTGAAGAGATAGTCCATGCCGTATTTAATTGCAAACAATCAGCGTATCACCATTGATTTGCCTATCTCTCATGAGATCGGCTCGGGCGGTATGGGCATTGTCTACCGTCTTGGTAATCTGTTTGGCACGGGCAATTTGGTGGCAAAAATCTTTAAAAATCCCACCGATCCCAAAAACCCCAGCCTTGCCAAACTACAAGCCATGATGGCGCGCCCGCCTGAGCATATTTATGAAGTGATTAATGGGGTAGGGTATACCCAGTTTGCTTGGGTGAGACATCTGATTGTCGGCGAGCATGATGAGCTCATTGGCTATGCCATGCCAGAGCTGGATTTTGATAGGTCGTTATCGCTCAATCCTTTTATGTACCCAAGAGAGGCAGCAAAACTGACCGCGTATCAGCAGAGTCTCAATTATCGTGTGCAGCTGTGTGCCAATATTAGCGCCTTGATGGCGGACTTGCATGGTCATGGGCATGCCTTTATTGATTTTAAAGAAGCCAATATACGTCTGATGCCAGAGCCAAGCACGGGCATGGATGATGATTATAAAGGCTTTATCGTTGGGTTTATCGACTGTGATAGCTATCGTATTACTGGCAGTGATGGCAGCGTTTATCCAAGTCCTGTAATCTCACCTGAAATGACCAGTCCTGAATACCATGAACACAAAGATATTGGTTTGTTGGATGAAAAACACGACCGTTTTGTACTGGCGATTGAGCTGTTTAAAATTTTAAACAATGGTATTCATCCATTTTATTTTATCCCTGTGTCAGACCGATTAAAAAATGCTGCCCATCGCAACACCGACCAATTTATCAAAGAGCGGCTATATGCTTACGGCTTGCAGCCACAGCCAGAGATTGCACCGCTAAAAAACAGCATTCATGTGTGTTGGGATGACCAAACCCGTGCGATGTTTGATAAAGCGTTTTTATCCACCCATCCAACTGATCGCCCAAGCGCTGCCGAGTGGGAAAACCATCTACGCGGATTGGTTCAACACCGCCAGTTTAAAGTGTGTGAAAATTATCCCAATGATGCCAGCCACATTCATTTTGTCGGTAAACCCTGTCATCGCTGTCTGTTTTTAACCGTACCCAATAACCCGTTAACTACGCCCGTACCCGCAATTAGCGCTGCAGCGACAACCAGCGTCTGGCAAACCACGCCCAACCGTGCTTCTGTAGCGTCCACTGCCGCAAATCCCCCAAATCATCGGCCAAGCGCGGCTTTGACCGGTTTGATGGATGATGAAACATTGGCAAATAATCGTCGGCTTGAGCAATCGCTCAATACTCAGGCTAACAGTCACAGAGTCACATCGAGCCAACCCATCAATGTAGTCAATGCAGGGGGTGCAGGGGGTGCAGTCGATGACGCGACCCAAACACCGGCGACTCATTCAATGGCGATGATAGATACGATGCTAGATACAATGGCAGATGCGATAACAGCACCCGCGCATCACACTGATACTACAGAGGCGACATCCATTACGCCACCGTATACAACTTCTACCGGTGAGGTATCTGTCAAAAAGCCCTCTAAAGGGTGGCTGATAGCGATGATTGCTGCCCTAATTGCTGGCCTAGTGGCAATCGGTGGCTATGGCGTATCAAGGTTAAAATCCGCCTCAACACCGACGACATCACAATCCGCCACTACCAATCAGTCCGATAATGCCAAAGCGGCAAGTACCGATGACAATCCACAAAAAAAACCAAAAAGCCAAAATAGTTACACTACCATCATCAAATCGCTGCCGACTGCAAAAGCCACTATGACGCAAGCGCTTAAAGCGCAAAATGGGTTTTTTTCTTCCTCGTCGCAAACTAGCGTAGCCAAGCTGTATCAAGACACGCTCGGTATTAGCCCTGAGTTTTTTGATAACGTAGTCAAGGTGGGTGAGTTTGCCGAGCCATCGCTCAAACAGCTGCAAGAGCTCGGTTACAGCCAAGATATCAATGCGACAAAGCAATACTCGCTTGAAGCCTTTCGCAACGCGGATATGGGCTATTTTAAACAGCAGCCCACGAATAAAACGCTCGCCAAACAACTCAATGAAGCGGCAAAAAGCTATTACTGGCGCAAAAAAGACCCAAAAGCCGCCGCTTATCTTCAAGCGCAAGCAGTGAAATACAATCCCAACCAAGGCGAATATGCCGCCAATTTCGCTTATTATTTATTTAAAAATAACTATCCTTATAGCAAATCTTTTTTGCTTTATGCGCTACAAACGCCGCGTGATAGCAGCAAATACCCCAATACTTATATGATTGAATTGGCAGCGGCAATGGCACTGCAAGCGGGTGATGACAAAGGCGCAGTGGGGTCGTTATTGGCACAGTTTTATACCACGGACGATCAACAAAAACGTTGCCAAAACATGTTAAATTATCCGCAAACCTATCCAGAACTAGTACCCATCGCCGAGAAAGTGTTAGCCATTATCGACCAGCAAAACAGCAGCGGCGCCAATCCTGTGCCCGCTGAGTGTTTGCCGCCATATAACTGGGTCGTTGGATCGTCAAATTAGTTTATCAAATTGAAAATATGAAAATATGAAAATAGGGTAGTAAACATCTATGATTATTGTCTGCCAACAATGTGGTCAAAAATTACCAAAAACTGCGGTTATGTGCCCAAATTGTGGCAGTCGTCAGTTTGCGCAACAATCTGATAATCATACTCAGCCGCAGCAAGCGAATTCGTTTGTACAGTCAAGTGGCTATAATGCCTATGACAGTGCCTATAACGCGCCTCAGCCCTCTCAGGTGACCCAGCCCGAACATTATGTCGCTCCCGCAGTACAGCCACAGCAACCTAGCCAATACCCAACGCCAGCTGTCAGTCAGCTGCCTTCAACCGCGCTGCAGACTCGTAAGCCGGCTCATACCATGCTGTATGCAGGTTTTGTGCGCCGCGCATTGGCTTATCTATTTGATTTAGCGTTAGTCAGTTTATTATTGGGATTGGCTTATCAATTATTGTTGCCGCAGATTTTACCGCAGCTTGGCATTCGTGGGTTTACCGATCAAACGCTTGCCTTGATAGCGTATGGATTTTATTTGTTTTATATGACGTTATTGACCTGTTTGGGACGACAAGCAACGGTGGGCAAGGTGATTATGGGTATGTGGGTGTTTGGTATGCAGGGTCAACGGGTTAATTTTTTCCATGCGTTAATCCGCGAAACCTTAAAACTTATCTTATTGCCATTTGGTTTTTTGATGTGGTTTACCGCCCGTAAACAAACGCTGCATGATTTAATCGCACGCACGGTGGTGTTGTATGACCCCAATTAATTTTTAAACAGGGATAACAATAAAAAAAGTTAATCAATTTGGAAAACCCCATGCTAAACATAGTGAGTCGTACAAAAGCCAGCAAAAAACCCAACGCCAAAGCGCAAACGTTGAGCGAAATCATGATTTTAGCGGTGGTATGGCTCCTGTTAATTGGCGCGTTTTTACTGGCAGATTACGCCCATTCGCCCAAACTGCAGCGTTATCAACTTGAACTCACCAGCTATACTGAAGGCATCGCCAAACCGCAACTGCTCAGCAAATATTGTGGCGACAACGTTATTACTAATCTATATAACAACCGTAATGACCCTAACTATGGCATGACTCAAGCCTGTGCCCAAGCCAGTCAGCCCACACAATTAATGAGTGAGGCGAAGCAACATTTTGCCAAAACCCAACAAGCTTTAGCGGCCGCATGGCAAGCCCAAGGCAAACAGCAACGCCAAACCGAGCTGGTTGAAAATGAAACCGAAGTGAATTTGGGTGGCGATAAACTCAGCAATCGACAAGATTGGCTACACCTTAACGCTAGTGGGCAACTCGATAGTTTAGACAAGCTAATGGCGGTAAAAACCGATAAATTATCCCCTGCCGACCAAGCCAATTTTGCGGTGTCATTGCTTGCGGTTGCCGATGGCAATCGACGTTTTGCCTACAATCGCCTGTTTAGCAATCAGCCTGCCATTGCCAAACTGTTAAATCAATCGGCAAACGATGTCGCCAGTATCTATGACGCCAATAACAACCAACAAAAAGCCCTGCAAGCGAACAATTTACTGCCGTTAATTGGCACGCCCACCCATTGGGGAATGCTCGCTCAAGTGTTTATTTGGTCATGGGTGACGTGGGGGTTACTGTGGCTGTCTCGGCGTAAGCACTGGCTGGAAGTGTTACCGATAGCCATCACTGTGTGGGGACTGGTCATTGCAGGTGTTAGCCATACAGTGATATTGCCGATGATGGTGGGGGGTGTGATGTTTTGCGTCGGCGTGTTACTGAGTGTATTGACGATTTTTTCGCCCATGCGTCGGTTGATGGAAAAATTCCCCGACAACCGTGCCATGCTGTCATCTGCGTGGATTTATCCGTTGTTTGTAGGCTTTGCCACCTTTGGCTTGATGATTTTATTTGATTTAAGCACCCGTAGTTATTTGTCACTGCGTTATATTTTTCTCAATCATTTCAAAGATTTGTTTTGGTGTTTTGTGTTTATTAGCCTGGCTCGCCCGATTAGCAGTTTGGTTAGTTGGGGGCTTAAAACCCTCGTTGCCAATAACTTACTACACAGCAGTTGGGGCAATGTCAAATCGGCGATGACTAAAGCGCGTGTGTGGCTGCTTGCCTTTGCGGTGGGCTATTTGGGCTTGGCAGTGTTGATTCACAGTGACAGTGCGAAAGTCGCTGAATTGTCAAAGATTTGGCTGATGGTGTTTTTGGGCGTGTTTTTGGCGATTAACCAACGCGGCTTGATTAATCATCTGTTTTTCCGCTCCAAAAAAATGACCCTGCTGCTTGCTTTTTCGGTGGTGTTGCCGTTTATCGCACTGGGTATTGCCAATGAAAAAGGCACCATGCTGGTATTTTTGTTTTTGTTTACCTTTTTGGTGGGTGTGGCGCTATCCAACAAAATTTTCCAAATGGGCGGGCGGGGTTATATTTTGGGCGTGTTGTCGAGTACCGCGATTTTGCTTTTGCTGATGATGGTATTGGTGAATTTAAGCGGGTTTGATGCGCGTACTGCCGAGCGGGTCAATGCGTGGGTCAATCCGTTTGTGGCGAGCAACGATCAGATGGCGATTTTGCATTGGTTTCGCGATAGTGTGCCGATGATTGGCTATGGGTTTGGCGATATTCCGTGGTGCGGGTATCATTTGTCGGGCTGTCAGGGCGTGCCGCTACAGATGCAAAGTGACTATACGATTACCTCGGTGATGGCAGTGGTGGGTATCGGGGCCAGTGTGGTGCTGATGATGGTGTATTTTGCGTGGCTTGCGCTCATTGCCCGTCAGCAGATGGCGTTTGCCAGTGAGCAGATGAAATCACGGCTGTTGTCGGGCGGTTATTTTTTGCTGGCGTGGGTGATTTTGCTGTGGGTGGTGATTACGGTGTTTCAGGCACTTGTCACCATTTCGGGGAATTTAGGAATTTTACCGCTCACGGGGGTGACGTTGCCGTTTTTAAGTTATGGCACCAGTAATTTATGGCTCAATAGTATTATGCTCAGTTTGGCGCTGTTTCAGCCAAAGTTGATGTTGGACGGCAATAAACCGTAAACCGTATGCTCAATAACTTATCCAATCGTAGAAACGTCAAATTTTAGTAAGGCTTGCAAAAATTAAAGGTTCAAAATGACCGAAAACCAAACCCCGAAAGACGAAAACAGTCAAGAAACTATGAACAGTGGCAAGTTAGAAACTGTCAACAACACAGGTTCTGACACGCTGTCACAGGACGAAAATGTCGCTGATTCAGTAGATTTTGAAGAAACAGCCACGCCTGCCAATGCCTCCGACAATACGCAAGCAAGTGAAACAAAAAATACTAACAAAAAAATCAAAAACGACGGTAAAGTTGCCAGTTTTCGGGTTTCTCAAGCGCTTTACAAAACCATTTTGACCAACTTACAAGTGATTTTGGTGGTGTTTGTTGTCGGTCTTATCGGTTGGCTGGCGTGGTATCTCTCGCCCTTAACCGCCTCAAATACCACGTACAATGCAGAGGCGAATGAAAACGCCGTGTCACTTGTCGTTGACAACCTGGGTATGGCGGATGTGGTCAACCAAGCCAACAGCCAAAATACTAATACCCAAAGTGCAAACGCTAATCTATCAAGTTCGGTCAACGCCACGCCTGCCAAAACGTGCGATTTAACTCAGCCCAAAAACCAAGCCCGTTTTACCGACAGTATCAACCGAGTCAATCAAAGTCTGCTCAGCTTGTATCAGCAAAAACGTCTAGCCAACCAATACCAACTGCAAACTGCCAGCCTTTGGCAACAAGCCTGTGAGCAACATATCAACGAAGACGCGTTAGCCTTTGCGCTAAGAACGCTTGCCAGCCCTGAGCGATTGTTGCAGCTACAATGGCGAGAACAACAGCCCAATCGCCGCAATCAAAACGACCCCAATGTCGCCCATATGCCAACCAATTGGCTCACCCAAACCAACCCTTGGTATGGGCTACCGGGCTGTGTGTACATCAAAACCGCCAAAACGGCGGACAATCAAACAGGCTACCTGTATGTCGATAGTCGTGGCAATACCATGACTGACACAGGTGACGTTGACCCATTAACCCAGCTTTGTAATAACCCTAGATTGATTCCGGTGTCGGTCAAATCCTTGTTGGCTAAATCATTGACAGGGTCGGTGACTTTACCAAATGCACCATCATCTGACCCAAATAATGCGTTTACTAAAACCAAAAACGATATTCAAAACCAAGCCAATGGCGTGCTGCAAACCCTACAAGACAAACCCACGCAAGACCCGAAAAAACGGATTGCCTCCACCAGCAAAACTGAGGTTGCTTTACCGACCAATCTAGGGTTGATGTATAGCGAATTGTCCAACATTCACGCCAGCCATTTTGACCGTCAGTTATTGGACGCTTATCAAAGCTACCAACAAAAAAATGATCAACGCAGCTGGTGGCAAAAACTCACGGCACCGCCAATCAATAGTATCAATATCGATGGCTCGGATATCAAAATCGGCTACAACATGGCGTTAACCCTGGATCCCGCTGTACAGACCACCGCCCAGCAAGTAGCGGATTGTGTCACCAATAACCCCAATGGCACGGACTGTGATAGCGTGCTGTCGCCTGCGTTGCAAAACGTCGCCAATGGTATGTATGAGAACGCCTTGGTACGCAGTATCGGTATCGCGGTGATTGACGTCAAAACCCAAGGTGTGCTTGCCCTTGCTAGCGCTGACTCCAACTGCTACCGTGCCGATAATGGCGATACCACGATTAAGCCCACAGGTTGCCCGATACTGTGGAAAAAAGACTGGAGCAAGCAAAACCTCATGAACCATGCGTTATACCAAACCGTGTACCCAGGTTCGACCGTTAAAACCGTACAAGCATTGGCACTGGTACGCGCCAATCCGCGGTTTAAAAATATGCAAACCCCTGAAGCGCAATATCTCAAACAAGTGATGGCAAGCTCATCTACCGAAAAAGTGGCGAATTTTTTATATTGTCACCGCACGACCAGTGCGATGTCATTGCAACGTGACCGACAAGGCGTTTGCCCAGGTATGCCCGCCTTTAAAAAAGCCAGTGATGACATGGGCTGGAGTGTGAATTGTGCCGATAAAGGGGGAGTGAATTGCGGATTTAAAGATTTATTGTTTGGTAAAGCCTATAATAGCGACCCGATGCTACAAAGCCGCTATTTTTCAGGTGTACTGCTCACCGATGGCAAACAAGATTACACCACCAAACAATTGCAATTTACCGAAAGCCAAGTGGCAAGCTGTGTCAAAGCCAATGGCGGACGTATGAATGGGGCGTGTCGTCAAGGGGGCGATATGCTCAATGCCAGCATGAACCAAGTGTTTGGCGCAGGTAATGCCAAAACCTCGGTACTGGGTGTGTCGGATATGTTTGCCAATCTGCTGATTGCCGATAATGGCGCGACCCAGCGTCGTGGCGTGCATTTAATTGAGGATTTGTGGGGCGTCAATCAAATTCCGCTGCGCCCTAAAGCCTGGCGAGGCGATGCCCAAAGTCAAGAGACATTGACCACAGCTACCAGCCAACTCGGCGCCATGCCACTGGGCATCAACCAATCTGACGCTCGTGGTGCGCTCAATTTATTATCAGGTACGCTGCTAGCAGGCACAGGTTTGGGCGGCGGCAATGGCACAGCTTTTGCTGCCTGTAACCAAGCGATTGGTAGCTGTGCATGGACACAGGGCGTGATGGTGGGCAAAACAGGCACACCCGGCTTTAACTATCCCACCCGCCAAAACGGTCGCAGCTTTTATACCCCCAATGTCACCGTCAGTATGGTGGCAAATCTGTGTAACAATGCGGACATTCGCGCAGGCAAAACTCAGCCATCGGTGGCGTGTTATGCTCGTCCGTATAAATGGTTTGTCTATGGGCTAAAAGATAAAAATGGCAAATGGGATAAAGCGGTAGCGGTATTGGTTGAGCGTAACTGGACTAAAAATGGCTTGGTCGATGACCCTCGCGATGGCATTAATCGAGCGGTACAGGCCGGCATGATGTTAGCCAAACAGATGTATCAAAGCTCGGCGATTAGCCGTCCTGCAAACGCTAACCCACTGGCTGATTCAGTGGCTAGTCCAGTGACTGATGCTACGCAAGCTGTTAAAAAAACACAAACCCATCAATAAAAAATTTCACCATTAAGAGTAAATTATGGCTTACATCACCACCAATCACCGTTTTATCATTGACGACAAACACCCAAGCGATGTGTTTGATGAAATGGAAAATTTCTTTAGCCTATACACCACCGCCATTGATGACTTACAACGTGTGAGTGTTCAGCTCTCCGTGCCGACGAGTTTTGATATCACTGCCAATAAGAAAATGGCAGAAAGCTACCGACAATTTACCCAATCGCTCAAATACACCATGCCTGATATTCATATTTTGCCGATTAAAACCCATGCCGCCCAAACAGCGGATGACGACGACACAGCGAGCGAAGCAGATAATTCGGTCGTTTTGTTGATTCAACGGCTTGACGGCTATGCCCTAGATGATGAAGACGAAAAACCCAGTCTATATCAAAGCCTGTTAGGGCGACTCATCCCACGTTTTGCTGAAGAAAAATCTGCTACAGGACACTACCCTGAGCGCGCCCCAATCACCTTGCCTGAGCCTATTGGGCAACCAGCACCTTCAGCCCCGATACCTGTATCACCGCAGTATCCAACCAAGCCTGTTTCGCCACAACCACAGCCTGCTCAAGCTTATCAAATGCCTGCGCAATCAACAACACTGCCTTCAATCCCCAATCTGGTGCCTGCAGTTGCGCCGATGCAGTCGCCGCTGGTCAATACCGAGCCTATGTCATCTGTATCCTCTAAGCCACAACCTCCAAGGGTGCAACCACCGGTTCAAACGCCAACACCTGTGTCCAAGCCGATGGTAACTGTGTTGCCAAACATCCAAAAATCCGCCAAGCCGTACCAAGATTTATTGACCGATGCGATTATGGCAGCGGCGAAACAATGGGTAGATAAATCCCAAGTCATTACTCAAATCACCTTAAAATCCAATGATGGACTGACAACCGCGATGGTGGAGCAGTTATTTAGCAGTTTTAATCATGCCCATGAATCCACCCATACCCCGCATGATGCCATTGATTTGGTATCTTACGGTTATGAAGTATTAAAACCCAAGCTTGCCACAATTGGGGTAAGCTTGTCGGACGAAGCGCAATTTGGGTTAAAAGCCAAAGTGCAAGCCACGCCAACTGATATCGCACGTTTGCAAAAAGGTGAGGTGTTTAGCAATGAGATTAAACTGGGTGTTAAATTCATGACTCAGACTCAGACTCAGAATCAGCCACAGCCAAACTCAAATCATCATATCCCAGCAAGCCCGCCCGCTTTTAGTACTGCTAGTACTGCGCCACGCCAAGCGCAAAGCAAACTGCCTCAGTTGAACCAAAATCTACAGCAGATTGTTTTGACCATAAAATCTGTGGATGGGCTAGGGGAGCGCCAACAAAAAGTACGCGAGTTTCCGATTGTGTTTGCCAGTCGCGAGGCGCAAATCGCGCATGCCTTACGTCTATTTGCCGCCAATGACCTAAAGCTTGCTAGCGGCGTGTATTTTGCGATTGTCGAATCCCAAGGACAGCTGCTGATTGATGAGATTGACCCCAACATCAGCATTACCCGAAACGGTCAACCCATCAACCGACATGATGTTTTGCTGCCCAATGATGTGCTAAGCATTAATCATGCGATAACTGTGCAGTTGTTGTTAGCCCATTAAATGGGCGTAAACTAAAACAATATCGATAAAGTGATTTTTTAAGATGATAGATTTAACATGATAGAGCGTGGCATGAAACCCAGTAAGTTATATTTACCCCATGATAAGTCGTTTATGGGTGGGCGGCTTATCGATTATTTGGCAGCGCATTTTTCTCATATTAGTTTGGCAAACTGGCAACGACGATTTGACAGCGGTTTAATTAGCCTTGAGCGTGGTGAGCCACTTAAACAAGATTCGCCCTATTTGGCAGGGCAAACCATCTTGTACTATAGGCAGGTTGAGAATGAGCCTATCATTCCATTTTCGCCCAATATTCTTCATTTGGATGAACATCTGCTGGTGGTCGATAAACCGCATTTTTTACCCGTTACACCGTCAGGTCACTATGTCAGCCAAACCCTACTAGCCAAATTAAGAAATCATCCAGACTTACAGCAGTTAGCCGTGAATGATATTTCACCCTTGCATCGGTTGGATAAGGACACGGCAGGCGTGATGTTATTATCGGTTAATCCAAGTAGCCGCGCTTGCTATCATGCGCTGTTTGCCGATAGACACATACACAAAACTTACCACGCCATAGCACCGACTCGCAGCGATTTAAGTTATCCCTTTCACATCCATTCCAGACTTGAGCGTGGCGAGCCATTTTTTTTGACCAAGACGGCGCAAGGTGAGCCCAATGCGCACACTATGATTGAATTGATTGAAAATAATGGGGCGTTTAGCTTATACCGATTAACCCCGGTGACAGGCAAAAAACACCAATTGCGAGTGCATATGGCAAGTTTAGGTATGCCGCTGTTAAATGACAATTTTTATCCCACTGTTAATACTGTCAAGACCCAAGGCAGTAGCGATTTTACGAAGCCTTTGCAACTGTTGGCAAAATCCATCGCGTTTATTGACCCTATCACCCAGCAAGCAAGGCGTTTTGATAGCCAGCTACGACTGATAAAAAAATCTAACTGATTGATTTATTTAATTTTTATTATTTCTTTAAGCTGTTCACTGGCAAGTTTGACATCTTTTTGCCCCAAAATTGCAGAAACGACTGCCACGCCGTCAATCACATCACCAGTGGACGTGTCGGCAGCTTGCAGGGATTGTTGTAAGGCGGGCAGGGTGGTGTGATTGATACCACCAATGGCGACAATCGGAAGCGTTACCGCTTGTCGTATTTGCGTTAAGCTCGCTATGGTAACTGTTTGGGCATCTTGTTTGGTGGATGTGGCAAACATCGCGCCAACGCCCAAATAATCTGCGCCGTCTGCTTGCGCTTGGATGGCTTGCTGGGCGGTGCGCGCGGAAACCCCAATGATTTTATCTTTGCCTAAAAGTTGCCGAACCACGCCACACGGCAAATCACTTTGACCGATATGCACCCCATCTGCCTCAACTGCGAGGGCGATATCGACACGGTCATTAATCAGTAATGGCACGTTATAGTGGTGGCAAATCGCTTTGATACGCAGCGCGCGCTCATAGAACTCTTTGCTAGCAATCGCTTTTTCTCGAAGCTGCACCAATGTCACACCGCCCAATATCGCCTGTTCAACGGCTTGTTCAAGCGTTTGCTGTTGCAGGCAATTGCGATCTGTGACCAAATATAGCCGATAATCAGCACGGTTATGCATCATGTTTGACTTCCCATATCATATTGACATGCTCAATGCCGTCTTCAAGGTAATAGTCACCTTGTATACAAAAGCCGAGCGCTTGATAAAAGTGGATCAGATAAGTTTGAGCGGCGATAAAAATCGGCTGGCTAGGGTAGTATTGCTGGCAAATTTCAATGGCTTTTTGCATCAAATCACGCCCATAATGGTGACCCCGAAAATCGCCAACCGTTAACACGCGACCAATCGCGACATAACCCAAATAATGATAATCAGGTGGGATAATCCGCGCATAACACACCAGATTATTATTAATAAAACCCTGTAAATGCCAACACACCAAGTCGGTATCATCAATTTCTGGATAGGCGCAATGTTGCTCTACAACAAATACCTCACAGCGCGCCTTAAAAATGCCATACAAGGCTTGTGATGATAACTGTGGCAGTAGATTGAGTTGAAACGTTAGCATACGAATAAATCAAACGGATTAAACATCAGTATTATTTTAGGCTGGCTTGGCTGTCGATAGTATGCCATTTGACCATTTTTTTACCCAATAACGGTAAGCAAAACGAAGGCAATTGGTACGCGCCAATCAGCGGTAAAAACATCGCACCCATAAACGGCGTGGTGATGGTATACGCCAATAACACATTGCGGCCACCGCAAGCCAGCGCAGAGATAATGGCGTTTTCATAGCCAAAGCGGCGGTATAAAAAATAGGCAGAAAAGTAAAATACTAACGACAAGGCAGTGCCCAAACCAAACAAGCTTAACGCCTGCATGGGATTAGTGTCAAAGGTATGTCTAAAGCCCGACATCAATCCAAGCGGAAACATCATCAGTAGAATAATGTTAAACTTGGCAATTTTTGGATAATAAGTATTGAGCGTATCACGGGGAATGTATTGGCGTGCTGCGACCGCCAGAATCATGGGGGCGATAATGTAAATTAATAACCGCTTAATATACAGTACAAAGTCTAAATGGGCGTCCTTGCTGCCAAGTAACCACAATATCACCAGTAAGCTAACAGGCATGACCAACGTGGCTGTGATGGTTTTTGCCATGGCTAGCAGTGCATCAAAACCAACTGCATTCACAATAGCGCCCGTACCAAATAGCGGTGCGGTGGCTGACAGACCCGCGATAGCCAACAACAAATCACCACGGACACCCAGTAAATAAGCAATCAAGGTCATCGCCAAGCTCATCAGCGCACTTTGGAAGATGGCAAATCCCCAAACATATTGGGTCGTCATGCGTCTAATCAGCTGGGTTTGGTCAATGCCCAACAAGGTAAAAAACATCAAGAAAAATAAAATCTGCGGCAGCAGCCCAAGGACAAAATGCGACAAGTCAGGAAATATAAATCCAATCACACCAAACAATGGCATAAAAATCGTACTGTGACGGGCAATAAATCCAATCATGATAAATCCTTGGCGATTTTAATGATAAACAAACAAATGATAAATAAATAATTGAGTGAGCATACTACTCATTATTGATTGATAAATGCAAATGGTTTTGCTGCTAATTGTCATTTCATCATTAAATTAATCACTGTGCCATACATCTCGTTTTTGACGCCGATAGCTTTTATTTCGCATAATGTATATTATGTTAAATAAAATAACTCAAACTAAACGCTAACTGCCACTCAAACCTCACTGTATCTGCTAACGGTCTTTTACAGCTTGCAATGCGTTATCAAGATTTTGATTCACTGTCTTTTCTATCAGCGGCAAAAAACTTTTGAATAAAAAACCAAGCTTTGCTTGCATCTCAAATACTTTATCATCCACTGTTAACGTACCTGTCACACCGGCACGAGAAAAGTTGACGCGTATTTGCTCATCACTGCGCACTACATCGCAATGCATTTTATAGTCTTTTTCTGCTGAGACAATCCAGTCTTCGGTTATCTCAAAGGCTTGCGCTTTACTGATGCCATGCTCACGATGAATCACAAAATTACTCATACTTTTCTACTTTTTTTCTACGCTGTCTTGGATTTTTGGCTGTGTATTTTTAGTGGTCTGCGTTGGCTCAATTTAGGTTAGCCCTTCAAAACACGTGCGGGTCACGATAGCGATAATCTCATCATCGTCATACAGCTGCGACGAGCGTAAAAACCCCAGTACAGGGTCACAAGCTCTGGCATATAAGGTGTATAAAATTGCCAGTCCTGGTATGTTGCTTTGCAACTTGCCCTCTGCTTGCGCTTGCTCAATCCATTCACCGATGCTATCTGACAACATGACCAAGTTGTTGGTGTAATCGTCATTGGCAATTAGCAGCTCGCGCAGCTGGGAGTTCTCACTCGGCAGATTTGGCATTTTTTGCGCCAGTTTTAGTCGCATCGCCCACTGTGTCAGCGCTTTTAGCTTATCGATGGCGGTTTGGTCGGTCGCGTTTAGCTGATTGATGACCCCAAGCGCTTTGTGCATGATATCAACCAGTGCTGCCATGCCTAACGCTTCTTTACTGGGAAAATGTCGATACAATGACGCCTTGGCAATCCCTACCGTATCAGCAATCTCATCGACGGTCATCGCGTCATAGCCTTTGGTGGCTAACAAATGGTTGACCGTTTCAATAATCAGCGACTCACGCTCTAGCATCATTCGCTGTTTAAACGTTAACTTTTTCATCACAAGTTTCTAATGTTTTTCAGGTTTCTAATATTTATGAGGTTAAAAATTAGCTAATATTATACTACAAATGTTTTTATGATACTTATTATTTGATTATATACTAATAATTATATTTTTATACTAAATAGTATAAAACCTATTGCCAACCATCCGCTACTCTTTTATAGTATGCGGTAAGTCGTTTTCAAAATTTTGTATTGAGTTGTTATATTGAGTCGCTATGATGCCCACCCCCAATTCCTCAAAGCCTTTATCCATCGTCATTACAGGTGCAACCTCAGGCATCGGTTTACAGTTGGCAATGGATTATCTAAGTCAAGGTCATGAGGTGTATACGGTGGGTCGAAACAGCGATGTTTTGCACACATTGGCAACGATGGGAGCAAAAACGATTCAGCTTGACTTAACCGAGTATGATGCCGTGATGCAAGCTTTTAGCGACATTAAAACGCTGGATTTATTCATCGCGGCAGCAGGTGTTTGCGAATACATTGACATGCCAAACTTTGATTCGCGGTCTATCATGAGGGTGATGAACGCAAATTACGGCTCGTTAGTCCATGCAATCGAAGCGCTACTACCTGCCCTCAAGGCAACTAAAGGTAAAATTGTCACCGTCGGCTCGGCTTCTGCTTTGGTGCCCTTTGTGCGTGCAGAGGGGTATGGTAGCTCAAAAGCGGCAATCCATTATCTGAGCAAAACCTTGCAAATGAGCCTGCAACCTTATGGGGTGAAAGTGGCTTTGGTAGTACCGGGCTTTGTCAAAACACCGATGACGCTGCAGAACGACTTTCCAATGCCTTTTTTGCAAACCGTACAGCAAGCCAGCCAAGCCATTCAACAAGGGATTGCCAATGATGATAATGTCATTGAATTTCCGCAGACATTGGTACAGCCCTTAAAGCTATTGGCGCAGTTACCTGATGCAGTATGGCATTTTGTGGGTTCAAAACTTTCTCATACGACTTAATCATTTGACTTGTTAATCATTTGACTTGGCTTTAAAGGTATATCCGCACATGGCAGTGTTTACAAAAAAATCTCCGCACTCTAATCACAAAGTCCCCAAGACTTTAGTGGCTAATTCTATAGTAGCCAAGCCTACTAAGCCAAATAGTATAGCACACCAAAGATTGCCATTATTGGCAGTGGTGTATCAGGGCTAACGTGTGCGTATTATCTCAAAGACAGTCATGCAGTGACGATGTTTGAAAGCAATGATTATCTAGGCGGGCATGTCAATACGCTGGATGTCACTGTTACCGAGCGCTCACCTTTTAAAAATCCTTTTAAACCATCAACCGAAAAAGTCGCTATCGATACAGGGTTTATTGTATTTAATGAGCGTACTTACCCCAATTTTATTCGCTTGCTTGATGAACTCAACGTGCCATTTCAAAAAGCTGAGATGAGTTTTTCGGTTAAAAATACTTATATTAATTTTGAATACAATGGTCACACGTTAAACAGTCTGTTTTCTCAGCGCCGCCATGTGCTAAGCCCTCGATTTTGGCAATTTGTTCAGCAGATTTTACGCTTTAATCGCGAGACCAAATCACTATTAGCAAATTTTCGCCAAGCCGATAAAATGCAGCAAGCAGCTTTAAGCCAGCAAACACTCGGGGATTATTTAGACAGTCATGACTATGGCGAGTTGTTTAAAACCAACTACTTGGTGCCGATGGTATCTGCGATATGGTCGATGGGAATGGATGACGCCAAGCGTTTTCCCCTACTCTTTTTTGCCCAGTTTTTTGATAATCATGGTCTGCTAGATGTGGTCAATCGCCCACAGTGGTTTACCTTAGTGGGCGGCTCAAAGCAATACGTCAATGCCTTAATCACTCGGCTTGCTGCAGCAGGTACAACCCTGTATATCAATACCCCAGTGCAATCGGTCACGCGTGGCAAGGATGGCGTTAGCATTGAATTTATTCATCAAGGTAAGCGTCAAACCCAAGTGTTTGATGACGTTGTATTTGCTTGCCATGCCGATGTAGCAAGACGTCTACTAGCTGACATCACTGAGACAGAATCGGCTATTTTAGGGGCTTTTGAGTATACCGATAACGAAGCGGTTTTGCATACTGACACCCAAGTTCTACCCAAAAAACCGCTGGCTTGGGCAAGTTGGAATTACGCGATAGATAAACCCACCGCGCGCGTGGCTGACCAAAAACCTATATTGACGTATCACATGAATATCCTTGAGCGATTGACGGCAAAACATAACTATTTGGTGACGCTTAATACACCGATTAATGAGGCGCATGTCATCAAACATGTGGATTATCGCCACCCTGTATATGACAACAAAATGACCGATGCCCAAAAACGCTGGCATGAAATTTCAGCGAAGCGGCATACCCATTTTTGTGGTGCTTATTGGTTTAATGGGTTTCATGAAGATGGGGTAAAAAGTGGCTTGCGGGTATGCCAAAGTTTGGGGGTGGATATCGACATTTTGGTCACTACCAATACCACAGCTGCCTCAACCGCTGCACAAATCAAACGGCTGTCTAAGCCCAGCAAACCGTCGGCAAAATTTACCGTATCAAAGTTACCAAGCCACGCTGACAAAAAACTCTTGGTGCTGCAACGACGGCAAGTAACCGCCACGACCAACCATGCGTTTTGCCAAAACCTAGCGCATGATGGTTTGTGCAACACCCCTCAAAGGTAAATCATCATGACATTTGCCCATCAAATCCTGCAAGGTGTGACTTGGCATGCCAGACAAATCCCTACCCGTCATGAATTTCATTACCCCTATCGGTTTTGGGCAGTCAATTTAACCCAGCTAGCGGACAATCCATTACCTAATGTAAATATGAGCGCCAGTCATGTGCCAACATGGTTGCCCCAATGGCTGAAAAAAAAATGGCTGAAAAAATCGCTGCAACAATCATTGACGATCCCTCTGCTATCGCAGCACCATTGGGCGCTTTATCAATTCCATCAAGCAGATTATTTTGCTATCAATCGGCTAGACCCCTCTTTGGATAACCGTCTAACCGCTTCAGTAGGACAACCTGCGCCATCGGCTAGTTTATTGGTCAAAGCCCAACAAACTTGGCAGCAATTGACTGGCAGTCAGCCGACTGGCGAGGTGGTGGCTTTGGTCGTGTTACGTAATATGGGTTGGTATTTTAGCCCTGTCAATTTTTATATTGGCTTTGATGAGAACCACCAGCCAAGCCATTTTTTGGCAGAAGTCTCTAATACCCCTTGGAACAAACGCCATTACTATGGTTTTTTACTCACAGGTGAAAAGACCTTGTACCAACATGACAAAGGTTTTCATGTATCGCCTTTTAATCCCATCAATCAGCAATATCATTGGCGTGTTGAGATTCACCCTAAACGCTATGCATCGGCAAATGACAATCCTGAGCAAAATGGCTTTGATGTTGTGATTGATATTGGACTGACAGATAGCCGCGGCAAAGTGTTTAATGCAGGCGTGAGTCTAAAAGGCGTTCAATTAGATGAGGCTTCGGTGATAACGGCGATTAAGCGCCGACCCTGGATGAGTGCCACATCGCTACTGCGAATTTACTGGCAGGCTTTTAAATTATACGTGCTAAAACGTGTGCCTTATCAAGCTTATAACCAACGTTTACCCCAATAGTTAACTGAAATTTTTTATGGGAATTGACTATGACACCGTCTTCTTTAGAGGCTAAAAACACTGCAACCTCTCACCCGTCAAATCACCTATCAAAAGGTAAGGAGACCTTGGTTAAACGCCGTCAATCCGATTTAGCCAAGCGGCGCTCGTTTACCGATTTCCTACCCTACCCAATTGTTGACCATCTGCTCACGCCCGTTCAACAAAGTGCGGCAAAAGCGGCGCGGCAAATAATATTTTTATTGCTATCAAAGCTCAAACAGGGTCATCTAACCGTGATTGAAACCTTTCATCAGTCTAACAATGTAGCGACTAAGGCAGCGACTCATAAAACCTTTGGTGTTAGGGTGATGGATACTGAGCCTCTAACACAGTCACCAGTGACCGATACACAACGAACACTAGGGGAACAAATTGGCAATCATCCTTTGGCAGTGACACTCACCATCCATTCACCGCAGGTGTATCAACACCTATTAACAGGCGGTTCGATTGCTTTTGCTGATGATTATATTGATGGTTTGTGGAAAGCCGATGATTTAACAGCATTTTTACGCTTGATTGCCCGCAATTTGACCCTCATCAATACCATCGAAGCCAAATTTGCCAATTTGACCAAACGCTGGGAACACCGCCAACACCGCAATCGGCATAATGATAAAAACAATGCCAAATCCAATATTTTAGCCCATTATGATATTGGCAATGCGATGTATGCATTATTTTTGGATGAGCGCATGATGTATTCATCGGCAATTTATCCGACACCCTCATCAAGCTTGGCGGCAGCACAAACCCACAAGTTGGCAAAAATTTGTGAATTAGCTGAGTTAACAGCTGACGATCATGTCATTGAAATCGGCACGGGCTGGGGTGGGTTTGCTATTTATGCCGCGACCCAATATGGCTGCCGTGTCACCACCACAACTATCTCAGACGCGCAGTATGAAGAAGCCAAACGCCGCATTGCCGATGCCAATCTAACCGATAAAATCACCCTGCTAAAACAAGACTATCGTGAGCTTACCGGCAAGTATGACAAGCTGGTCAGTATTGAGATGATTGAAGCGGTCGGTCATGAATATCTGCCAGATTTTTTTGCCCAATGTAATCGACTGCTCAAAGATAATGGGCTGATGGTATTACAAGCGATTACCTTTAATGATCGGGGTTATCAAAAATATTTGCATAGTGTGGATTTTATCCAAACCCATGTTTTCCCCGGCGGGTGTTTATTGTCTAACAGTGAAATTCTTAGCCAAGCGCGCGACCATACCGATATGCAAGTAACGTCATTGGTTGATTATGGCTATGATTATGCGCGTACCTTGATTGATTGGCGTTATAATTTTATGCAGGCGCTACCGCAGCTCAAGGCACTTGGCTATGACGATGCGTTTATGCGTTTGTGGCATTTTTATTTTGCGTACTGTGAAGCAGGATTTTTGGAAAAAACCATTGGCGTGGTGCAAGTACGCCTTGAAAAAGCCCAGTACCGTTAACCCAATTTGCGCGGCAAAGGGTTCAGGACAATGGGTTCAGGACAATTAATAACAGGACACAAGGATTTAGCAATGGCACCATTAAACTATCTGTGGGTATATCTGATCGCCGTCATGGTATTTTTGGGTATTGATGCCGTATGGCTTAAAACCATGACCCAACGCTTTTATGCACCGCGCATTGGACATTTACTCAGTGAATCACCCAATATGACGGCAGCAGGCGTGTTTTATCTATTTTATGTTTTTGCGCTTTGCGTGGTGGTCATCTACCCGCAGCTAAAAGCTAACGCGTCATTAACGGTATTGGCAGGATATGGGGTGGTCATTGGGCTGATGGCATATGGAACGTATGATTTTACAAGCTTAGCATTACTTAAAGGTTATGATAAAACTGCGGCACTGGTTGATTTCATTTGGGGCGGCTTGGTCACAGGATTAACTTGCGTGATTGTGGGCGTCATCTACAAAAACTGGTTGGTGGATTAGCCTTAAGCTAGGTACGCAACTACAGCCCTAATACAAGGCTAAGGTACAATTTTAAGCCAGATTTAAGGCGGATTTAAGGCATGATTTCTTTGCCGTCCCAAGCCCAAATTTTGCCCGAATCGTTGGGGGTGAGCTGATGCAGAACCTTAAGTAAACTTTGTGCTGAGAACGCTGCGGTAAATAATTTACCTTCTGCCACATTTTTTTGAAATGGTTTGGATAACTCACTGTCTACCGTGCCGGGGTGCAAAGCAACAATAATCGCGTTGGGGTTTTTTCGTTGCAGCTCGATGCTTAAATTTTTAATGCCCATATGTAAACTTGCTTTTGCCATCCGATAACCATACCACCCGCCCAAGCGATTATCCGAAATACTCCCTACCCGTGCCGACAATACGGCAAATAGCGACTGTGAGGATTTGTTTAAGGCGGGCAAGGCGTATTTGGCAATCATCATCGGTAATACCGCATTGACATGGAAATATTGATGCAGCTGATCGGCTGTGATATCTCGCAGCGATTTTTCAGGCGCGATGGGTTGAGCGTCGATTTTAGACTCATGTAATAACCCAATCGTCACAATGACACTGTCCAACGCTTGAGTGCTGCTTATCTCTTTGATAAGCGCGGCGATAGCCAGTTCATCATCAAAATCAAGCTGATGAGGGACGATATGAGGGTGGCTAAATGCCGGGGGTTTTCTGGCAATGGCATGAATGGTGGCATTTGGATAGGCGATAGCCAAACAATCACAAAATGCCTTTCCAATCGCGCCAGAAGCACCAAATATGGCGATATGTTGCATACGCTACTCGCTTTTTAGTAATTCAATCATCGCTTTTGCCAGTTTTTGACCGCTTAAGTAGGCAGACTCGACATCACCCTTAAGTAGCCAGTCCCCACAGACACCGATGTTTTGGTCGCTATCTAGTAGATAGCCTAACTGGTGGTCACCTGATTGAAGGTTAACCTCTTCGCCTGTGGCATAGCGCCAGTGGTGTATGTCTTTGTGTGCTGCAGTCGATAAATCGATACCCAATACTTGACTCGCCGCTTGTGTCAAATGGTTGATACAGGCAGTTTTATCTTCCTCAATATGTGTATTGGTCCATGCTGGGGTACTATGAATCACAAGGCTATAACCGCCTTCGCGATGGGGTTTTGCACTATTGACGATAATTTTATCGATATCCTCACTCTCGATTTTGGCATACTCATAGTCTAAAGCCAGCGGTGTATCAAATCCCAGCATCAGCACACTACAGGGCATGAGCGCATATTTATTCAACACTTTGGTATGTAGCGATGTTTGAGCAAAGCTTTTTGCTTGTTCTACAGGCATCGCCGAAATAATCCAATCAAACTGACCCAATGTTTCACCCTTGTCACTTAACAACTCCCAACTATTAAAAATTGGATGATGGTCAATGATAGACGCTACTCTAGTATTGCGCTGCACAGTTAAGCCACTGGCGAGATGTTTACCAATGGCATTCATGGCGGGTATGCCGACATAGTACTCAGAATAACAGCCAGACACTCTGGGCATGGAATGTGGTTTGGTAGATACAGTAGATACAAAGGAATTATCGGGGGTAGCTTGGTCAACTGCCCATACTGCAATCACCCCTTCAGCGAGTAATTGATTGACAAAACTTTGAAAATCGTCGTTACTGGCAGTAAACGCCGCAACACCATGATCAAAATAAAATGGTTCGGCACGGCGCGTTGCCAGTCGCCCACCGATGCCACGGGATTTTTCAAAAATCACTACGTCGTGCCCTGCTTGTTGCAACGCTTTACCACAAGTTAACCCTGCCAATCCTGCACCGATAATGGCAATCCGTTTCATAGTTTTACCCGCTCTATACGATTTTTGAAAGTTAAAAAAATAGCGATGACTCGTATCACCGCTATGCCATCAGACCAATAAATTGTTGGCTACTATAACTAAAGATAACTATGGATCAAGACAACAATTTATGGCCGATAACTTTATCTATGATAACTTATCTTTTTGGCAAAATGACACGGTCAATCACATGTACCACACCATTGCTCGCTTTGATATCTGTGGTGACAATGTTGGCAACACGTCCATTGGCGTCTTGTAATTTACCATTTGAAGTCACCATGACGTTTTGACCTTGTAAGGTTTTAACCATACCTGGCTTGACATCTTTTGCCATCACTGTGGCTGGCAGCACATGATAAGTTAACACAGATTGCAATAACGGTTTGTTTGCAAACAATTGCGCTTTGGTCATACCGAGCTCAGCAAGTAGATTGGCAAAGGCAGCATTGGTCGGCGCAAATACGGTGATGTTTTTAGTGGTCGCGACGGTGTCGGCTAAACCTGCGGCTACCACCGCTTCAACCAATATTGAAAAATCTGGATTTGATTTTGCCACATCAACAATGTTAGCTGCGTGCATCGGTGCATGAGCGGTATGGGTTGGCGTCGTGGCACAACCGGCTAATAACGTGGTAGAAATCGCCGCTGCTAAGAAGGCTTGTTTTAACATACTTATTTTCCTTATTTAATTATGATTGTTGGATAAAATACAGGTCAGCTTTTTAAGCTAAATTAACTTTAACTGATAATATTGGAATTTTCAATATATTTTTATACTAAAAAGTATAAAAAATACTACTTATTTTAATATATACCATTAGGTAAAATTCATTAACAACAAAAGCGACAATGACTGCATAAATGTCACAGTAACTAGATTATTTTCCGCTACAATTTATTTCTTCATTTTGGGCAACGCATAAGGGCAAAATTATGTACGTTAATTCAAGTACGCAATCACCGACCGTAGCAGTGATTGGCGGTGGTTCAGCAGGTTCTACGATTGCTATACGGCTGGCGATGGCGGGCATTCATGTGCATTTGATTGAAAAAAATGCCAGCCTTATCAACGCCCCGCCCATGTGTCATCTGCATGCAGGTGGCAATTTGTACCGCGAAATCAGTGATGAAGATTGCCGCATGTTGATGCGCCAATGTATTGATATTGCCAAGTTGTATCCAGAGAGTATTGATGTGCGCCCCACCCTCATCACGGTGCCAAAACGCGATAACAATACCGCCACTGACTTACTGCCACGGCTTGATATGTTAACGGCTTACTATCAATCATTGGTTGATGCTGACCCTAGCAACCAAGTGTTGGGCAAAGTTCAAGATTATTACCGAGTGTATGACAAGCAGCAAATTCAACAGCTAATTCAATTAGAAGCTAAAGACATTCCGAGCACCACGGATGAGTGGGTTGTGGCGGCTCTTAAAGTAATGGATTTGGAAAAACTGCAATATCCCATCATTGCGGTGCAAGAATTTGGCTGGAATATTTTTAGACTCTCTGCCAGTGCTTTTTTACAATTGCAGCGCTTACAGAGCGCTCAGGTACATCTAAATGCCCAAGTTGATGATTTAAAACGTCATATGGATGGCTGGCAAGTGTCTTTTACCGATGAGCATGGCGAGCTGCAGCATATCTATGCTGATTTTGTGGTCAATGCTTGCGGGTTTAGAACCGGTATTATTGATGACAAAGCAGGCGTGCATATCAAGCGCATGGTTGAATTTAAAGCTTCTTATATCAGTGAATGGCGTGATTATAAGGGGCGTTTGCCTGAGATTATTTTTCATGGTGAGCGTGGCACGCCCAATGGCATGGCGCAGTTTACCCCTTATCCTGACGGGTTTTTTCAGTTGCATGGCATGACCGAAAACATCACCTTATTTAATGATGGGTTGACCAAAGCCACACAAGAAAGCAGCCAACCGCCCATTAATCCACAATATCTAAATTATATTGAAAACGGCTGGGAACCAAACGCCCTAAAACAGCGTACCCAAAACGCCATAGATTATGTCAGTGAATTTGTGCCAAGTTTTCGAACTGCACAAGCGGGAGATAATGCGTTATATGGTGGGCAGCAAGTACCGAGTGATGATATTACCGTGCGCGTCGCAGATTTACAGGTGTTTGCCAAGCTGCGTTATGCGGTGGCAGAAAATGTGAAAGCCAATTCTACCCTAGATGTGGCGGATAAAGTCATGGATGCGCTAGTTGATGCCAATTTGATAGAAAAATCTGCTTGCAAGCGTCCCAACTGGCACAAAATTGATGTCAATGAGGTCAATATAGTGGCACGCGATATTGCCAAAGCCCGACATTACCCATTACCGATGGCAAAGGTCAATCAGCGCTTACTGGTTTGATGGATTGCTGGCTTGATAAAAAAGGTAGAAAAAATTCTACCTTTTTTACTCTGTTTTTTACTTTGCTTTTTAATTTATTGTGATTAAGTAACAGTCTAAGCAAATAACCCTTGGGCATATTGATCGCGGATGACTTTTTTGTCAATTTTACCCACGCTGGTTTTTGGTAATTCCGTGATAAATTTCACATCCTGCGGAATACCGTATTTTGGCAAATGACCGCGCTCATACGCTTGCTGCGCAATCGCGATGATGTCTTCAGCTTTGGTGTCTTGATAATCGGGTTTGAGCACAATCAACGCCATCGGACGCTCACCCCAGCGCGCATCAGGAATGGCAATCACAGCAATGTCGGCAACGCTTGGGTGTAATGACATGATGGTTTCTACTTCAAGCGAAGAGATCCATTCGCCCCCCGATTTGATGACATCTTTTAGCCGGTCGGTGATTTTGACATTGCCTTTTGCGTCCATCCAACCGATGTCTTGGGTGTGTAGATAACCGCCCTCCCACAGCTCGTTGCCTGCGTCCTGATTTTTGTAGTAACTCTGCGTCAGCCAAGGTGAACGCACCACGATTTCGCCTGTGGATGTGCCATCGTTTGGCATACGTTTGCCATTGTGCCAGATTTGCAAATCGACCAATGGCACCGGCGAGCCAGACAAGCAGCGATGCTCAATTTGTTGCTCTTCGCTCATGTGTTGGAATGTTTCATCAAAGCTGACAATGCTGATAATAGGACAAGTCTCTGACATGCCATAACCCGTAGACACTTCGATGCCGCTGGCTACAGCCATTTTGGCAAGTCCTTGATTAAGCTTAGAGCCACCGACGACCATTTTTAAGCCGTTGAATTTTTCTTGGCGGCTGTTGATTTCACCCAGTAGCATTTGCAAAATCGTTGGTACGCCATGCGTGGTGGTGACATTGTGTTTTTTTACCAAGTCAACCATAGTAGAAGGCATATAGCGACCCGGATAGATTTGCTCCAGTCCTAGCATGGTTGCGACAAATGGAAACCCCCAAGCATGGACATGGAACATAGGCGTCATTGGCATATAGACATCTGAGTAGCGCAGCCCTTGACCTTCGATATTAAGTGCATTGGCAACGGCAACGACGAGCGTATGCATGACGATTTGACGATGGCTAAAAAATACGCCTTTGGGGTTGCCTGTTGTGCCGCTGGTATAGAAGGTTGTGGCAATGGTGTTTTCATCAAAATCTTCAAACTCGTACTCATCGCTGGCTTGTGCTAGCATGGCTTCATATTCGCCTTGGGCGTATGGGGGCATTGGCGTGTTGTTATCATCCAACCAAATCACATGCTCGACCGATGGCGCATCTTGGGTATGGCTTTTGATCATCGGTGAAAATTCTGAATTTAGCAGTAGTGCTTTTGGTTTGGCATGATTGATGGTATATAGCACTTTGTCTTCTGACAAACGCACATTGACGGTTTGCAAGATATAGCCACACATCGGAATGGCAAAATAACATTCCAAATAACGGTGTGTATCCCAATCCATGACCGCAACCACATCGCCTTTTTGTAGGTTTAAGCCTTTTAAGACATTGGCTAAGCGATTGACACGTTTGAAAAACTCTTGATAGGTGTAACTGGTTTTGTCAGCGTAATGGATTTTTTTGTCGCCAGAGACCACTTTGGCGCGAGACAATAAATTTTTGATAAGCAAGGGAAAACCATAAGCTTGGTCGGCTTGTAGGTAGTTTTCGTGCTGATTTAAAATAGCTGTCATAGAACATTCCTTTGTTGTGGTATAACTGTTGTTGTATAAACAACGAGTCAATCAAATATTGCTCGTCTAACTTTCCTGTGAGTACTTCCTTGTGAGTATTGACTATATACGAGCGTTATAACCAATACAACAAAAAATATGAAACTTTCCAGTTCAATATGTTTCATATTTTTACGCTTTTTTTACACTTTGGTGAAAAAAATTTTATTATAGGATTTTGGTATACTGCCTTTGCTATAATGCGCGTTACCTATCCCACTGAACGAAAAAATATGACCCAGCACTTTTGTTTGCCTAGCGATATCAGCCCCGAACAATTTTTGATCGAGTACTGGCAAAAAAAACCACTGCTAATCAAGCAGGGCTTGCCGCAATTGGTTGGTATGTTTGAGCCAGACGATATCATCGGGCTTGCCCAAGATGAAGACGCCACTGCCCGACTCATCAGCGAAAATAACCAGCAATGGTCACTTAAAACCAGCCCTCTTACCGCCAAAGACTTTCAAAAACTGCCAAAACATTGGACGGTGCTGGTGCAAAATATGGAACAATGGTCGCCAGCGCTTGGCAACCTATGGCATGCGTTTGATTTTATTCCGCAGTGGCAACGTGATGACATCATGGTGTCGTATGCGCCCTCAGGTGGCAGCGTTGGCAAGCATTATGACAATTACGATGTCTTTTTGGCGCAAGGGTACGGCAAACGTCATTGGCAATTGGGCAAGTATTGCGACCAAACAACCCAATTTGAAGCAGGTCAACCGATTCGTTTGATGAATGAGATGGGCGAGCTGATATTTGATGAGGTGCTTGAGCCAGGCGATGTGCTGTATGTACCGACCAATCTCTCCCACTACGGGGTGGCAGTTGAGGATTGTTTGACTTTTTCCTTTGGCTTTAGGCGCCCTACCCCATTACAGCTGCTCGATAGTTTGGCAGATGTGGCTACCCATTTTGATGATTTAGCCATTCCCCTCAAAATCAACCAACCCACCGCCGTTGCAGGCGAGCTGTCGATAGCCAGCGTTCACGATATCAAAGCGCAGCTGATTGCGCTGCTAAACTCTGAACTTGGCGATGAAATAATCACTCAAGCGATTAGCGAAACGGTAAGCAAGCGTCAATATGAGCTGATGCTCCCTGACACGTATGCCGATATTGATGAGATACAAAGCGCCTTGGCAGCGGGTGCTGTCATCATGCAAGACATGTCTAGCCGTATTGTATTTACCCAAACTGAAGCCGACTCAAAAACTCAAGCAAAAATTTATGTCAATGGCTGTGCTATTGACGCGGACGATATACCCGCTAACGCGCAATCACTCCTCATTCGACTCGCCAATGGCGAATCCGTCGATGAGCAAATTTTGCAAGCAGCCGATGTCGAAACTGATATAATTTGTGATTGGATAGAAAATGGCTGGGTAGTGATTGATTACCCTGAAGAAATTATTGGATAACGAAAAAATATTATGAGCTATTATTTTGGGTTTACCCCTTCCGTAGAATTGAGCGCTACCATTGATAAGGCGTATGAGCTGATTGCTAGCAAAAGTAGCGAACGTTATGATGTTTATCGCGATAAAATCACCCAGTTGACCAGTAAAGAGCTGATGGATGCGCTACTGATTAAATTAATTGAATCGCTACCCGATGATTCAGAACGAAAAGCGCATTTGATTAAAACCGCAGCAACCATTGAAGCAACTAGCGATAAACTGATTAACACACTATTAAGCCCTACAAAAAATGAAGATGTGTTACCTAGCTTTGATTTTTTTGACCAAAAAGTGTTAAAAAACACCCAATCGGGTGAACGTCGTATCTCAGTGCCGCTGAGTGACGAACTAGCAAAGAGTTTACTGGCTACCATAGAAAATGTCCAAGCAGGTAAAGGGCTTGAAGAGCAGCAAAATTTGATTCGGTTATTTAGCGAGCTAACCAAAGCCTGTTTGCAGCATTTTTTGGTCGATTTTACCAAAACGCTCAATTTAAATATGCTCAAACGCGCGGCAATTCCAGTGACCGATGGCATCATCGTCAAAGTAATTGATATCGCGCTACGCCGTTTAATCCCACAAATGCCGCAAGAATCGCTTGAGCGTTTTACCAAACATTACCAAGCGTTAATATTTAACGATTAGGTATTGCTAACCGTTATTATTCAATTGGATAAAACTGCGTTACAATAGCCCACTTATTTTTTTAAATTAATAGGTCCACCATGAATCAACTTAGCAATCAGCAAATCGAAGAAGCGCTACGCAATTCTGAATGTCTTATCAGTAGCTTTGAAGTGAGTAGTGCTTACGAGCGTTTGGCAGCCAGTGTCAACCTGCACTATGCAGGTCAAAATCCCATTGTGATGGTGGTGATGAATGGCGGGTTGATTCCAGCAGGTCAACTGCTTACCCAGTTTACCTTCTACCATCGTATGTACTATATTCATGCTACCCGCTATCGCAACAACCAAGGCACCAATGAACTTGAATGGAAATTCAAACCTGAAATTGATTTGGCAGGTGAAGATATTTTATTGATTGATGATATTTTTGATGAAGGCATTACCCTAAAAGCGGTGGTGGACGAGCTGGCAAAAGAAAATCCAAAATCTATCCGCACCTGTGTGCTACTCAATAAACTCCATGACCGAAAAGTGCAAGAGTTTAAAGTCGATTTTGTGGGTCTAGATGTGGCAGATCGCTATGTGTATGGCTGCGGTATGGACTATCACGGGTATCTACGCCATATGCCAGGGATTTATGCGTTAAAAAATGTGTAAAACTGCTTGTCATAAATAAAAAGGTATCGTTGGATACCTTTTTTTATGGCGTATTTTTTTAGAATATATCTTTTTATGATGTCTCTTTCTATGACCTATCTTTTATGGCGTGTTGTTGAGATGATCAAATTGTAGTTGCAAACCAGTTTGTCGCACCGCTTTTTGCGTCACAGCTAACTCAAAATTTTCTTTAGCGCTATATATGGATAAAGCGGATTTACTGCGCGTCACCGCTGTATAAATCAGCGCTTGGCTTAGTAGCCTTGTATGCGCTTTATCAATACAAATGGCGACCGTGTGAAATTCTGAGCCTTGTGACTTATGAATGGTCATCGCATAGGCATAGTCACAACTTTCACGGCTTAATCGCTGAATGGGTATCACTTTTTCTGCAAAACACGCGTATAACTGCCCTTGGTACAACAGACAAATCGCAATATCGCCATTGAATAACCCCAACTGATAATCATTGTTTTGGATGATAATCGGTAAACCGTGATAAAAGTAAGCTTTGGTTCGAGTGATTTTGGAAAACTCGGTAAAAGCTAGGCTCATCTTTTGGTTGATTGATTGGGTGCCCAATTGTCCTTGATGACCTGCACACAGAATACGATAACTATCAAACACCTCAAACAACCCTTTTCGATTATCCGCTTCAAAAATATTGACTGGCTGGCTGTACCATTGCTGCATAAGCGCAAAAAATGGATGGTAAGGTTTCGCTAATTGGTTGAAAACAGCAGGCAGACTCGAAGACGCATCAATTGGGTAAAAAGGAATATTGGCTGTTTGCTGTGTTTTACCAGCCAAGTCTGGTGGATTTGCATTTTGAGATGGCTTAATTGCTTGCAAATCAATGGGTTGTAATAATCGCTGGATGAGCTTTATTTTTTTAGGTGCAGGCAAATTTTGCTGAATGGCGAGAGCAAACTGACCGACAACTGAATTTGAATCAAAGCGTTTTGACTCGGTCAATTCCGTGATATAAGGCTGCAAACGCGTCACCGCGCACAAATCTGATAGAACCGACCCCGCATCTACCGCAGCCAGCTGGTTTGCATCACCCAACAAAATCAGCCGACCCGTGGGTTTGATAGCATCAACCAACTGACTGGCGAGCTCAAGCCCTAACATGGACGCTTCATCTACGATAATCAAATCATCGGGTAATGGATTTTTGGCGTGATAGCGTGGTATGCCATCACTACCAATACCCAACAGCCGATGTAAGGTTTTTGCATTGTCCAAAGTGATTTCTTCATCTTGCAAGCTTTTTTGCAAGCTTATACGTAATGACTCTTGCATACGCTGCGCCGCCTTCCCTGTGGGTGCAGTCAAGGTGATAGATAAAGGCGGTAAATTAGGGTCCTGTTTTCTTTTGTGCTCGTGCCCCTTTTGCAGCGTGGTTACCAGCTTAGCCACGGTAAAAGTTTTACCAGTACCAGGCCCACCGATAATAATACTCAGCGCGTGTTGGCTTGATTTTTCGATGGCGAGCTGCTGCATCGCATTGGGCGCTAAACCATTATCGATGTCCTGTGATGATGATATACCACTAAACGCCGCCACTTTTCTATGGGCAATTTTCATCAACTGCTTGGCTAACGATTGTTCTGCATACCATTGCCGATGTAGCCAAACAATGTAGCTAACTTGCGTTTCACCAACTCCATCAACTGATTGGGCGAGCTTTTGAATAATGATAGGTGTATTGGTGTCATGGTTGCGCAAATCCTCACTCGCCCCTATTACGCTTGCCCAGTTATTGTCCGTCAACTCTGCAATGAGTGATTTTTCATCTTCATTGTTGACCGTCATTTCATACACGGTATGACCTTCTGATAGTTGTTCATTGATTTGGTCAAAAATTTGCGAGATTTTTGGTTTTTCTCTAGGTTTTTTGCTGTTATTTTTACTCTCTTTGCTTAGGCTATTTTTATTGGTTTCTGTATTAGTTAGCTGTGATTTTTGCTGCTTGCGGTATTGAATAAAATTGGCTAATTGGGTTAATTTAGCGGTTTCTTCAAGTGCAGCGGTTGGCTCAGTCGTGTTTGTTTTCATGATAAATTCTTTATGCGTAATGGTTAATTTTAATTGCCGTTGGGATAGCCGAACATATCATCGAGTGCCAAGATAAAGTCACTATCAAACTGCTTTACTAGTTTCCCACAGGTAGCGTGTTTGGGTGACATACCGCGTAAAAAGGCATATTCGACCGCACCCAAATGGGTATTGATATCATAATTAGGTAGTCGCAGCTTGAGATAGCGATGCAGCGCCACTTGGTAGATGCTCGCTTGTAACCAATAACTATGCGTGGTCATCGCGTCATATAATGCCGCTGGGTTATAACTGTCGAAATCACTGCCAAGATAATTGCTTTTATAATCGACGATAAAAAACTGTGTGCCGTGCTGATACACCAAGTCAATCTCCCCTTTGAGATACTGCCAAACCATGGTATTGACTTCTTGGCTCTGCAATTGCAGTGGGATATCAAATTGATGAAACAACGCGTTTAAGTCGCTAAATGACAAATGCTGGTTTAAGCGTAAATTAAACCCTAATTCAGCAACTTTTTGGTTATATTTTATATTGACCAGCGGCACTGCCGAAGCGGCTAACGGCGTATGGATGATGTCATCTAGCCAATCCACCAACGCGATATAATCCGGCTGCAAATCATCAATGTTGATATCATGCCAGTTGCCATACTGCCCTGCACTACTCTCTTTTGTAGAAAAATAATTGCTCGGCATTTGGTAGCGTCTTAACGTGCGATCCACCATGACTGACCAGCGTTTTAACTTGTCTGCTCTGGCATCTTGTTGTGGTATAGCCAACTCAGGGGTTTCATTGTAGTTATTGGCGATGTCCTCTAAAACACTATGTAAAAAAGTACCCGGGTTTGTGCCTTTTTCAAAGTTAAATCTAATGGAATTAACCTCGTTACCCGACTCCCTCGCTAGCCGACTATTGGAGATAGGCAATAAACGGATTTGAGCCGCTGACAAAATGTCATCATCTTGCCTATCTTCGGCATTAACCACTGTGTCAACGCTGGTATGGTCAATATAACGAGACAATGCGGTAAAACTGGTATTCGCCCATCCTTTAAAGGTATCGATGGTGATGACTTTGATGATTTCATCGTAATCAATCTTAGCGACTGTCTTAGCGACTGTAGCGTTTTGCTCATTTTGCCTATTTGTTTTGGGTGTGAACTTTAGCTTTGAGTCATAGTATTTGCTTAGGCTATTTGAATCTATAATATGGGTTGTTTTAGTCAATGTTTCTTTGACAGCAAATTTTGCCAAATCATTCATGAAAGGCGCCAAAGCAGAATTTTTCACCGCAGATTTTTTGGCGACAGTCACAAGATACACTTGTTCTTTTGCGCGGGTAAGGGCAACGTACAATAATCGCAATCGTTCCTCGTAGGCAGATTGGTCTTCAATGGCGACATAATTGATTGGATTAATAGAATTATTATCGGCTATTTGGCTCGGCAAAGCGGTCAATCGGCGGCTTAACAACGGATTATCATGATTTTGGGTCAATTGCGGCGTTGCTTGATGGGTGGTTTGTATGGCATACAGATATAACGGCGCACCATGAAACTTGGCTTTACTCTCCCCGGTAAATCCAACCACAAACACTATCGGAAACTCCAAGCCTTTAGACGCGTGAACCGTCATCAGTTGCACCCCTTCATCAGATGGCAAGCGCTGCTGCGTTGACCAATCTTCTTTAGGCTGCTGTTGCACTTGGGCGCAGAACCACTCAAACAGTTGATGCTCGCCTACCTGTCCATTGAACTGGTCGCTGATAATATCTAACAACTGGCGCAAATCGATGAGCAATCGCTCGCCATTTGGATGTTTGGCGAGGCGCTGCCAAAAATTGAGTGTGATTTGGTTGGGTAAAGTAAGGGGTTGATTGAGCAGCCACTGTATAGCGACCAAAAAACTGTGTTTTTGCCACAACTCGCTGGCGGTCAATACCAACTGCTGAATCTCAGCCAAACTGGTGTGTATTGATGCTTGATGAGGATGAGCTTGTCCTTGCGCCTCTTGGGTGTTAGTTTGATTAAGCGCATCATATAACTGGTTGATTTGTTCAAGGGTCAGCTGAAAAAAACTAGACAACATCAAGGATTTTAATTTTGATTCGCTAAATGGCGTCAACAGCACGCTTTGCAAGGTCATCAAATCAACACTCATGCTATCGCCAAAGACACTTTGACTACCGCCTCTGACCGTCGCAATCCCATGATGATGTAAGCGTTTCTCGATGGTATGAAGTTCACTGTTTTTGACTGCCAACACACAAATATCACTCAGCGTCAAGCCACGAGTTTGGTAGCTTAATGGCTTGCCATCATCAAATAAATCAAAAATTTGCGCGGCAATGGCATCGGCATAATCCACCGTTTTTTCATCACTTGATGAGATGATGTCATTCGAGGAGTCAATGTTATCCGAGGAATCAGTATCATTTGATATGCCGTCATTCTCGGCTACTGCCACCACTTGCTGACTATAAGGCGCTTTATATTCGATAGCAATATGATTGAACGCAGGTAAGCTAGCAGCTTCATTGCCTACCCCATTACCGATAACCAGCTCAGCGGTTTCGCGCGTCGCAGAGATTTTACGATAATAAATTTCACGCCCCATAAAATACGGCTGTTGGCTGATATTGGGCAGCTGGTCGGCTTGATTTGGGTCAATATCTTGCTCGCCAACGCCATACCAATGATTGAGACTATCAATTAGCGCGGCTGATGAGCGATGGTTTTGGTTGAGTGACTTGGGCTGTTCCGGAAATAATTTTTTTAGCGTGGTGTAGTTTTGTACGTCCCCGCCGCGAAATCCATAAATTGCCTGTTTGGGATCCCCTACCAATAGCAAAAACTGCGAAGGGGTGTGATATTTTTTAGCATTTGATTTTTCTGCTTTATCTGCTGTCTCTGCTGTCTCTGGCTCAAAGTCTTGTAAATAAACCCTTTGAATCAGTAACGCTTGTTCGGTGTTGATATCCTGCGATTCATCAATTAAGGCGATGGGATACTGATGGCGAATATAACGCGCTAACGACTGACCTTTTTTGCCTGATAGCGCATCGTTTAACCGCGCCAATTGTAACGCAAAGGTCGTTAGCCGCTGTGATTCAAGGCGTTTTGGCAGGTGGGTACGCACGTAACGGCTAATAAACTGGGTAAAGTAAAAATTTACTTGTTTAAAGTAGTCTTGCAAGGCTTGCGTTTGTTGGATAAGCTGCCAAATGTTGTCCACGATATCAAAGGATTTGAATGTAGCGCTTTGCTGTTCTTTTTTGCTATTAAAGCCTTTATCGTTGGCGTATAAATCTTCAATGCCTTCTAGCACCTTAGCTATATTGCCAACTTTGTACATAGCAAAAACATTGGTAATGTCACCCGTGCTGAGTAAATTTTGCAGATTTTTAATTTCGTTAAAGTGTTTATGAAGTTTATTGCCAGCACTAAACCCTTGCGCTTTACGAAAGTCACTATCAAAATATGCCTCAAACCCACTATCATTATCATCTGCAATCGACTGTATCAGCGCCTTGATAGCAGTAGTATCAAACGTTGTCAATGTTACCGTATCGATATCAGCGGTATAAAAATTCAGCGCGCGATTGACCGCCTCGTAGTAGTCATCAACCGGTAAAAACACGTTATTGTCAAACATCATCGGATATAATTCAGGCATATTGGCATTGACCTGCGCCATAAATGCCCTAAGTTGGTCGTGAATCATACCCTTGATGATGCCGCTGACATCATTACTGATTTGCACCTCTGCAGAAAACCCCGTTTCGCTACTATATTCTCTTAGCCACTTTTGACACAAACTATCGAGAGTGCTGACAAATAAGCGATCAAGCTGGTTGAGCGCCAATGTGGTGCGCTGCAGTGCGATACGAAAATTGACGGTATTTTTGGCAGGTTTATGGGTGCTGTTTTCACTATCATCAGCGGTTGGCTTTGGGGTGCTTAGGCTTTCTTTCGGGCTTACTTTTGTGCTTGCTGCTGGGGTTACATCTACTGGCAAACCAAAGACTTGTTTGGCGATCCACTCGATTAAGTGTTTATTGATAGGGTCTTGGTACTTACCCAGTAAATTTTTTTGTGCCGCAAGCGCTTGTACCTGCGCAATAAAATGTGCATATTTTTGCACAGCGATAGCTTTGCTGCTATCCAAATCACTGTCGTTTAACGGTGTAAATGTAGAATGATTAATCATTTGCAGCAATTGATAAAAATCTTGCAAACGCTCACGAATCCGCTGGCGCATTTCGGCGGCGGCACTTCGCGTAAAGGTCGTGGCGATAATTTTTTCACACGGCTGCCCCGCTTGCACGATTAGTCGCAACATCACGCCCGTCAGCGTCCATGTTTTGCCTGTGCCTGCTGAGGCTTCAATCAAATGACGCCCCGTCAATGGCAAAGTGACTGCAGGAGGTAGTAAAGATTCAGCGTCTTCTTTAATGCGTGCTTCGTCGATGTTTGTTTGAGTGTTTGTTTCGATGTCTGCCTCGATATTTGTTTCACTACTTACTTTTATGCTTGAAGAATGAATATCGTGTTTCATAAGATTTCTTTGATAAAAATGCGTGTCATGCTTCAATAAGTTGGTGCAATTCTTTAAGCATAGATAACATAGGCTCATAAATCAGCGCGCCCAGCGTCTGTGCAAACCCAATAACCACCGATGGTTTATAATCGCCGATTAAATGCTGCCAAATCGGGTAGTCAAACTGGTTCACATCCACAAAATTAAAGTTACTGTCTTTTAGCCAATCACCTAGATGCTGGCTGGCTGGTGCCTCTGGCTGCTTTTGTTGTTTTTGTAAAAATGACAGGCAAAAAGCGGGCGGTACAATGGTTACGACGCTATCGATGAGTTGATACACCATCACAATATCCTGTAAATAACCACAGGCTTGCTCACAAGGGATGGCAGGTAGATACACGGTTTTTTTATTGCTAAACTGCCACAGCGAAAAGCCATCATTCAGCTGTGCTTGTTGAGCCGTGGTGCGGCGAAGCACTTGCCAACATAAATGATGCAACCAAAATTGCAACAGGTATTTTTCTTTGCCAGAGGTTGGCAAGTAATTTAACCAATAGCTGGGATTGTCAGCTGCGGCAACCTTATCTTCAATTGATTGATACGGTTTATATAATGGCAAGTTGGCAGTGATGACCCAGCTTTCTTTACTGTCTATCAGTCCCGCTTGTTTATCCAGCGCCAAGGCGTTAATGGCGATTCGCTGCTCTTCACAGGGGGTTAACGCCGTTGCCACCCAGTGGATGACCTCGTCCGTATTTTGTACATCTAATGCCCCAAATTTATCTGAGTAAAAATTCCCTAACAACTTTGCCTCAGTAGCCTCGAGCTGTTGGCTAATGGTTTTTAAGTGATGAACAAAGTCCTGCAACTCTTTTTTGAGTTGCTGCTTATTTTGCTGCAACGATTGGTAGCGGTTCACCCCGGCTGGCAATAACTCATTGATAGCGATGTTGATTGATTCTTGAATGATTGGCTTTTGCGCGTTTACTGCCAGTTTCATCTCGTTTTGATGTTTATTATCGTCCTTATCGGACAAGGCTTGGGCAAAAAAAGCATCTAACAAAGATTTACGCAACAACCAACCATCTAACGCATCCAAGGTTAACGATTCAAACTCGTTATCATTGTCATTTCTATCATTGCCACCACTATCGTTGTCACCTTGGGCAGGAATAGCAATGTTTTGTGCTTTCACAAAGGCTTTGGCAGGATCGGCTAGGTTGCCAACGATTTTACTCAAGTTGACATAATGCTGCTGCGACTGTTCAGGCATATCAGACAGCTGCTGTTTTAGTTGTTGCCACTGCGATAGCCAGTCAGTTAGTTGCTTTGTATCCCAGACTTGCACGATTGGCTGAGTGGACGTAGCGTTTTTATCTTGCAGCGCTGTATAAAGATTGTGCCAAATTTTGGCAGGTGGGTACAGGGCAGTTTTTGACAGCTTGATTTGCTGGTTTAGAGTGGCTGTGGTTTGTTGTAAATCAGCAGATAACCCATCGTCATTAATTTGCTCGGGACTTTGAATACCTTTATCTTTATGCTCGCTTTTTTGCTCGTTTTTTTGCTCAGTTTGCGGCAATTCAAAATAACTTTTATCAAATGGCAAGGCGGCATGATGGGTGACCAAATACGCTTTTACCCATTGTTCAAAGTTGGCTGATTGGGGATTTAGGGGACTTTGAGAATTATTGCTTAGGCTATTTGATTCGTTATTGGGGTCAAGAATAGCGTCATCACTTGCCATTCGGTTTTGCAAAAAGTCGAGTAATTCCTGTACGGGACTGGCAGGTAAATGCTCGTGGGTATCTGTGGTACTTTTACCATTATAAAATATCCAGCACGCTTGCTTGGCGCACAGCAGCGCGTCCAAAAACGCGCCTAAATCGTCATCTTCACGAAATCTGTCACCGCGAATCGGCAATCCTGCCTGCATCAAGTTATAACGGTTTTGCTGCTCTTGCTTTGGAAACTCAGATAAATTTAAATTGAGCATCACCACCAACTTATACGGCAGGCTGCGCACTGAACCGATACGGGCAAAGGTAATTACGCCAGAGGGCTCGGCACTTACTTGCTGATTGATAATCGATTGGGCGATGTTTTCGAGTACAAAAGTGAGTTTAAGTGGCAAATTCTCGGTGTCAATTTGCTGCACTGGCTCGGTAGGCGGGTTGGGGTTTTTTGAGGTTTTACTTGTTACCGTAGCGAGGTATTTGCTATTGGCTTCGATATTTTCTTTTAGGTCATTTTGTGCGGCAAAAATCGCGCGCCACGCATTGGTTTGATTAAATAGGCTAAATTTTTGTTGAATGAGCTTTTCTATTTGGCTTAGCCAGTCAGGCAAGGTTTTAACGTCAGTACCTAGGTGACGATTGTCATCCAACGTTTGATAAATATCACACAGCACAGCGACGATGTCGGCATCTGCCATGGTCAAGTTTGTCAGTGGTACAAATTTCTCCACCACGCCAAAGCTATTGGTATACTCGCCAAAACTGACCACCGTGGCTTTGGGCATCATCACGCCAGCGACCAAGCGCTCAAGCGCATAAGCAAAGGTGTATCGATAGTCATCATCGGCGGCACTTAAGGTTTGCTGCAAATGCAGCTCGTCAAACCCGCGAATAAATCCTGCCTGAGTCAGCAAATCACAAGCACGGGTCATCTGCTCCAAATTAAGCCCAAAGCTTTCATATAGCGGCGCTAGCATCAACCAATCAAATACTTCGCTACGCTGAAACCGAGCGCCTGCCCGATTGAGCAGCGTGTAGTACCCTGTAATCGCTTGCCAAAGCAGGTTGATATCTTTTGCCACCACGCCTGTCACTTTGGCGGGCAACTGATAGCCATCGCCGCCCACATGTTTGGGGAACGTGGCTTCGATGATGTTTTGGTGGGTTTCGATGTCGGGCAATAATACCAAAATATCTGACAATGCTCGTCTATCCCAAGGATCGGTGGGGATCTGCGCGGGTGTGGCTTGCATATCGCTATAATTTAGCCACCCGATAATCATACTGCGTAGCACTTCAAGCTGGCGCACCATGCTATGACAGACATGAATGGCAATACTGGTATCAAGTGGTTTGGGTCGCCATTTTTCCACGTTTTCAAGTTGCTTGTTGGATTCTTGCTTGAGTTTGTCTTTAATGGCTTTGTATAGACCAAGCGTGGATTCAATATCTTTAAGCCCATTACTTTGAATATTGGCAAGCTGCTGCTGCAAAAGCTGGGTTTGCTGCGCGAGGTTTTGGCGGCTATCTTCATTCGCTGCTTTTGCTGCCTTTGCTGCTTTTGTTTCATCGCCTTTCACCAGTTTAAGCATGTCATTGATTTTGGCGGTCGTCGCGACTTCTTCTAGCATTAAGATGTCATGTTGGATAAATTCAAGTAACGTATTGGGCGGTGTGTTATCAAAATCATCTTGCCATAGCACATGTTCATATTCATTACCCGATAAGCTTGCCAGCATGGCAAACACTTCACGCGATTGTTTGCCAAACCGTGACAACAAAGTATGACCATAATCTTTTAGATACCAAGCGTCATGCTTGCTGGCATCGTCTTCCATTTGCATCTGCATGAGCCAGTTTTTATCGACGATATCTGCCCAAAATTGCTCTGACGGGTTAAAGTGTAAAATCGTGACGTCGGTTAGCACCCCTAAGCGTTGTAAGTCCAGTAACTCTGTCGGCGGTAACTGCTGCAAAGTAAATAAAAAGATGTGCTTTGGTAACTTGCTACGACTGATGTTGCGGATACGGGTCTCTGAATGGTTTAATGCCTGCCAAAACTGCTGATGGAGCTGCTCGCGAAACCGGTAGTCATCATCAAACAGCTGTCGCCATAAAAATCGCTGCGCGGCTTCTAACTGTTCGTAGTGCTCAACAAGCCAGTCAGGCGTGTCAATGGCATTGGACGCATCCCGCCCGTTTAAGCGGTTATGCAGCGCATCTTTTTTGGCAATCATGTCACTCACCGCGACAGGCTTGTCTTGCCCCCAATTACTGAGCCACTGCGGACGATAAGTCATGTAGCGATTGAGCATATTTGCCATATCACTGGCTAGCTGCCAGATGCGTTGATCTTGGGTTTGTAAGTCAGCAGATTGGCTAATCACGTCATTAGACAGTAGCGATTGGTTATTCGCCCAACTTAAACTGTCAATGGTAGCGGGTGTATCAGGTGCAAAACCAGTCGTATTTGGGCTATCCGCTTCTTTGTCTTCAACCAACGGCGATAAAAATGGATAAAGCGGATGTTGCGGCTGCTCCACAATGGCTTGTCGGTACTGGGTTAAATAGCCAAAGATTTGCCACTGCATGACGTTTTTGGATAGCATTGCCACTTCTGGCACGTCTAATATATCGTCGTCTTCCGAGATGCGCGCATAGGTTCTTAAAACCCGCTGCATCAGTCCCAAAAAATAGCGACCCCAAAATTCAGTAGTCACTAAGGTGCTGATGCCTGCCTTATCTGCGACTTGTTTTTTTAACCACTCCCCCATGACTTTAGATGGCACAATCACCTGAAATGGCTCAAAAATTGAGCTTTGATAACTGGGATTTTTGTAGGCGTTTAACAAATGGTCAAATAGCGTATCGATTTTATTACTTTGTATAATCGTTAGCATGCAGTAAATACTCGAAAATTTTTATAGATAGTGAGTGGGTCGCTCAAAAAATTATACAGCAAAAAAAACACCTCACCATCACCGCTCAATGAAAAAATCGCCCGAATTGCCACATTCGCGACAGCGAGTGTCGCCAGCAGTCTGTAAATCTCCCTAACTCACTTAGCTTTTATGCCATACAAAGTATGCATTACAAAGTATGCAATCCAAAGCAAGTAATATATAGCTAACAAAGTGATAAACTTATCCCTGCGTCACTCATGAGTATGTTTTTGGTTACGGTTCATCTTTAAATGTTGTAAGCCATTTGTTTTACTTATAATATTAAGCTCATTAGGTCTAACGTATAAAAGAAAACAACCGTATAAAAGAAAACAACTGTATAAGAGAAAACAATAAGGAGACGACCGTGACTGACAATACTAACGCTACACCTACCGATAAATCTCAATTAGACAACGCCCAATCTGATGTTGCCAATGAAGCGATGGAAGGCATCAATCGTACCGACATCAACCAAGATAATGCGAGCACTCCTACCTCTAAGGGCTCTGATGAATCGCTACTTGATATGTTACATGAGGCGAAAAAATTCGAAGATGAAGATGAAGATGAAGAATAAGATAAAATCAAACGGTTAAGGTCGCTACTTAGCCGTTTTTTTACGGGTTAATAAATATACTTGATAAGCCAGCGCTGACGATAACACAATCACAATGGGTAACATCAGCGTCATGTATTTATAGTGGATATAGCCCAAAGCACCTAATACCCCGCCCCCGCAAAAGCTATACCATATCATCGCTTGAAACACGAACATTTTCTTATCAATCGGTCTGCCCGCCAGCCAATTACCCAAGGCTGAGCCCATATCTGAGGTCAATCCTGTCAAATGGGTGGTGCGAATCACGGCACCGCTATAGGTCGCGACCATCGAATTTTGCAGTCCGCAAGCCATCGCGGCAAACACCTGCCCCCAAAACGACTGATAGCTAAATAAAATCAAACTGATAATTAATAAACTTGCTTCAATTAACAGAGCGTTGCCATAGCGCTTACCTTCTTTTAATGCCGTACTACCCACCACAAAGCCACTGATAACTGCCCCAGATAAAAACGATAACAGCACGATACAAACCATCGCCATCTGCTGGTAGTGCTGTTCCGCCAATGCTGTGGCAAATAGCGTCACATTGCCCGTTACATGCGAAGCAGATAAATGCGTGAAGCCGACTAACGCGGTGCTATTGATACACCCTGCATTAAACGCCAGCACGCAGCCACCCCATAAAATCCACTTGGGTAATTTATTAATCATTAGCTACCGCCATCTATCAGTCTTTAGCTGACTTGCCAAACATGTTAAGCCTGACAAAAAATGGTAAGCTTAACCAGACGGCTTTGCAATCCCTATCCAAACATCCATCAAAAAAAGTAAGCAAAAAACAGCAAGCAAAAAAAAGAGCAACCATGGTCGCTCTTTTATCAACATAGCAGTCTAAAAATTAGTCTTCTACCTGCATCATCACTTGTTCAGAGAGTGCCACGGTATTAAACCCAGCATCGACAAATAAAATCTCGCCGGTGATACCAGACGCCCAAGGCGATAACAAGAACATCGCGGCATTACCGACTTCTTCAATATTGACATTGCGCTGTAGCGGTGACATTTTGGCGTTGGTGTCGAGCATTTTACGAAATGATTTGATACCGCTTGCCGCCAAGGTACGAATCGGACCTGCAGAAATCCCATTGACACGGATACCATCGCTACCCAGAGAGCTGGCAAGGTAGCGAATGCTCGCTTCCAGACTGGCTTTGGCTAGACCCATGACATTGTAGTTTGGCAACACATGGATACTGCCTTCATACGTCAAGGTTAACAGCGAGCCTTGGCGTTTTGCCAGTAACTCACGGCTGGCTTTAGCAAGCGCCACAAAGCTGTAGCTACTAATATCATGGGCAATGGCAAAGCCTTCACGGGTGGTCACTTGGGTAAAATCACCATCTAGCTGATCGGCAGGGGCAAAACCAATGGCATGCACGACCCCATCAATGCCCTCTGGCCAGTGTGCAGCAACTTGGGCAAAACACGCTTCGATTTCGCTATCTGACGCCACATCACACGCCAATACCTTCTCTGCACCAAAAGTTTCGGCTGCCATATCCACGCGTTTTTTCATTTTTTCATTCGGATAGGTCAAAATTAAACTCGCGCCTTCACGATGTAACGCTTCTGCGATACCCCAAGCAATCGATAATTTACTGGCGATACCGGTAACAACGAAACGCTTCCCTGTTAATAGCATGGTTTTTCCTTATTTTTCAGTGAACGAATATGCACTATAATAGCTCAAAATTAGGGGTTAATTCTAGCAAAAAACCTAAACAAAGCAAATTTAGTGATTTTCATGGCGTTTGTGACAAAAATCGCTTTACAAATAGTGGTAAAGCGTTAAGCTATGCCTATTTTTTTAAACTTAAATGTTATCATGACTATGCCTGCAAATTTTGACGAGATTATCCAACAAAACAGTGATGCCTACCGCACCCTTATTGCATCAACAGGGGAAGACTTAACACGTGAAGGACTGCTTAATACCCCAGAACGTGCCGCTAAAGCCTTTAGTTTTTTGACCCAAGGCTACCATCAAGATTTGGTCGAAATTACCAATAACGCGATTTTTCCAACTGACAATAATGAATTGGTCATGGTAAAAAATATCGAGTTTTATTCGATGTGTGAGCATCACATGTTGCCTTTTTATGGCGTTGCCCATGTGGCGTATCTGCCCGATGGCAAAGTGATTGGACTGTCAAAAATGGCACGTATCGTGGATATGTACGCTCGACGTTTGCAAATTCAAGAAAACCTAACCCGCCAAATCGCGCAAGCGGTGATGGATATGACAGGGGCAAAAGGCGCAGCGGTGGTGATGGATGCCGCGCATATGTGCATGATGATGCGCGGGGTGATGAAACAAAAATCCGATACCCGCAGTATGTCACTACTGGGCGAATTCAAACACAATACCGAGGCAAGACAAGCGCTGTTAATGGCGATTCCAAGCGCCTAATATCTAGACTTGGTACCTAAGCCACTTAATACCTAAACTTAGCGCCTAAATAGTCAACCTAAATTAACTAGTCAAAAAAGCCCCAGTGATGTTACTGGGGCTTTTTTATATTCAGCCGATTTATAACGGGCATATAGCGCTTTTCCATATACTACTTTTCAATATCATCTATTGGCGATACACTAACATGGTTTTCGATTTTTGCCCTGTGAGCCCATAACATTAAGATAAACACATTAAGACAATAACAAGGAACATAAAATGATCCATCATACCAAGGCAATTAACAGCTTTCTTGACTACGTTAAAGTTCAATTACCGATCATCCAAGCGCCTATGGCAGGTGTCCAAGACAGCAAACTTGCTATCGCAGTGTGCCAAGCAGGCGGACTTGGCTCACTCCCCGGCGCCCTGCTCAGCCTACAAAAAATCGAAAGTGAAATTGCGAGCATCCGTCAAGCGACTGACGCCCCCTTTAATGTCAATTTTTTTGCGCATCAACAACCTGACTATACCCAAGCGATGCAAGAAAAATGGTTTAATACCCTACAACCTTATTATCAAGAATTTGGTTTGACCCAAGATGAGATAGCTACGACCGGTGGACGTCAGCCATTTACCCATGAACAAGCAGCGCTATTGGCGGATTTAAAAGTCCCTGTGGTGAGTTTTCATTTTGGGCTACCGGACAAAGCTTTGTTAAATATCGTCAAAAAATCCGGGGCGATTGTGATATCGTCCGCCACCACGCCTGCGGAAGCGCGCTGGTTGCAAGCCAATGGGGCGGATATGATTATCGCGCAGGGATTGGAAGCAGGCGGGCATCGGGGTATGTTTTTAAGCCAAGATGTCACGCTGCAAGCGGGCACTTTTAGCCTATTGCCCAATATCATCCGCTCTGTCAGTTTGCCGGTGATTGCGGCAGGCGGCATCAGCGACAACGCTACCGCACAAGCAGCGTTTGCTATCGGAGCCAGCGCAGTACAAGTAGGTACTGCATTTTTGCTGGCAGATGAGTGTGATACCAAAGACTTTCACCGCAAGGCACTACAAAGTGAGCGAGCCGAACACACCGCTTTAACCAATGTATTTAGTGGTGGCTTAGCACGCGGGATTGTCAATCGCTTTATGCAAGAAACGGGGTATATTAGCAAGTCTGCACCGCCATTTCCCCATGCATCGTTTGTCAGTAACCCCATTAAAGCCAAAGCCGAAAGCATGGGAAGTGATGAGTTTAGCTCACTGTGGGCAGGGCAAAATGCGAGATTGGCGAAAAGTGGTACAGCAGATAAAATTATTCAAGATTTACTGGGCTACTAATTGCAAAAAATAATCTTGATATATTTTGTTAGTAAAAAAACGTGAGTCGCATCACTCACGTTTTTTAATGAACAGTTTAGAAACCTAATGTTTTGCCATCAGGATTTCTTGGGTCAGAATAGCCATAAAACCCAGAATCATCAGCTTGAATAATTTGAATACGTCCCATTGGTGCTTTAGTAACAACTTTATGACCTTTGTCTTGCAACAATTTTATCGTATCAGGACTAATGCCTTCTTCAACTCTAAGCTCATCGGGTAACCATTGGTGATGAACGCGTGGTGTAATTATCGCTTCTGCGGGATTCATTTCATGGTCAATCGTATTAACCACACTTTGCAATACAGTCGTGATGATACGAGCCCCACCTGGACTACCTGTCACAAGCCAAGGTTTATTATTCTTCATGACAATCGTTGGTGTCATTGAAGACAGTGGACGTTTTTTTGCTTCAATCGCATTGGCAGTACCACCCACTAGACCAAACGCATTTGGCACACCGGGTTTCACTGAGAAGTCATCCATTTCATTATTGAGTAAAATCCCTGTGCCTTCTGCAACAATGCCACTACCAAAGTTAAGATTTAATGTATAGGTGACAGCAGCGGCATTGCCCGCTTTATCCATGACGGAAAAATGCGTAGTCTGGTCACTTTCATAAGGTTGTGGTTTACCAGGTTTAATGGTTGATGAAAGTCTTGCTTTATTATCATCAATCGTTTTGACCCGTTCACTCGCATAGGCTTTCGATGTTAAACCTGTGACAGGGATTTTGACAAAATCCGGGTCGCCCAAATATTCTGAGCGGTCAGCATAGGCTAATTTCATACTCTCTGCCATGTGGTGAATATTTTTGGCACTATTTACCCCATCTTCTTTGATAGGGTAATGCTCAAGCATATTTAATATCTCAATCAAGTGTACACCACCCGAACTTGGGGGTGGCATGGTAACAACTTTATAGCCTCGATAATCACCAATAATTGGCTGACGCTCAACAACTTTATAGGCTTTTAAATCTTCAAGTGTCATTGTGCCACCATGTGATTGCATTTCTTTAGCAATTTTTGTGGCGATTTCACCTTGATAAAATGCTTTTGCCCCTTGTTTGGCAATCAAACGCAATGATTTCGCCAAGTCTTTTTGTACCAACAAATCACCAGATTTCAGCGGTTCACCGTTTTTGAAAAAAATCGCTTTGCTAGCTGCCCATTTACCCAGTGTTGATTTTTCTTCTTTTAACGTCTGTGCCAATACATCACTGACAATAAACCCTTTGTCTGCAAGCTTAATTGCAGGCTCAAGCACTTTAGATAATGGCATTGTACCCCATTTTTTTAGCGCGTATTCCATCCCAGCTACTGTACCAGGCACACCTGAAGCGTCATGCGTGAACAATGATTTTCCATCAATAACATTACCTTGATTATCAAGGTACATATCACGGCTAGCTTTGGCTGGCGCAATTTCGCGAAAATCAATCGCAACATCTTTGCCAGTTTTATCATCATGCAACACCATAAAACCACCACCACCAATGTTGCCTGCATTTGGCAAGACGACTGCTAAGGCAAATCCAACCGCGACCGCCGCATCGATAGCATTCCCGCCTTGTTTTAATATATCCAAACCAACTTGCGTTGCTAACCCTTGCTCGGAAGCCACCATACCATTTTTACCATAGACAGGATGAAAGATATCATTACTGCTATCGTAGCGATTTGCCGCTAACTGGCTAGCATTGGTGGCGGGTTTTGGTAATAGTTTGCTTTGGGCAATGGGTGATATCACCAACATTAAAGCCAATGACAGATTGGTTAAAATCAGTTTAGGTTTTAGTCGCATGTCCCTATCCTTCTAAATTACTAGTTGATGTTGTAGCAGATACAAATAATATGTATTGCTACAATATACATAAATCCTTTCACAAAAAACGTCATATTAAATTGTGACAAAAATATTTCTGTTATCGAACCAATTCGTTAATTTTTCTAACGGATATCTAAGTTATAAGTATTTACCCCAATCTGCAAGCTTTTTTAACTGCCATACCCCATCAATTAAAGATTGCTATAGTTTATTAAGATAGTTTATTAAGTCTGTGATGTAGCTTAACCACATTGCCCATAATCAAAATCGCTGGGGCGGGCAAGTTTGCCTCACGTTGTTTTGCCACGATGGTCTCAAGCGTGCCTGTCAAAACTTGCTGATGGGGCAAGCTGGCATTTGACACAATCGCAATCGGTGTACTGGGATTTTTTCCTGCGTTAATCAAGCCACTCGTCAATTTATCCAGCTGCTTTAATCCCATATAAAAAACCACGGTTTGGTTATCATCAAGCCAGCTGGCAAAGTCTTCATTGATGGTATCCGTCTTAAGAGAGGCGGTGACGAACTTGACAGAGTGCGCATACGCACGGTGAGTCAATGGAATACCGGCACAGCTTGCCGCCGCGGTGGCTGCGGTAATCCCCGGCACAACTTCAAACTCAATCCCAGCTGCAACCAATTGCTCGGCTTCTTCGCCGCCACGCCCAAATACATACGGGTCGCCACCTTTGAGACGTAACACGCGTTTTCCTTGCTGCGCCTGTTCCACGAGTAGCTCATTGATTTTTTCTTGCCTTACCGCATGATCACTGGCTTTTTTGCCGACGTAGATTTTGGTGGCATCACGCCTGCACAGATCGAGAATCTGCGCTGAAACCAAATTATCATAAAATACCACATCCGCTTGTTGCATCAATCGTAGCGCTTTAAAAGTTAGCAAATCAGGATCGCCTGCCCCTGCGCCCACAATGTACACCTTACCAAGCTGTGCTTTATCTGTCGGTTGGTTGTTGGCGTGCTGCTGTAGCAAAGTTTCAAGTTGGCTTTCAGCTTTGCTTAGGCTATTTGTATTGCCTTCAAATACCGATTCCGCCACTTGCCCTTCAAAGGCTTGCTCCCAAAACTTACGTCTAGCCGTCACATTGGGCAATGCAGCTTTCACTTTATCGCGAAATCTACCGGCCAACCCTGCCAATTCACCATATTGCGGTGGCACCACTGTTTCGATTTTGGCTCGCAGCAGTCTTGCCAGCACAGGGGCTTTGCCTGCACTGGATACCGCAATGGTAATCGGATTGCGGTCAACGATGGCAGGAAAGATAAAGGTACATAGCGGTGGATTATCGACAACATTGACTGGGATAAAACGGGCTTCACAGTCATGAAAAATCTGTGCATTCACCGTTTCATCATCGGTACAAGCAATGACAATGGTTTGTTTATCCAAATATTTTTGCTGATAAACATCGTTAATCAATTGATGACGAGAATCGCTAAATTGTTCGGTCAGTCTTGGCTCATAGCTGGGTGCGACAAAGGTGATTGTCGCGCCAGCTTTATCGAGCAAATCTGCTTTACGCAGTGCCACTTCCCCACCGCCAACCACGAGCACGGGGCGATTTTCTAATTTAAAAAATAGCGGTAAGGTATTCATAGACATTCTCAACATTAGATAGTGACAAGAACAATTAAGCTGAACCGAAGTTCAGCTTAACATTATCATACATACTGCCGATCAAAAATTATAATTGTGTGTGTAGACCACATTCACGGTTCTCTTCAACTTTGGTTGGGTCAAAGTAGTCATGTTCATTTGGCAAATCATGCTCTTTTAAGTAAGCTTCTAAGTCATCTTCTGACCAATGGAACAATGGCGCTACTTTTAATACGCCGTCTTTGCTTTCTGACAACACGTCAAGCGATTGACGAAATTCTGTTTGGTCTTTACGAATCGCATTAATCCACACATCAGGGGCAATTTCTTTTAACGCACGTCCAAATGGCTCAAGTTTAACTTGTTGGGTAAATTTTTCGTGCGCTGGGTTATTGACGCTAGGTACACCATTGAACTCGACATCACGCCAAGCTGCGGTTTGTTGTGGCAAGTAGGTAATCACGTTTAAGTTTAGACGTTTAATCAAATCTTGCGCATGGCGGTAAGTGGCTTCAGTGTTGTAGCCAGAATCCACGAACAATACTTTGATATCAGGACGTTGTTTGGCAACCATCTCTAGTAGTACCACTTCATAAGGGCGAAAGTTGGTAGTGATGATAGGATTACTACCTTGTGCCAGTGCCCAAGCAATGATTTCCTCGGGAGTTTTGCCATTTAATTCTGCGTTGGCTTTGTCTAGGTCGATATTTAATTTATTGCTCATTGGATTTCCTAATGTTTTATGGTGAAAAATTGGGATACGCTATGCTAATCAATTATGCGATGTTTAAAAAATGATTTTTAATGATATTATTATGAAAATTTAGAATTAACAAATTGACTGGAAATGCAGAAACCAGAAGTTAGAAACGACAAGGTAGCAACTGGCTAACATTAAAAAAGCGAACCCTTAGATTCGCTCAATCTTAGCATCATTCAACAATTAATTGGCAAAAATCGGTAATTGCGTCACACTGCGGCCTGTATAACGGTGTTTGATATCGACAAAATAATCAAACCAACTGGGGTTAAAATCGCTGTCATCAATATCAAACTCACTAAACCCTACTTCAGTAAGTAGCTGCAACGTATCTGGCAAGATATCACCGCTAGCGCGCAACACAATAGCGGGGTTATAACTGGGGTGTTGCTGGATTTTTTGCGCCAAACTATAACCGCGTCCATCACGAAAACCATGAAAATCAATCACAATCACCGACAGTAGCGGCATCACTTTGACAAAGTCCTGGTGCAAAAACTGATAATCACTAGCACCCGATAAAATAATACCCAGTTTTTTATCGCCCAACCGATGGGACAATGCTACCAAATCATCCGCTTCTAACTGCGGTTTTGGCGGATTTTTCTCGCTAAATTCGACAGGGCGATAGTCCACCAAAATTTCAGTGATATCTGAGGCATACTGGGATGGGTCGATATGCTCGATTTTTTGCTCATGAATACTCACGCTCACTGACTTTACATTATCAATCACTTGGCTTTGGTTAATGAGTGCCATGGCTTATCCCTCCACCGGCTGTTCTGATTTGTCACGATATACATACTCTTTAAATGGCTCAATACCGATACGATCAACAACTTCGGCAAATGTTTCACTACCAAAGTCGGTATCCGCCGCTTGACGGTATTTAAGATAGACTTGCAGGATATCATCCACTGTCGCCGCAACCGCATCGACAGGCACGGATTTACCCAAAATATCGCCTAATTTGGCGTTTTGACCCGATCTACCACCGAGCGAGATTTGGTACCAATGCTCGCCTTTTTTATCCACACCCAAAATACCGATATCTGCAACATGGTGATGCGCACAGGCATTCATACAGCCTGACATGTTTAGCCGAATTTCACCAATATCATGGACAAAGTCTGCGTCTTGGAAATATTGGTTGACTTGGTTGACGATATTTAAGGTACTAGCATTGGCCAATGAGCAATAGTCAAAGCCTGGACATGAGATAATATCCGTCAATAAGCCAATATTTGGGCGGGCAAGGTCGTATTGTTTGAGCACCTGATAGACGTCATATACTTCTTCAAGTTTGACATCCGTGAGCACCAAGTTTTGATGATGGGTGCCGCGCACTTCACCAAAGCTGTATTTATCCGCCAAATCAGCCACCACGCGCATTTGGGTAGCGGTGATATCGCCCGTGTCTTGCATAAAATGTTTGAGTGAGATAATCACCACATGATAGCCTTTGACTTTATGCTCGCGGGTATTTTGATTAAACCAACGCACAAACTCGCTATCTTCAAACTGGGTAGCCAGTTTGTCTTGGCTAGCTTGTAATTGTTGTTGGCTGAATGTTTGATACGCCGGCTGTGGAAAGAAGGTTTTGGCGTGTTCAATTTGTTCAGCTGTCAGTGTTAACGCACCGTCTTTATTGTGTTTTTCCCAATCTTCTTCCACGATTCGTGAAAACGCTTCGGCGCCCATACTTTCTACCAAAATCTTGATACGGGCTTTGTATTTGTTGTCACGGCGACCATATTGGTTGTAGATACGTAAGATGGCATCTAAATAAGAGAGTAAATGGCGTTCAGGTAAAAACGGACGAATCACTTTACCAATCACAGGGGTGCGCCCTAGACCACCGCCCACAATCACTTCAAAGCCGATGTCACCTGCGTCATTTTTGACCACATGCAAGCCAATATCATGCAGCTGGGTCGCCGCACGGTCTGAGCGAGTACCGATAACCGCGATTTTAAATTTACGCGGTAAATAGGTAAATTCTGGGTGAAACGTTGACCATTGACGAATGATTTCACAATATGGGCGCGGATCGGCGATTTCATCAGCCGTCACACCGGCAAACTGGTCGGTGGTGGTATTGCGGATACAGTTGCCCGAGGTTTGAATCGCATGCATTTGTACCGATGCCAGTTCTGCCAAAATATCGGGCACTTCTTCTAATTTTGGCCAGTTAAATTGCATATTGGTACGGGTGGTGATATGACCATAGCCACGGTCGTATTTTTCGCTGATGTCGGCAAGTTTACGCAGTTGATACGTCGCAAGCAGACCATAAGGAATCGCCACGCGAAGCATCGGCGCATGACGCTGAATATATAGACCGTTCATCAGGCGTAATGGCAAGTACGCTTCTTCACTGAGCTCGCCAGCCAAAAAACGTCGGGTTTGGTCGCGAAACTGCTCGACCCGATCGTCTACCAATTGTTGGTCAATTGCGTTGTATTTATACATGCGGATTCCTATGTCACTAATACAAATTCTAATTACAAATTAAATTTAAAACTTTTAGCTTTTGCAGCCATTTCAACTGGGTGAAATTTTAACCTGCCTATCATAAATGCCCAAGGGGGTTTTAGTAAATTCCATTTTTACATAAATATATCGAATTACTGCATTTATTATTGCGAACCGCAATATTCTATTATACGCTACCTTAATTTTTTTGAACCGTCTGTTTTTTTGACACGTTAATTTTGACCCGCTAATATAGGAAATCCGATGAGCCAAAGCGCCACTTCAACTCTCCATTCTCTAAGCCAACTGGTCCCACCACACGGTAGTGACACATTAAAAGAAAAATTACTTAAAGGCGATGCGCTAACCGCTGCCCAGCAAAAAGCCAAAAATCTGCCAAAAATCCAAATCAGCTCCCGTGAAGCCGGTGATTTGATTATGCTCGGTATTGGCGGCTTTACCCCGCTAGATGGTTTTATGAACCAAGCAGACTGGCAAAGCGTATGTGACAATATGCATTTAACCACCGGCGACAATGCGGGCGTGTTTTGGCCCATTCCTATTACCCTATCGACCGATGCTGCCACTGCCGATACGCTAAACCCAGGCGATGACATTGCGCTAGAATACCAAGGCGAAATCATGGGGATTTTGACCTTAAGCGAAAAATACCGCATTGATAAAGCGCACGAATGCCAAACCGTCTTTGGCACTACAGAACTTGAGCATCCCGGCGTTGCCATGGTAATGGCACAAGGTGATGTCAACCTAGCCGGTGATGTGGTGGTATTAAGCGAAGGCGAATTCCCGAGCAAATATGGTGATATCTACCTCACCCCGGCACAAACCCGTGACATCTTTACTCAAAATGGCTGGAAAACCGTCGCTGCCTTCCAAACCCGCAACCCGATGCACCGCTCACATGAGTACCTTGCCAAAATCGCCATTGAAATCTGTGATGGCGTACTCATTCATTCATTGCTTGGCGCATTAAAACCTGGGGATATTCCTGCAGATGTACGCCAAGAAGCCATTGGTACATTAATCGACCATTACTTCCGTAAAGACACCGTCATCCAAGCAGGCTATCCACTGGATATGCGCTATGCAGGTCCGCGTGAAGCATTATTACATGCCTTATTCCGTCAAAACTATGGTTGTAGCCATTTGATTGTCGGGCGTGACCATGCAGGCGTGGGTGATTACTATGGCGCGTTTGATGCGCAGCATATTTTTGATACGCTCAAACCGAATGATTTAATCACCCAACCGTTAAAAATTGACTGGACATTCTGGTGTGATGCTTGTGACTCGATGGCATCGACCAAAACTTGCCCACACGATGCCAGCCATCATGTCAAAGTCTCAGGTACCAAATTGCGTAAAGCCTTATCTGAAGGCGAAGACGTGCCTGATAACTTCAGCCGTCCAGAAGTGTTAGCGGTACTTCGTAACTACTATGAAGGCTTAGAAGATCATCAAAAACATAAAGTTGAGCTAACAGGTCACTCTGCAAAATAATTATTGTGGGGTTTCATCTATCAATCGATAAAAAGGGTATGTGACAATACCCTTTTTTTATCCAACCTTTAGCAAAAAAAAGAAGCACGCGGCTTCTTTTTTTATTGCTTAACATTGCTTAACTGAGCTAAATTTAATTAAGGCTAAATTTAACTAAGCTAAATCACATATTCGACGTGCGAATCTTGCAGAAAATTGGCAACAAAATGATTCGAGGGATGATTGACCAGCGTCTCATAATCCCCAATTTGCACGATTTGACCTTGGTTCATCACCACAATTTCATCGGATAATTCTGCCGCTTCTTCTTGGTCATGGGTCACTAAAATACTGGTGACACCGAGCTCATGATGAATTGAGCGCAGCCAAGCGCGTAATTCTTTACGCACCTTGGCATCGAGTGCGCCAAATGGCTCATCGAGTAACAACAGCTTTGGCTCTACCGCTAACGCACGCGCCAATGCGATACGCTGACGCTGACCGCCTGAGAGTTGATGCGGGTATTTTTTTGCGGTTTGGGATAGTTGCACCAGCTCCAGCAGATAATTGACCTTTTTGCTGATTTCCGCGTTGCTTAAGCGTTTGTTTTTTGGCATGACGGTCAAGCCAAACGCCACGTTATCAAACACGGTCATATGGCGAAATAACGCGTAATGCTGGAACATAAAGCCGATATGACGCTGCTGCACAGGCACATCGGTCACATCTTCACCATCAAACAAAATACGCCCCGTATCGGCAAGCTCAAGCCCTGCGATGATGCGCAGTAAGGTAGTCTTACCACAGCCTGAAGGTCCCAAGAGTGAGGTTAGTTTGCCCGTCGGTACGGTTAAATTAATCGGTTGTAGTGCAGTAAAGCGACCAAACTGTTTGGTGATATCACGGATTTCGATACTCATGGTATTCTCTTAACTTTTTTTACTTTTTAAATTGCATCAATGTTATTCATCATTGCCAGACTGACGTTTAGTCAACGCCTGCTGCACGATTAAGGTAACGAGCGCCAACAACGCCAACAAACTCGACAACGCAAACGCCGCCGTCATGTTGTATTCATTGTAAGCAATCTCAACCAATAGCGGCATGGTATTGGTTTCACCGCGGATATGACCTGAGACCACACTCACCGCGCCAAACTCACCCATCGCACGGGCATTGGTCAAAATAATACCGTATAGCAATGCCCATTTGATATTGGGCAGCGTCACCCGCCAAAACATTTGCCAGCCTGACGCGCCGAGTGTTAATGCCGCTTGCTCTTCACTGCTGCCCTGCGACTGCATCAGCGGAATCACTTCACGCGCCACGAATGGAAAAGTCACAAACATGGTGGCAAGCACGATACCGGGAATGGCAAAAATCACCTGAAAACCAAAGTATTCTAGCCAGCCGCCAAGCCAAGTATTGGCGCCCAGTAGTGCCACAAACATCAAGCCTGCGACCACCGGCGACACCGAAAATGGCAAATCTAGCAGCGTGGTGAGAAATTGCTTACCTTTAAAATCAAATCGGGTCAATAGCCAGGCTAATGCAATCCCAATCACCGTATTAATCGGCACCACAATCAGCGCCGTAATCAAGGTAAGCTTGATAGCCGATAACGCCTCGTGATCGGTCAAGGCAGCCACATACAACTGCCAGCCAGATTTTAAGGCTTCATAAAACACCGATATCAGCGGAATCACTAGCATCAGCGTCATAAACGCCACCGCAATACCAATTAAGGTATAACGTAGCCATGTTGGCTCACGGGTTGCGGCTTGGGTTTGGTAAGGATATTGGCTGCTATCTATCATACACTTGCCCCGCCCATACGTTTGGTTAATAGCCACTGCAAGGCATTAATGGCGAATAAAATCACAAACGAAATCATCAACATAAACAAAGCAACCGCAGCAGCCCCTTGTACATCAAAGCTTTCAAGCTTACCAATAATGATTAACGGTAAAATCTCAGATTTCATCGGTAAATTACCCGCAATAAAAATCACCGAGCCATACTCCCCCGTCGCCCGCGCAAACATCATGCCTGAGCCCATTAGCAACGCAGGATACAATTCTGGTAATATGACCCGTCTAAAAGTTGTCAATCTACCAGCGCCCAGCACCGATGCCGCCTCTTCATATTCTGGCGACAGCTCCGCAAGCACAGGTTGCACCGCACGCACAATAAACGGCAAACTCACCACAATCAGCGCCAACCAAATACCAATGGGGGTAAAAGCAATTTTAATGCCGAATGGCGCAAAAAACTGCCCGATTAAACCATTGGGTGCATATAAGGTTGCTAGCGAAATACCCATTACCGCCGTTGGCAAGGCAAAGGGCAAATCCACCAGCGCATTTAAAATCGACTTTCCCCAAAACTCATAGCGCACCAATACCCATGCAATCAGCGTACCAAACACCAAATTGGTCAATGTCGCTAGCAATGACATTTTTAGCGACAGTTCAATCGCTGCCTTGACGCGCGGCTCGGCAATGGTTTTGATAAAGCCTGCCACGCCAATATCGGCGGCCGTCATTACCATTGCCACAAATGGCAATAGCACAATAATCGACAACGCCAACACACTGATGCCCAAACTCAAATTAAAAAACGGCATGATATGGCGCTTTTTATTGCGTTTTAAGGGTGAATTGGGTGTTTTAGGCTGATTGTTTGATGTTAAATCGGCTTGATGGTTAGCATTGATGCTTGCCATGCAGGGCTTCCTTTACTAATAATCGGTAGGCAACGTCAGAATTTAAACTAATAAACATACAAAAATAAAAATTCAAAAATAAAGATACAAAAAGCTCTGTACCCAAAATCTTAAGCACGGCTATAGTACCATCTCACTTTGATTTTCCAAACTATATTTATGCGCTTTAAATATTCTTAGCTAGAATAAAAAACCAGAGCCGAACTCTGGTTTTGTGAGCTTAACACAGCGAACTATTTTGCAGCAGGTGCCGATGCTATGGTGCTCGTTGGGCTGGCTAGCTGATCAAAGACACCCCCATCTTTGAAGTATTTGGTCATGATATCCGTCCAGCTGCCAAATTCGGCATTGGGGCTAAAGGTGGTAAGCGCGGGTAATTTATCTTGATTTTTAGCCAGTACCGCCGCGTCGCTTGGGCGCAGGTATAAATCTGCCGCCAATTGCTGGGCAGGCTCGCTCCATAAATAATCAAGATACGCTTTCGCTGCGTCGTTGGTGCCTTTTTTATCGGTCACTGATTTGACAATCGCCACGGGGTTTTCTGCTGATATGGTGTAGCTTGGATAAACAATTTGCACATCGCCTTTACCAAACTGTTTAACCGCTAGGTTGGCTTCGTTTTCAAAGGTGACTAACACATCGCCAATTTGACGTTGTAAGAACGTGGTAGTCGCCGCACGCCCACCATTTTCATACACAGGTACGTTTTTGAGCAACTCTTTGACAAAGTTTTTGGTTTTACTTTCATCTTTATTAAAACTATGTAAGCCGTAGCCATACGCACCTAAGAAAGCATAACGCCCATTACCCGTGGTTTTTGGATTGGCAAGTACGATTTGTACGCCTGGTTTTGCCAAATCAGACCAGTCTTTGATTTGTTTTGGGTTGTCTTTACGCACCAAAAACACGATGGCACTGGTATAGGGTACTGCTTTGTTTGGGAATTGGCTTTGCCAATCTTGTGCCACCAAGCCTTTTTTCACTAACAGCTCTACATCTGAGCCTTGATTCATACTGACCACGTCTGCTTGCAGACCATTGGCAACTGCGAGCGCTTGTTTGCTAGAGCCGCCATGCGATTGCTGGATATCAACGGTTTTGCCGCTATTTTTGGCTTCGTAGTCTTTGATAAACAGGGGATTGTAGCTTTTATAAAAGTCACGCGCGACGTCATAAGAGACATTGAGCAGTTTAATACCACCTTTATCGCTTGCACCTGCATTTGATTGCGTGGCGGCTTGACCTGAAGCGGCTTGTTGGTCTTGCTGGGTGGGCGCACGTGAACAGCCCGCTAGGCTCACGCCTAATAACGCCAGACTTGATAGCACAGCTACGGTTTTGTGTTGGACCTTAGTTTTTTTTTGAAAATTAACAGTCATCATGGTCACCCCTCATCTCAATGTATAAAAATCAATATATAATGTTAAATTCATACTATTTTACAAAAAAAGCGTCGTCAAGCAAAAACAATATTATTCTTTATTCATATTCCACTTCTGAATATTACATCATAAAATATAATGTAATATTTAAAATTAAAAATTTAGCAACCTGTATTACACCTGAATCGCACCTGAATCACAAATGTCACGTTGTCAGCGTTATCATTTTCCCCTACAATTTTATTTTTAGTTAACAAGAATTCTCCATGGCAAAAGCTTCCAAAACCGTTATCAAATCAATTGAAGATCAGCTCGCACGACTGGATTTGCAAACCACCTCATTAAACCAGGCTGATGACGTATTTTTGGCGCTGCTTGACGATAGTGAGCCTGATCATAAAGCAACTGCAAAGCGTGGCAGTGTTGATAACTTAAGCGTTGATAACTTAAACGATTATGACTTTAGCGAACAATTAGCCATTCAAGATCGCGATAGCCAACTACAACAGGCGTTAAGCGATACTATATTGTCACTGAGTGATTATCTATCCGCTGTGCAGTTGGTGATTAGTGAAACGTTTGCCCATACCGTTTGGGTGAAAGCTGAAATCCGTAGTCTGTCAGCCAAAGGCGGTCACTACTATTTTGAATTGGCGGATAAAGATATTGATGGCAAAGTCACCGCCAGCTGCCGCGGCACGCTATGGCGTGGTCAAGCAGCCAAAGTACTGTCAAAGTTTGAAAAAAACACTGGCATGAGCCTTGAGCGAGGCTTGAATGTATTGCTCAAAGTCTCAGCCACGTTCCATGCCCAATATGGCTTTTCGTTAAACATCGTCGATATCGACCCCACTTACACACTGGGCGATTTGGCAAAGCAATACCAAATGATTTTAACCAGACTGCATGAAGAAGGGCTGCTCGATCTCAATCAATCGCTCCCGATGCCGTTTGATATTGAGCATGTGCTCGTCATCGCGCCTGAAAAAGCCGCAGGGTTGGGCGATTTTCGCGCGGATGCCGATAGGCTCGCCAGCACAGGGGCTTGTATTTTTCATTATGAGCACGCCACTTTTCAAGGCAATCACGCCCCTGAAGACATCCGCCAAGCCATCATTAAAGGCATGAAAAATCTGAGTAAGCAGCATATTACCGCAGATTTGATTGTGATTATCCGGGGTGGTGGCGCGGTGGGCGATTTGGCCTATCTCAATGATTACGAACTTGCCGCGCTGGTGGCGGAGCAGCCGATACCGGTATGGGTCGGCATTGGTCATGAGCGCGACCGCGTCATGCTAGATGAAGTGGCACATCAAAGTTTTGATACCCCATCCAAGGTTATCGCAGGCATTCGCAATCATTTGCTCACTATTACCCAAGGTGCCAAACAACATTTTTTGACCATCGAGCAAATTGCTAAATCCAGCATCTTGCAGGCACGCCGTGATAGCGAACAACAACTTACTAAGATACAATCGGCAGCGCAGCGACAATTATCTGCCGCTAAACTTGCCATGGACAACCAATTTGTACAGATTCGCCAACTTGCTTATCAGCAAATCACCACGGCTCGTCAATCGATCAATCAACTGCGTGAGATGACATTGTTACAGCATCCGTCAACCGTATTAACCCGTGGCTATGCGATTATCAGAACCTCGCATCCTGCATCAAATACGGTGATGACTTCGATTGCCCAAGTTGAACCCAATTCAACCATAACCATTGAATTACAAGATGGCTATCTACAAGCCACTGTCAATGTCAAACACCCTAAAAACTGACCTATCTATCAACAGGAACAACCATGACCGAGCCAACTGATTTTAAAAGCGCCTATGAGGTGTTAAAAACAAATGCACAGCTCTTGCAAAATAGCCAAGAGCCCAATATTGACGCGCTGATGACTATTGTAGCGCAGTCCATTGACGCCTATAAAGTATGCCAAGCGCGGATTGATGCCGTTGAAGCCTCGCTTAATCAAGCATTTGAAACAGACTAAGTTTTAATCAAGTAGAAAAGCAGAATAAAAAAAGCCACTATCGAAGGATAATGGCTTTTTTATGTTGGGCATTTAAATTTCTACTTTGGCGCCCATTTCTACCACATTGTTACTAGGAAGTTTTAGAAATTCAGCCGCGGTGCCGGCATTACGGTGCATATGGGCAAACAATTTTTCACGCCATAATGCCATACCTTTGATGCTCTCAGATGCCACCACTGCCTCATGGGATAAGAAATAACTGACCTTGGCAGGATCGAAATCAAAGTTAAATTGCTGAATGTGTTTGAGCGAATCTGGCACATCAGGGTCATTTTTAAAGCCAAAATTGAGCACCACCTTCCAGCAATTGTGTCCCAAATAGGTCACTTCACTACGTTTGCTAAGACCCACCCAAGGGGTTTCTAAGGTATTAACGGTGACAAAGATATTGTACTCATGCAAGCATTTATTGTGCTTTAAGTTTTGTTTCAACGCCACGGGTACGATATCGACTTCAGAGACCATAAATACGGCAATACCTTTGATTTTTTTGATATTTTCAAACAGCACTTGGCAGCGCTGGTTGATTAAGATTTTCTCTTGCAGTACCGCTTGCTGATTTTGCAGCTCTTGGATATTCTCAAGTGGCGCGTTTTCAATATCTTGGGTCAGCTTTTCTAATTTGCCTTGCGTCGACTCCAGGGCTATTTGTAAGCGTTTATTGGTAAAACTACCAAACAAGTCATCCAAGAAATTTTTTAAGTTAATTTGTCTTGTGGTATGGGCAATTCTCACCAAGTTACGCCCATCTCGCCAAGTCATCATGAGCACAAACATGACGCCCCCTAACAACAATGGGAACCAGCCGCCTTTGAGGAGCTTCAGCAGATTCGACGCCCAAAACAAGAAATCCACCACAAAGAACAATGAGGTCGCGGCAATACACAGTAGCAAAGGGTATTTCCACGCATAGCGAATCACAAAGAAGGTCAATATCGTGGTAATCAGCATATCCGTACAAACCGCAATACCATAAGCGGCCGCTAACGCACCCGATGATTTGAACATCACCACAGCAAACGCAATGGCGATAAATAAGCCCCAGTTAATCGCTGGAATATACACCTGACCCACTTCTTTAACATTGGTATACACAATACGCATACGCGGTAAAAAGCCCAATTGCACCGCTTGTTTGGTGATACTAAACGCCCCAGAAATCAGCGCTTGTGACGCAATCACTGTCGCTAAAGTTGCCATCACCACCATCGGGATACGCATGGCATCTGGAATCATCAAAAAGAAGGGATTGGATTTGCCATCAGGATTGGCGAGTAAAAATGCGCCTTGACCAAAATAATTGAGCAGCAAGGCGGGCATGACAATGGAAAACCAAGCGATACGAATCGGTTTTTTGCCAAAATGCCCCATATCGGCATACAAAGCTTCACCGCCTGTCACACACAGGACAACTGCCCCCAAGATGATAAAGGCGAGTGTCGGATTGGTCATCACAAACTGATAAGCATAGATGGGATTGATGGCTTGCAAGATTTCGACATTGTGCTGAATATGATAAACCCCAATGCCAGCAATCAACAAAAACCATAGCACCATCACAGGTCCAAACAGCTTGCCGATACCTTTGGTACCAAATTTTTGCACAAAAAACAGTAAGAACAAAATGGTCAGCGTGGCAGGAATTACCACACTATGCAGCCGCGGCGATACCACCGTCAAACCTTCTACTGCCGATAGCACCGAGATGGATGGGGTAATCACCCCATCGCCATAAAACAAGCAGGTACCAAATATCCCCATGGTCATGATGACTGCGTGCAATTTTGGGCGATGTTTCACCGCGCTTGATGCCAAAGCGAGCATCGCAATCAGACCGCCTTCCCCTTTATTGTCGGCACGTAGCACCAACGAGATGTACTTGAGACTGACGATGATGGTGATAGTCCATACAAATAACGACAGCACCCCATAGATATTGGCAACGTTAAAGGCGACATGACCAGAATTAAAAACTTCTTTTACTGAATACAGTACACTGGTACCGATATCGCCATAAACGACCCCGATTGCCCCTAATGTCAGTGCAGGAACCGAGGTTTTAGCATGTGCTTTACTCATAAATTAACGACGCAATTTGATAAGATGGATTATTATAAGTCGAATTATAAAATTGCGGTTAAATTATATTTTGTAACCAAAGTTATCTATGTACTTGACGATAGTAACATTTTATCAGCGTCAATTTGAGCACAGTAGCTTAAACCCTTATTTTTAATGATGAAACGGCGGTTTGGCAAGCCAAATCATACCAATCAATAATAAGAATATCAAACCAAACAGATAAAAGACCTCATTCGAGCCAATAATCAGCGCCTGTTGGTTAATATTTTGGTTGATGAGCGCCAGCGTTTGCTCATAACTCATGCCAGACGCTTGCAGGCTTTTTGACCACGCATCAAAATTGGAATTTTGGGTGATACTTTCGGTCAAATAAGTATGCGCATGATTGCTGCGTCTTTCCCACACAGTCATCACCATTGAAGCGCCAATCCCGCCCGCCAAAGTTCTCACAAAGGTAAAAATCCCTGTCGCTGCCGCCATTTTATCATGCGAAATATTGGAGAGCGCAATGGTAGTTAAGGGCATAAAAAACATGGCAGTACCCAGTCCTTGGATAAACTGCGGCCAAAACACATCCCAAAACGTCATCTGCGGATTAAAATCACTGCGCCATACGAAGGTGGCACAATAAATTAAAAAACTTAACGTCACCAAGATGCGCATATCGATGTTTCGCGCGTATTTACCGATTAAGGGCGTCAACAATACTGGGAAAATACCAATCGGTGCCGCTGCCAACCCTGCCCAAACCGCGGTATAGCCCATGGTTTGCTGCAGCATGACGGGCAATAGCACAATGGCGCCCATATATAGCAAAAATGCCAAGCTAATCACCAATGTGCCAATGGTAAAATTGCGGTCTTGAAAAATCGACAAATCAATAATCGGATGTTCCTCACCGCGCTCCCAAATTATCAAATAACTCAAACATAAAACGCTAATAACGGCTAAAGCAATGATTTCAGGGGAGGCAAACCAATCGAGCTCACGCCCA
>ERZ500999.28-NODE-28-length-61041-cov-5.029499_pt1 | contig 61041 bp, 50 predicted proteins | sample MGYA00248827_ERZ500999 | MGnify/ENA primary metagenome ERZ500999 (study PRJEB25958, sample SAMN03398554) | human skin metagenome | study: EMG produced TPA metagenomics assembly of the Human Skin Microbiome Metagenome (human skin metagenome) data set.
CTTACGGCAACGGCTGATAAAATCAGCTTCTTTGAAGCTTGAGAAAATAACTGAGAAATTAACCATGGATAGCGCACAAACCACCCACCAAACTGGCAGTCAGACGACAAGCAGCCATCACGCCTTGCTGTGGGCAGGGGCAGCTGTATCAATCGCTGAGATTTTGACGGGCACCTACCTTGCGCCATTGGGGTGGGAGCGTGGCTTGTTAGCCATCGTCATTGGGCATATGATTGGTGGTTTGCTATTTTTTCTAGTCGGCTATATTGGGGCAACCCAACGCAAAAGTGCCATGGAAACGGTGAAGGGTAGTTTTGGTTTTCAAGGTGGGATGCTTTTTGCTTTGCTAAATGTTGTGCAGTTGGTCGGCTGGACAGCCATCATGATTTATGATGGGGCATTGGCGGTCAATGGGATTTGGGCAATCGGGCAAGCGGCCTGGTGTGGTGTGATTGGGGCGTTGATTGTGTTGTGGCTGTGGATGGGCAACCGCTTCTTTGGCAAAATCAATGCGTTGGCGGTAGCTGGGTTATTTATGTTAACGCTTATTTTGTCGTTTAAATTATTTAACTTAGGCGCTGGGGATGCGGCAGCGACAAAAGACGTGGCAGCAGCGATGAGCTTTGGGGCAGCGGTTGAGCTCGCAGTCATTATGCCATTATCATGGTTGCCACTGGTGAGTGATTATACTCGCCATGCGCAAAGACCTTTGCAAGCGACGCTCGTGAGCACCGTGAGCTATGGGGTGATGAGTGCGTGGATGTATGCGATTGGACTGGGCATGGCGTTGTATACCCAAACGTCGGATTTTGCCCAAATGCTGTTACAGCTTGGATTGGGCGTGACTGGGTTATTGTTGATTGTACTTGCGACGGTGACAACCACGTTTTTGGATGCGTACTCGGCAGGCGTGTCGGGTGTCTCGCTGTGGCAAAAACTCCCAGAAAAAGGCTTGGCAATTGGCATTACCCTCATCTGTACCATCGCAGCGATGCTGTTTCCAATGGATGATATCACTGAATTTTTATACTTTTTAGGCTCGGTGTTTGCGCCAATGGCAGCCATTCAAATTGTGGACTTTTTTATTTTAAAAAATACCGGTATCAAACAGCGTTTTAATGTCAAAAATTTGATTGTCTGGGCGATTGGTTTTTGCTTGTACCGTTATTGGCTTGCCCATCCACTCGATATCGGGAATACCTTGCCGGTGATTATGGTGACGATGCTGTTATGCTTCTTGGTTAATGTATTCACAAAAAAATAATGCCGTCCGCCACGCTTAAACCAATTTTTTTATAGTCCAATTTTCTTAAAGTAGGGTTAATTGGTTGATTTAAGCCTTACACTTGCTATCAATAGCAAAAGCCCTGTCACAACGAACAGGGCTTTAATCAAAAAATCGAATTTAGCTTAGAACTTATTTATTTTTATTGTCTTCTAAGATTTTGTAGATTTCATCTTTTAATTGCAGTTTTTGTTTTTTTAATGCTTCAATTTCGTCATCACGGCTGCCTGCTGCAACAGGATCTTTTTCTAGGTTAATGATTTGAGCATCTAAGTCGTTGTGTTTATCAAATAATTTTTCAAAGTGTTTATCAGAAGTTTTTAGTTTGCTAATAAGTTCGCGATGTTCTGGAAACATAGTCCTTTCCTTTTTTTGGTTGTATGTGAAAAATAATGCAAAGGGGTCAATACATAAGACAAATTTGATTGAGTTGGTATATTGCATTTGTCTTATTAGCATTGTAACGAAAAATTGTAGGGTTGACTATACGCTAATCGTTAACAATTGGTGATAGGGAAAAAGCCACACTATCAATGGATTGAAGTAATTTATGTATTAATACCCCACTCTCAACTTGAAATAAGCAAATCAAACTGAAGAGGCGGGTTACCAAGTTTTTTGTTGAGTACAAAGCACAGATTGTGTGAAAGAATCTTACGAATCAATCGATGAGACAAATGCCATAAATCTCTTGCTCGTACCCTTTGTATATTAAATCGTTCTGATAGCTGACCAATGACTGTTTCAACGATACGGCGGGCTTTCATCAGCCGTCTTACCACAGGTTTGGGTCTATCCTCTTTCATATTAGCTCTGAGTGGCGTTTGTAAATCCACGCCTTGAGCGTCGTAGTACGATGTCAGACTAGGGCTGATATACCCTTTATCAGCGCCAAGTAGCCCATGAATATGAGTGGTGATTTCTGGGGCAACCGCTCTTTCATCAACATTGGCAGGAGCAAAGGTAAAGCCTTTAATCATGCCCGATAAGTTAACAAGCAAATGTCCCTCAAAGCCATAGTATCTCTCTTGCTTAGCCGCACAGTAGCTAAAAGCCGCTAAGTCTTGATAGTTTTTATGCCGATAAGCGCGTCCATAATGACAGACGGGTATCGGAAAGCCATCCATAAAATGGATGTTGTCACGGCCCTCAAGTTCACTGACTTTATCTTGTATCTGCTGTTTGACTTGCCACAGATTGGCGCAGTGCTTTGCGAAGTTAGGGTATGAGCCGATGGCTGGAAACCAGTCTTGCCAATGCTGGGTAAAGTATTGCCAAATTTGTTTGTCTTGATCTAGGTGTAAAAATTCACCGACCATCTCCATGCAAATAACCTCAGGATCACTTAGCTTTGGCGCGTAACCTGCACTTCGCAAGGGTTTGGTGACGACTATTTTGTAATATTGCTCTACCATTAAATAGATATTTATGATAAATTCGTCTATGGGCATCTCACAACTCCATTGTATTCTTGGTCGAAAACAATAGATTAGTGAGGTGCTCTTCTTTTTTCAATCACTTTCGAAGTTGAGAGTGGGGTATTAAATGATCGTAATTAATTTTAACCTGCCATTCATAAAAGGAATTTATTATGGTAATAATCAGCCATAAAAAAAACACAGTTAATAATCTTCGTCATTCAAAAGAGTTGTTATTACTTTGTAGCAGTATGCTACTAATAGCTTGTAGCTCAGCACCTGCGCGTACAGGAACAGTGACTAGTGTAAGCGGTGATAATCGCGCCCCTACGACCGCTACCATCAAAGCTAATAGTCAGGTCGCCAAACAATTAAACCTTAACGATCAGCAAGATTTCACAGACGCGCGTCGCGGACTTATCGCCAGTCCTAAAGATTTGAAAATCCCATCCTCTAAAGACGCCTCGAAGAACGTCTGGAATATGAGTGCTTATGATTTTATAGAAGGTGAGGCTCCTGCTACAGTCAATCCTAGCCTGTGGCGACAAGCTCAGCTCAATAATATTCAAGGACTATTCGAGGTAACACCAGGTATTTATCAAGTTCGCGGTTTTGATTTATCTAACATGACGTTAATCAAAGGCGATAGTGGCTGGATTATTATTGATACGATGACCTCAAAAGAAACCGCGCGCTATGCTTATGACTTCGCTATGCAGCATCTAGCTAAGCGCTATCCGAATACAACCAACGTCAGTGCTATTTTATTTACGCATAGTCATGTTGATCACTTCGGCGGAGTATTAGGCATTGTTAGTCAGCAAGATATTGAGCGTAAGAAAATTCCAATTATTGCACCTGCTGGGTTTATAGAAGAAGCGACCAGCGAAAATATCATTGCTGGTAATGCTATGCTACGCCGCGCCGTTTACATGTACGGCAAAGACTTGGCGCGTGATGAATTCGGTCATATCGATACTGGCTTAGGAAAGAGCCCAGCTTTTGGAGAGGTCAGTATTACCAAGCCTACGGTATTAATTGATCGCACTCCTACTAAACTAAATATAGATGGCGTCAAGTTCGAGTTTCAGTACACGCCTGAGTCAGAAGCTCCAGCAGAACTAACCTTCTATCTACCAGAATACAAGGCTTTTGGCGGTGCAGAATTGGTGTCACGAAATATGCATAATCTGTATACGCTACGCGGTGCAAAGGTACGTGATGCTTTGAAATGGAGCGGTTATATAGAAGAGGCGCGTAATATATTTGGTGATGCCGATATCTATTTCGGTAGTCATCATTGGCCTATGTGGGGGCAAGACAATATTCAGAAATTCTTAAAGCAACAGCGCGATACTTATAAATTTATTCACGATCAGAGCGTGCGCCGTATGAATAAAGGTATGACACCAGGCGAGATCGCTGAAGATATTACTTTGCCTACTAGTTTGTCGCAGGAATTCTATAATCGCGAGTATTATGGCACAGTAAAACATAATGCACGTGCTGTCTACCAAGGTTATTTAGGATGGTACGATGGTAATCCTGCCCATTTAGATCCGTTACCTGATCCACAACGTGCTACCGCTTACGTCGATCTAGCTGGTGGTAGTAATAATGTATTATTAAAAGCGCAAAAAGCCTTTGATGAGGGTAACTATCGCTGGGCCGCTGAGCTATTGAATCATTTGGTATCGGTTGAACCCAAAAACATAGTAGCGCGCGAGCTGCTAGCGCGTAGCTATGATCAATTAGGCTATCAAGCGGAATCAGGACCGTGGCGTGATGTTTATTTGACCGGTGCTTTAGAGTTACGTCAAGGAACATCCAACACCAGCGTGAATCTTGCCGCTACTAAAGACCTATTATTACAAACGCCAGTCTCTAACTTTTTCGATACTTTAGCTGTGCGTTTAAAATCAGAAGATGCAGCTAATAAAGACACTAAGATAGTGATTAATTTTACGGATCTAAATGAAAGCCATCTCTTATGGATTGAGAACTCAGTGCTCCATCATCGTTTAGTTGATGATTCTAAGCCAGTAGAAGAGAAGGTTAATGCTACGTTGAATTTACCTCATGCTATGTTTGTCGATTTATTAGTAGGTGAAACAGATTTTAAAGGTATGTTGTTATCTAAAGAGTCTAAGGTTGACGGTAATCCACTTGGCTTGATAGGCTTCTTTAGATTGTTTGAGAAGCCTAATTCTTCATTTGGTATAGTGTTGCCAGATGAGTAAGGCAGCTTGTTTTCGACTATAACTATTAAGGCCTTGCTAACAGCAAGGCCTTAATAGTTATATATATTTTATTATCTCATTGCTTGGGTGAACTATCCATTTCTTGTAGTCGTTGAAAGACGGTGTCTGAAAATGGTTTGAAGTAATTCCATGACTTATATTTTTGATTGTACTGACCACCGCCTTCGTTACGCCATTGCTTTAGTATCTCAATGACATCATGGTTGTAGGTCACACACTTGATAGACATCATGCCTGAATTAAAGACCCTGACATCTACCCAAGCATGGTTGACGGTAAAGCGATAGATGGTATAGCCTTTATCAAAGCTTCCGTTGCTATTCTCATCAGTACTGCTCTGGCAATTATAAAGAGGCTCAGGTGATGGTGTAGGGGCTATTGTTAATGATTTCGGTGCTGGAAATATCCACTGCTTATTACTGACACAGTCTAGAATATAATCTTTGGCTTCCTCACTTGGCAACTCAATACCTTGTGTGAGGATTTCTCTCAAATCGATCTCAACGGTCTTAATACCTAATTGCTTAATAAAATCTGCTTTATCAGTATCGATGAAAGAAGTCACAGCAACTTCAATAAACATCATTTCTCCGTCAACCGTTGCGACTATATCAGGTCGAATACAGCCAACAGCTTGCTCTTCGATTAGTTGATCAAACTCCCAAGTTTTATCTTCACTATTTTCGTCATCAGGTAGTGATGGTAGTGTTAAATATTTCTCTTCCATAATGACTTGCTTAGCAAACTTGTGTAGGATACTTTCAGGGTGAATCGTGCAGCTTTCTTTATTACTTAGATGCGAGAAGTGATGCTCATTTTTCTCACCTTTACGAGCCACCACAGGTTCCGCGCATTCAAAGCAAAAACACATACAAGCCAGCCCTCGCTCGACTTGCTTAACATTGACGATTTGCTTCTGCTCATTAACAGCAATTGACATAGACATAGTTACCATCCTTTTGTTAGTTGGTTAGGAGTGAGGTAACTATGCGATAAAATTTGATCTTGAAATAGGCTGCTATAGGGATGTTAATAGGGGTTTAATCGGTGCAATTATATGGAAAACAATCACTTAGTAGTATTCAATGAACTGCATGATCAGCTGATGAATTATCCCCGTGATACGCTTTGGGATACGTATTTAAAGATTATCGTCAGCGAGCAGCTAAGAAAAATTGAGTATTCGGAGTATTAATATTTTGTTATATAAAATAATAAACGTTTTGTTTTTTAAAACATAGCTATCAGCTTTCTCACATTGTCAAAGCCTGCAAAAATCACAATAATAAGGTTAACAAAATGACTTACCCAATGACTAGAAGGAAAATACCATGTTAGATCAAGGTTTATTAGATGCAGTAAAAACTTATAGCGAACGTATGACTCGCCCGATTGAGTTTGTGTTGGGTGAGGGTGAACATGAACAGCGCGCTGAACTGGTGGATTTTTTGACCCAAATTGCAGGCACTACTGACAAGATTCGTTTGAGTCAACAATTCGATGCCAATCTATCACCGATGAGTTTTAAAATCCGTAGCCAAGACAAAGATACGGGTATCATTTTTAGTGGTATTCCAGGTGGTCACGAGTTTACCTCATTGATTTTGGCTATTTTACAATCAGGTGGCAGTGAGCTCAAACTTGACCCAGGTATTCAAAATATCATTAAGGCGATTAAACAACCGCTAAAATTTGAAACTTTCGTCTCGTTGTCTTGCCACAATTGTCCTGACGTAGTGCAAGCGCTAAACCAATTTGCGTTACTCAACGACAACATCAGCAATGAAATGATTGATGGTGGTGTGTTCCAAGACATGATTAACGAGCGCAATATCCAAGGCGTACCTGCGGTATATTTAAATGGTAAACCTTTTGCCAATGGTAAAATTGACACTGCCAAACTCATCGAGAAACTGCAACAGCAATATCCAGATTTGATGAGTGCTGCAGCAGCAGCCGAACAGCTTGAAGAGCAAGATGTGACCATCATCGGTGGCGGACCTGCGGGCGTGGCGGCAGCCATTTATGTGGCACGTAAAGGCTTAAAAGTGACCATGGTGGCTGATCGTATCGGTGGGCAAGTGAAAGATACCCAAGATATCGAAAACTTGATTTCAATCCCGTTGACCAATGGTAATGAATTATCTGCCAATTTTGTCAAACATATTACCGCTTATAGTATCACGGTCAAAGAAATGGTAAGCGTGGCATCCATCACCGAAAATTCTGCACAAATGAATGAGCAAGGCGAGGATAAGCTAACCTACCAAATTACGCTTAATACCGGTGAAAGTTTTAGTACTCGTGCGATTATCGTAGCGACAGGTGCAAAATGGCGTAAGCTTAATATCAAAGGTGAAGACGAAAATATCGGTAGTGGCGTTGCGTATTGTCCGCACTGTGATGGTCCGTTCTTTAAAGGCAAAGACGTGGCAGTTGTGGGCGGCGGTAACTCAGGGATTGAAGCGGCAATTGACTTGGCAGGCATTGTCAAACACGTGACAGTGTTAGAATTTGCTGACACGCTCAAAGCAGACCAAGTATTGATTAATAAAGCCAAAGAGCGCGATAATATCGATATCATGACAAGTGTAGCGAGCCAAGAGGTTAAAGCAACTGATGGTAAAGTCAGTTCGCTAATTTACCAAGACCGTACCACCGGTGAAAACAAAGAATTGCCATTATCTGCTATCTTTGTGCAAATCGGACTGGTGCCAAACTCGGAAGTGGTCAAAGATTTGGTACAGGTGACCAAATTTGGTGAAATTGAAATCAATGAGAAATGCCAAACCAACAAACCCGGAATTTTTGCCTGTGGTGATGTCACTACCGTACCGTTTAAGCAAATTAATATTGCGATGGGCGAAGGTAGTAAAGCGGCACTCAGTGCGTTTGAATACCTTATGTTGCAATAATTTTTCACTTGTTTTTTAGTTATTTTTCAAAAAAAGCCAAACCTTATAGTTTGGCTTTTTTTGGCAGGTAATATTTTGTTGCCTTGTCAGTCTATATTGGCGCGGTAGGCATACTACCCAAAATCCGCTACAATAACTTGCAAACTATCATAGCGATTTAAAGGAATAAATCATGACAACAGCAAATACTTCATCCATCAAGCAGGTGACGGTAGCCGGCGGCGGCGTACTGGGTTCTCAAATCGCCATGCAAAATGCCTTTTTTGGCTTTAACGTCACAATCTTTGATAAAGAACCCGAAAAGGTCAAAGAGCGCATCGCAAAACTCATGCCCATCTACGCCAAATTCTATGACAAAAGCCCAGCCCAAGCCCAAGTAATCACCCATGCGATTCGCTATGTGACTGACTTAGGCGAAGCGGTGGCACAGGCTGATTTGGTTATCGAAGCCTTACCAGAAGTCCTTGATATCAAAAATGAATTTTATAAAGCGCTGGCAAAGGTAGCCCCAAGTCACACGATTTTTGCCAGTAACAGCTCAACGTTGATTCCTAGCCAAATGGTCGAGGCTACAGGTCGCCCCGATAAATTTTTGGCGTTACACTTTGCCAACCGTATCTGGGTGAACAACACCGCAGAAGTCATGGGCTCAGCGCATACTGACCCGGCAGTATTTGACAGCATTGTTGCTTATGCCAAAGCCATTGGCATGGTGGCGTTACCACTCAATAAAGAACAGCCTGGCTATATCTTAAATACCCTATTGGTGCCTTTTTTAAATGCCGGTATGCACTTGTATGCCAATGACATTGCCGATCCCCAGACCGTTGATAAAACTTGGATGATTGGCACAGGCGCACCGATGGGACCGTTTGCCATGATGGATATCGTAGGGGTTAATACCATTGTTAATATCAGCCAGCAAAAAGCCAAAACAGGCTCAAAAACTGCCGAGCGATTTATCCAAAAACTGCAAACCGAACTGATCGATAAAGGTCGCACAGGGTTTGAAGTGGGGAAGGGTTTTTATGATTATCCAAACCCGGCTTATAAAGACCCTGAATTTTTAAAATAAGTGTCAAAAAGTTTAAAAGTCAGTATTTAAAAGCTTGTGGATGACAAAAGCCCATTCACCCAAAATGGGCTCTGGTTTTTTATCTTTTATTGCGGCAGCACCCACGGCTAGCACTTGCCAAAGCCAACAATTTACCCCAAAATGATAAAAAATTGTTGCCAAAAAACCCCGATGAAGCCAACCACCGCCCAACAAGTCAACACCTTATTATATTATTTGCAGACCAAACAGACACCGCCGTTTGAGATACTGTTTTGGGAAAACTTGCAAAAGATTGACTTTGATTATTCAGCCAACAGCCTACAACAACTCAGTCGGTTTTTTGCAGCAATGGCAAAACGCCACATTCAATTGCCACAATTATTGGCACACCAAAGCGGGCAAGCACTTATAGTAGCGCTCGCCGCTTATATTGCAGACTATTTAGCCAAAACCACCGGGCAACCGATTGCTTGGTATGACTATGACAGGATGTCAGCGCAACTGGCACGGCAAAATAAGTACCCCACCCAGTCACAGTTACCTGCCGATTTTTACGCGTCACTCACCGCGCGTATCGGGCATAAGGTATATTGCCAACCGCTTAAGCTATTACCAGATTTGCTGCAGGGTAAAGATGTGTTGCCACAGTTTATTGCCCAGATGACGCAGACCCTCTATCAGCAATCGCAAGTCAACTTATTGCAATCGCCTGAGGCGGTGTGTCAGGGCTATTTGGCAAAAGTGAAAACAGGCAAACTACAGGATGCCGCTATCGCATTTTCTACCTATCTGGCAGCGGTGAATTTTGATTATAGCCGTGATAGTTTGGTGCAAATTGATGAGGCGTTATCGGCTATTCAGCAGGCGTTTGGGTTTACGCAAGCGGATTATCTGGACTTTTTGCAAGACGCCTCACGTCAAGCATTTTGCTATTTGCTGGGGTTTTATATTGGCGTGACCAGCAGTCGCTTGGCCAATGCGCCCGTGCGCTGGGTATCTTTTGCCCAGATGTATGACAGCTTGGGCGAGACGTTTGCTGAATGCCTTGAGCATAGTTTTGTGCTGCTGTTTGAGGACTGCTATCGCACGCCGATGCTGGTAGTGACCAATCGGTTATTTGGACTTGCTAGCAATTTTCCGACCACCGCTGCTGAGTTTGCGGATATTGTGCAGCGGCAAAATGCAGGTCACCTAGCGGTTTATCCTTATCAAGACGCTGTGAGCGCTACCGCTGACTTGCCAGCGCCTTGGACGTCAGCCATGCAGGCGGCGGGTGCGTTGGTGGCGTCTGTGCTATCAAGGCTATCACAAGGTGAGCCAATTTTACCTTGTGTCTATCAAGCGCATAGCAGCGACAATACAGGGGGTGACTTAACCGCATTTAATCCATCCAATATTAAGTTGTTATCACCTAGCGATACGGATTTAGCCACAGATACAGCCACAGATACAGACACAGACACGGTGATTGATAGCCTCTACCAAACGCTGCATCAAAACCCACAATTAGCGCCCATAATCGTTGGCTGTTTTGATAGCTATACCAATTTGCCGATGAGGCGCACTGAAGGGATCGTGATTGAGATATGGGTGTATGAAAACCCTCGCTTACAGTTGCAGCTTGTGTTGCCGTATCAGTCTGCCAATGATTGGCACAGTCTAAAAATTTATCCGTTAGTCAGTCATCAAAACGGCGCACAAACAGCGCTTACGTCAGAACAAATAACCGCGTTAACCACGCACTTTTACCAAGCACTGCTAAGTGCACCTTCAACACAAAATACCGCGGTCAAAACGCTGTGGCAAGATGCCTATGTCAATCAACTTGATAGCTGGGTATTGCCGCCCAAAGACCAGCGTATCCAGCAACAAAACGCGCAGCTGGTGACGCATTTTGATTTTGCGCTATTGCCGATACTCGATAATCAACCCAATGTGAATATGGCAGCTTTTGACTATACCAGCATTGATTGGCGCGGGTTTGATTTGGCAAAACATATTTTGCAAGCCAGCCACCATGAGCAAGGCTATTTGCAGGTATACGTCAGTGATAACTTGATTAAAGATGAACTGTATCGGCAAGTAGAAGCGACTGAGGATTTATATCGCTATGGCAAAGTGGTGTGGGGCGTGGTGATAAAATCTGATGCGGCGTTAACCGAGCCTATGTCAGAAGAGGAGCGAGACACGCCTTTTGCCAACCATCGGGTGAGTTGTGCCGACATTTTGTTTGATCCAAGCGGGCAAGCAAGGGTAGAAGATTTGCAAGCCAAGGCAAGTCAATTAATGGATGCGATTGGCACAGTCAATCAGCCGTCAAATGCTACGCCCGACGTGGCGTTTTATCAATTACATTGCCAAGACGACACATCTAGGGTGTTTAATTTGGCTTATCCAGCCAGTATCGCAGCGACAAACTATCGGATAACTACCAGTTGGATTTGGCGGCGTCATTTGCCCAATGGCATGTTATCAAATAGCGTAGTGCCCATTATCATTCATACTAATGCTTACCAAAATAAAGCCGAGCAGGGCGAAATTATGGTATTGCCTAGCCAATTATGGGATAAAGCCTATTATCACTATTGGCTAAGCTTGGCTTATGAGCAATTTGGGCAAGATTATGATTTACTTCCCTATATCCACTGGCAGCAAAAATACGCACAGGATAGCACCGATGCCGCAACCCAAAAGCGGCTATGGCCAAAATTTAAACCCAACCGAGCACCCAATCGAGCACCTAGCCGAGAACAAAGTTCAGCTATCGGATTGATGTCAGACAAGCTAGAAAATCCAATGTCAGCTACTGCTAAGCAACAAGGAACTATTCAACAAGCCGCTATTCAACAAACGAATATTCAACAAACGACTGGGCAAAAACTTGCTGATGTAAAGCCAACTTTACAGCCATCAATAGAGTCAACACCACAGGCAGCTCAAACATCACAGACCTCACTGACATCAAAGGCAATGCCGCCATCCGCGCTTTCCAATGAGTTGACGCAGCAACTTATGAATGACAAGCTGCGCTTACAAACCCAATTATCCACCAAAGATACAGCAAAAGATAAAAAACTCCTGGTGATTGCTCTCGGTGGGGTGCTTGTTTTGATTATCATGGTGATACTGGTCAAATTGATGCGATAAATTTGCCCAATTTTTATCACCGTTGCCGTAAAACCACCGACTTGAAGCAGTGGGTATAAGGAAGCTCATGCACTATAATACTTGCATAAATTTTGTTAAAATAATCCAATGAAAACACTCAAGTTACGCATACGAGATAAACATATAGACCAACTGAACCGCCTAAGCGGTTCGGTCAATTTCGTGTGGAATTATGTCAATGATTTGAGTTACAGACACCTACAAAAAACTGGCAAATTCTTTAGTGCTTATGACCTAAACGACTACACCAAAGGTAGCGGTGAGTTACTTGGTTTACATTCTCAAACTATTCAAGCCATCAATGAAACCCACACCAAATCGCGTCGCCAATCCAAAAAAGCTAAATTGTCATGGCGAACCAACAACCCAAAATCAAAGCGTAAAAACTTAGGTTGGCTACCATTCAAACAATCCGCCATTAAGCACATTGCCACACACCAAACTGGTAAAAAGGGCTTAAAATCTACCTTACAACTATCTTTAGCCAAAGGGCAAAAGCTAGTCATTGATCTATGGGACAGCTACAACCTTAGCCTATATCAAATCAACACGCTGGAAATTGTCCAAGACAGCCGTAACCGTTGGTATGCCTGTATTACCGTCAAACAATACCCTAAAACTACTTGCGGAATGGGTAGCGTTGGGATTGATTTAGGCTTAAAAGACAGTGCCACCGCCTCAAATGGCGATAAACTACAAATCAAGCAAACGCTCAAATATGCCAAAGCGTTAGCCACCGCCCAACGTGCCAAAAACAAACAGCGTGTCAAAGCGATCCATGCCAAAATCAAACATACACGGCAAGACCTAATCCACAAATTCACCACCCAATTAGTCAAAGACAATGCCCTAATCGTGGTAGGTGACGTTAGAACCACCCAATTTAACAGTAAAAAAGGCAAACTAGCCAAATCGGTTTACGATGCAGGTTGGTTTGAACTGAAACGACAACTGACCTACAAATGCGAGAACGCAGGTTGCCGTTTTGAAATCGTGAATGAACGATACACGACCCAGCGATGTTCGTGTTGTGGTGAAATCACCGACAATAGTCCGAAAGGTAGAAAATCGCTTGGAATAAGGGAATGGACTTGTGCTAAGTGTGGCACATGGCATGATAGAGATATTAATGCCGCCAAGAACATTCTTGCGGTCGGGCTTGACCGTCTTGTAGAAGGAATCCCCTTGCTAAAGCAAGGGGAGGAAGTCAAGACCTCCCAAAAGCTGTCACAATAAATTCAGTAGGTGATTGTAGAAAAATACGTTACAATAAGGCTATTTTTCTACAAATTTAATCATATACTTTTTTGTTAGTAGGTAATTGTGACCGCCTTATCTCATATTCGTAATTTTTCTATTATTGCCCATATTGACCACGGTAAATCCACGCTTGCCGACCGCATTATCCAAATGTGTGGGGGTCTACAAGCACGTGAAATGCAGGCGCAAGTACTTGACTCGATGGACATTGAGCGCGAGCGCGGTATTACCATTAAAGCCCAATCTGTCACGCTGTATTATAACCACCCAAACGGTGACAAATACCAATTTAACTTTATTGATACCCCAGGGCACGTCGATTTTTCGTATGAAGTATCGCGTTCACTGGCGGCTTGTGAAGGCGCTTTGCTGGTGGTCGATGCCGCACAAGGCGTAGAAGCCCAGTCGGTTGCCAACTGTTATACCGCGATTGAGCAGGGGCTTGAAGTATTACCGGTACTCAACAAGATTGACTTACCGCAAGTGGATCCTGAACGTGTGATTCAAGAAATCGAAGACATTATCGGGATTGAAGCGATGGATGCACCGCGCGTTTCTGCCAAGACAGGGGTGGGCGTGGATGATTTGCTACAAGCGATTGTTGAGCGTATTCCCGCCCCTGAAGGCGACCGTGATGCCCCTTTGCAAGCGTTAATTATTGACTCATGGTTTGACAATTATCTTGGGGTTGTGTCACTGGTACGTGTGCGTCAAGGCACACTCAAAAAAGACGATAAAATCCATATCAAATCCACCAAAGGCACGCATATTGTGACATCGATTGGGGTATTTACCCCAAAATCGTTTGAGACCAATATCTTAGAAGCCGGCGAAGTGGGTTTTGTGATTGCCGGTATCAAAGACATTGGCGGCGCGCCTGTGGGCGATACCATTACCCTTGCCAAAACCCCAGATGTAGATAGCATACCAGGGTTTAAAAAGGTCAAGCCGCAAGTCTATGCAGGCATGTTCCCTGTTGATTCGAGTGACTTTGAGGCGTTTCGTGAAGCGCTACAAAAACTGCAAGTCAATGACGCTGCGTTGTTTTTTGAGCCTGATACCTCTGACGCACTTGGGTTTGGTTTTCGCTGTGGTTTCTTGGGGATGCTGCATATGGAAATCATCCAAGAACGTCTTGAGCGTGAATACGATTTAGATTTGATTACCACCGCCCCGACCGTTATTTATGAAATCAAAAAACGCAATGGTGAGATTATCCAAATCGATAACCCATCAAAAATGCCTGACCCAGGTCTGATTGATGAGTTTCGTGAGCCGATTGCGCGCTGTCACATTCTGGTGCCACCCGATTATTTGGGTAACGTGATGACATTATGTATCGAGCGTCGTGGTATCCAAGTTGATATGAAGTTTATGGGACAGCAAGTGCAGTTGACCTTTGATATTCCGATGGGCGAAGTGGTCATGGACTTTTTTGACCGTCTAAAATCGGTGTCACGTGGCTTTGCGTCACTTGATTACGGTTTTGAGCGCTTTGAAACAGATAAACTGGTGCGGGTAGATGTGCTGATTAATGGCGAAAAAGTTGATGCATTGGCGATGATTTGTCATGCTGAGCAAGCGCGCTATCGCGGTAATCAGCTGGTTGAAAAAATGAAAGAATTGATTCCGCGTCAAATGTTTGATGTGGCAATTCAAGCGGCGATTGGTAGCCAAATCATTGCCCGTAGTACCGTCAAAGCCATGCGTAAAGACGTACTTGCCAAATGTTATGGCGGTGACGTGTCACGTAAGAAAAAACTACTGTCAAAGCAAAAAGAAGGTAAAAAACGCATGAAGCAAGTGGGACGTGTTGAGATTCCACAAGAAGCGTTTTTGGCGGTGTTAAAAGTGGATAACCAGTCGTAGAGGCAAGTATGGATTTTGATTTTAATTTGATTCTTGTCCCTGCGACCTTGATTTTGGGCGCTATTTGGCTACTGGATAAATTGGTACTAAAGCAAAAGCAAAGCAAAGGATTGGAAAAATCGACTGCGCCGGTGCGATGGGCTTATGATTTTTTTCCGATTTTAGCGATTGTGCTCGTAGTGCGCTCGTTTTTGATTGAGCCGTTTAATATTCCATCATCGTCGATGGTGCCAACCCTGTATACGGGTGACTTTATTGCGGTCAATAAATACGCGTATGGTATCCGCTTGCCACTGGTCAATACCAAGGTGCTTGATTTGGGCGCGCCACAGCATGGTGATGTGGTGGTATTTCGCTATCCTGAGAACCCAAAAATTTATTATATTAAGCGGGTGATTGGTGTGGGTGGTGATACGGTAAGCTTTAACAACGGGCAGTTAAGCGTCAATGGCAAAGCGATTGCGACCACGCCAGCAAACTTTACCCCTGACCCTAAGATGACAGCGCAGCTATATCCGCCAGGTAAAACCGAGACCGGTGAGCTTGTGACAGCTGAGCAAGCAGCGCAACTGGGCAATCAAGAAGAATTGTCTGCCAAATACGTGCAAGAATCTCCCAGCAGTAATCATCAACATTTGGTGCGCTATTTGGGTGACAAAAATTGGTTTCAATATGCCAGCTTTTTGCAGCAAGCCTCACCTCAATTGATGGCAAGCCAAGGTCAACAATGGCAACTAACAGTGCCTAAAGGGCACTATTTTGTGATGGGCGATAACCGTGATCGCAGTGCTGATGGTCGTTTTTGGGGGTTTGTACCTGATGAGAACCTAGCGGGTAAAGCCGTGTATGTGTGGACGCACAAAGCCAGTGGATTAAGTCTACCCACCTTTAATCGCAATGGCGCAATACACTAACCGCTTGCTTTAAAAAATTGGATATCAAAGCCTTTGTTGTTGAGAATATTTAATTAACTAAAGCTTACATTAACCTATCTTGAGCGATGGTAAAAGGAGAATACGGCATGAACCTACCAAGTCATCAGCGCGGCGCCAGCGTCACGGGTATCGTGATTATGATTGTACTCATCGTCGTGTGTGCCAAACTCGGTTTAGCTATTATCCCTGCCCAAGTCGGTCACTACCAACTCAAAAAATCGTTGGCTTTTGAACTCAAAAAGTCCAATGACAATAAAGAAAGTGTCAAAGAGTTTTTAGGTAATGTCAATTCCCAATGGCATATCAACGGTGTCAGCCAAAAGGCAGAGGACGTCGTGGAAGTGGTGGATAATACGCCAGGTGCGATGTCAGTGAAATTGAAATACGATGAAGCAAACAACTTTTTTGGTAACGTCGATATCGTCAATCGCTTTGAAGATACCATTAGCGCAGAAGATGCCAAAGTCGCCAAGCCCTAGTTAAGCCATAGTTAAATAGTTAGTAGCTATTGAGCTTATAGCCCCAATCTTAAGTAAGTGATAGCCATGTGATGATTTAAATGGCGAATACTTTTCTAACAATTTGAAGCAGATGAATTTACCAATCACTATCCCTACCTTTAATCTCAAAAAACTACCGCCACAAGTGCGTCAATTAACCGCGCTGTTTTATCAAATGGGTTATCAGTTTGATAATGTGAATTTACCCATTATGGCACTCATGCATCGCTCATTTGATAGCGAACACAATTATGAGCGATTAGAGTTCTTGGGAGATGCATTGCTCGGTGTGATCATCGCAGAAGCCTTATTTTTGCGCTATCCCGACTATAATGAAGGTCGGCTCAGTCGCTTACGTGCATCGCTTGTGCGCGAAGAAACCTTGGTGATTATTGCAAAGCAGCTCAATTTATCAGATTATTTGATTTTAGGGGTGGGCGAGCGTAAAGGCGGGGGTCGTCAGCGCGCCTCAATCTTGGCAGATAGCGTTGAAGCCTTGATTGGCGCTATTTATCTTGATAGTCAAAATTTTGATACGGTTAAGGCTTGTGTGCTGGCGTGGTTTGAAGATTTGTTCGAAAAAGTGAAAGAACAAAAAGTGCTAAAAGATGCCAAAAGCCGTTTACAAGAGCTGTTGCAGGCACACCAACTTGCGCTGCCACGCTATGAAGTGACCGAAACCATTGGCAATGCCCCCAATCAAATTTTTGTGGTCAGCTGCCAAGTCGAAATTATTTTTGACAATAAAACCGCCAAACCCATAGCACCGACCCAAGCTTTAGTCACAGCACAAGGGGAAAGTCGCCGTATTGCCGAGCAGCGCTGCGCCGAAGCCATGCTGGCTAAAATCAGTGATTTGTTACCCCCGCTGCGCTAATTTGCCGACCTGCCATACCGTCAACACCCAAATTTGCTGAAATGCTTACTGAAATTTGCTCAAAACTCTTCTACAATAATTTGTACCCTTTAAACCAATGTTGAGATCCCACTTTATGTCTAACCAAGCAGACGCTACCCAACAAACCACCACTGACCCAGCTGTCGACAATCCATCAGCGGACAACAACCAGGATGTTATCAGTCAATTCTTCAGTGGGCAAAGTGAAGCAGCGCCCGTGCGCGCAGTGGATTTTCGCACGGGTTATGTAGCCATTGTCGGACGTCCAAACGTGGGTAAATCAACATTGATGAATCATGTGTTGGGTCAAAAATTGTCGATTACCTCGCGAAAACCCCAAACCACCCGCCATCGTATTATGGGAATTTTGACCAACGAGCAATTACAAGCGATTTTTGTTGACACCCCAGGTATCCATAGCCGCGAAGTGCGCGCTATCAATGAGCGTATGAATAAGGCAGCAACTTCGGCTTTGGCAGACGTTGATGCGGTATTGTTTGTGATTGATAGCCTAAAATGGGTGGAAGATGATGAGCTGGTGTTTGCCAAAGTGCAAAATTTGGGTGTCCCTGTGATTGCAGTGATTAATAAAAGCGACACCATTAAGGACGAAGCTCAGCTGTTCGCGCTACTACAAAAACTGCATGACACCCAAGTATTTAGCGATATCGTGCCCGTATCTGCATTACGTGCGCATAACTTAGATGAGCTAGTACGAGTCATCGGTAAGCATTTACCGATTGCAGCGCCCATCTATGATGCAGAACAAGTCACTGACCGTTCAGAACGCTTTTTAGCCAGTGAAATCATTCGTGAAAAAGTGATGCGGGCATCGGGCGATGAGATTCCTTACGATTTAACGGTACAAATCGACACCTTCAAGGATGAGCCCGCGCATCAAGACCCAAAAACAGGCAAATGGCGTAAAGCTGTGACCTTTATCGATGCCACGATTTTTGTCGAGCGTCAAGGTCAAAAGGTGATTGTCATCGGTGATAAAGGCGAAAAAATCAAACAAATCGGCATCGAAGCGCGCCAAGACATGGAAAAAATGTTTGATAAAAAAGTGATGCTAACACTGTGGGTGAAAGTCAAAAAAGGCTGGTCAGATGATGAGCGTGCGCTAACGAGTTTGGGCTACTAGGCTAAAGGCTACTATGCGCAATCAACTGCTAACAGGTTATATTCTGCACCAAAAACCGTATGGTGAAAGCCGTAGTTTGGTTTACCTGTTTAGTGAAGAATGGGGCGTAGTACATGGTATCGGTAAAAAAAACTTACCGCTATTTGTCCCCATACAATTTTTTGGCAATGGTAAAAACAGCCTAAAAACCTTTAGTCAAAGCCAAATTTTGCAAAATCACATTACCCTCACAGGACAAAGCCTGTATGCAGGCATGTATCTTAACGAGATTTTGCAAAAACTATTGCCTGTTGAAGAGCCGTTTGCTGAGATATGGCAAGCATATCAGCAGTGTGTTGCAAACATGGCAACGCTGTTTGTTGAGCCAGCGCAATCGCCATATGATATGACCCGTCTAAAGTGGTATTTAAGACGCTTTGAAAATGTATTGTTTGAACAATTAGGCTATGGGTTCGATTTTGCTAAAGATGCGTTAGGGGATTTAATAATCCTATCGCAGCATTATCAATACCAACTACAGCAGGGATTTATGCCAGTTTTACCCTTGGATAAAACCGACATAGCATTAACAGGTGAGCAGCTGCTAACTTGGTATCAATGTTTGCAAGATGAAACGATGTTTAACCAAATGATGCAACAAGATTTTGATTTAGCCAAACAATTGGTCAATAGCATCAGTGCCATGCACCGCCATTTGATGGATAATTTACTCAATTATCAAACCTTGCAAAGCCGAGAACTTTGGCAGCAGCTTACCCAATATCAATAAGCTTACTCAGTATCAATCATAGACAAAATAGGGAATGTCATGACCAGCAATCAACCCTTACTCGGTGTCAATATCGACCATATTGCAACCCTGCGTCAAGCGCGCGGCGTGGCGTATCCCGATCCTGTGGCAGGTGCGTTAATTTGTGAGCAGGCGGGGGCGGATGGTATCACGCTGCATTTGCGTGAAGATCGTCGTCACATTCAAGATGATGATGTTTATCGGCTTGCCAAAGTCATAACCACTCGTATGAACCTTGAAATGGCAGTCACTGACGAGATGGTTGCGATAGCCTGTGATGTTAAGCCAGCTTGGGTGTGCTTTGTCCCTGAAAAACGCCAAGAACTGACCACCGAAGGCGGGCTTGATGTGATTGGTAATCAGCACAAAATAGCCAGTGCGATTCAACAGTTACATCAAGTCGGCACTCAAGTATCACTATTTATTGATCCAGAGTTGGCACAAATTGATAAAAGCATTGCGCTCGGGGCAGATGCCATTGAACTACACACAGGCGCTTATGCTGACTATTGTTTGCAACATGACCAAGTTAAAATTAGCCATGAAATCACCCGTATCAAAACAGCCGTGACTCATGCCCACGAGGCAAAAGCAAGTTTACTGGTCAATGCAGGGCACGGTCTTACCCGTGACAACGTTGCACCCATTGCTGATATTGATGGCATCCATGAACTAAACATCGGTCATGCCATTATTGCAGACAGTGTGTTTATGGGACTTAGCGAAGCGGTGAGCGCAATGAGAAAAGCATTTACAGCAAAAGCCTAGCTATTAGGGGCAATTAAATTGTTCAACTGAGTAGGGCTTATATTTAATAATGCCTGTTTTACTAAAACTTACCTTTAGTCGATTATCGACCTTACCATCTAAAGGGCAGTATTGAATATTACCCATATAACCAATGGGTCTAGCGTTTTCTGGCTTAAAAATAATATAGTTGTTATTCAGCGAGATATTTGCCGTCAGCACCCCCCAGGACAAATCTAACGTAAGCTGATGATTGAGTTTATCTACCGCTGCCTCATAGCTGTTATTGTTATTTTTATCGATAAAGCTAATCAGCTGATGACCGCCAGTTGTCACGCAAGCCAAGTTATCATTGGCGACACAGGCTATCACAGGGTTTTGATAAATCAACGCCTCTTGTTTTGCACTGCTTAAAAAATTCATTAAGCTTGAAGCGGTGCTTTTTGCTTCCATTTGCTTTAAGCTGTTGGTAATAGTAATCGAAGCCATCGCTACGATGATAGATAAAACAGTCAAAACGACGACTGTTTCAATTAAAGTAAACCCCTGTCTTTTTATTGAGAATACGTTGGCTTTCGAATCATTCATGCTATTAAAGCTACCGGTTAAGTGATGATGGGATAACACAATAAAGGACTTTAGTTCATTATTATATAGAGTTCAAAAGAATTAACAAACAAATATTGAACTATAAGGTAAGGCTGGTGGCTAGAAAGTGAATGAAAGCGACTAAACGACTGATGTTATCAGGTAATGGAATGTCTATTCTAGATAGTAAGGATTTCATAGGCACAGATGGGTTTAAATGTTCAAATACCTATTGTTACTGGTTCTAAAACATTATTGAGAAAAAACTGTTGTGCCTGAAACGTAAATGTCTCATTTATTTAGTAAGTGAATGTCACTAGAATGTATCATTTAGTGACAGTATGAATTTAAGATATGGTAAATTTAAATAGACTGTATTAAAATCCTTCTCAAGATAAGTGTATAGTTTTGATGTGTAATGTCGAATCATGATGGTTGTTGAATTCTTAGTATCGAGCGTAAGCGATTAGCTTGGCTACTAAAAAATAAAAATATAACATATTGTGATGTTCGTGTAATATTGTGTAGCAATGTAAAAAAAAGAGTTGTAAACACAATTTTTAGGCGTTAAGCTATATTTAACAAGTTCATAAATTGCATGTGTTTTAATGCGTCATTTTGTGAATTAATTGTCAGGTTATTTTAATTTAAAATGAGCCAATCCTTTGGAGGACTTCTATGAAGCTAAATAAAATCGCTCTAGCAGTTGTTGCTGCAGCTGTTATGCCAGTAGCCGCTAACGCAGGCGTTACTGTTACACCTTTACTACTAGGTTATCACTATGTAGATGGTATTGGTGATACTGAAGATAAACAAGGCGAGCAATTCGCAGGTACTCACCAAGATAACGACTTGTACACTGGTGCAGGTATTGGTATCGAATTGACACCTACTATCGCACTTGAATTAGAGTACGGTGAAACTGATTCTGATGCATTAAATAGCAACGGCGATAAAGTTAATGGAGTTGAATTTGAACAAAAATCATACTCAGGTAACTTTACTATCGGTACTGAAACCTTTAGTGGCTACACTAACAGCCCATTCAAGCCATATGTGTTAATCGGTGCAGGTCAATCAAAAACCTCAATGGCATTTGATGATGGCAGCAAAGCAACTTCTAAAGACACAATTGGTAACTTAGGTCTTGGTGCTTACTACCGTATCAATGACGTATTAAGCTTACGTGGTGAAGGTCGTGCGATTTATAACTTCGATAACGATTGGTGGGAAGGTCTAGCATTAGCAGGTCTTAACGTGGTTCTAGGTGGTCACTTGGCACCAGCAGCGCCAGTAGTTGAGCCTATCCCTGTTGAACCAATCATTGTGACTGATGGTGACGACGACCAAGATGGCGTATTAAATAGCGTTGACAAATGCCCAGGCACCCCATTAAACGTTGTTGTAGATGCTGATGGTTGCCCACGTGAAATCCCAGTTGATGACGCATTACGTATGGAATTACGTGTATTCTTTGACAATGACAAAACTGTCATCAAAGATCAGTACAAACCAGAAATCCAAAAAGTTGCTGAAAAAATGAATGAATATCCAAATTCAACAGCTTCAATTGAAGGTCATGCTTCAAAAACTGGTCCATCTGCGCGTTACAACCAACGTTTGTCTGAAGCACGTGCAAATGCGGTTAAATCCATGTTAGTTAACCAATTTGGTGTTGCACCACAACGTATTAGCACAGTGGGTTACGGTTATGACCGCCCAATCGCAGACAACAACACTGCTGAAGGCCGTGCAATGAACCGCCGTGTATATGCTATCATCACTGGTAACAAATCTAGCACAACCGTTCAAACTAAAGACATGAACGTACAATAATTAGTTATTAAATAAAAAAAGCTACCCTCGTTGGTAGCTTTTTTTATTTTTATTATCAGCTATAAACTCAACTTAGATAAATTTAATCTATTTTTAACGATAAGATGTTATACTACCGCGTGTTTTAATTTCCCTTCCTAGCCGAATTTTCAAGAGCTATTTTTTTATGTCAGATTCAATCAAAAATCTTCGCAATATTGCGATTATTGCCCACGTTGACCATGGTAAAACTACTCTAGTCGATAAACTGTTACAACAATCAGGTACTTTTGGTGAGCGTGCCGCAGAAGTTGAACGCGTCATGGACTCTAACGCATTAGAGCAAGAGCGTGGTATTACCATTTTAGCCAAAAACACGGCGATCAAATGGACCAATCCTAAAGACGGCGTTGAATACCGTATTAACATCGTCGACACCCCCGGTCACGCCGACTTCGGTGGTGAAGTTGAACGTGTGATGTCGATGGTTGACTGTGTGTTGTTATTAGTTGATGCCGTTGATGGTCCTATGCCACAAACCCGTTTTGTGACCTCAAAAGCCTTTGCCCGTGGCTTAAAGCCAATCGTGGTGATTAATAAAATTGACAAACCAAGCGCACGTCCAGACTGGGTCATGGATCAGGTGTTTGATTTGTTTGATAATTTGGGTGCGACAGATGAGCAGCTAGATTTTCCCATCGTTTATACCTCTGCCATGAATGGTATTGCAGGGTTAGCGCCTGACGAGCTTGCAGAAGATATGCAGCCATTGTTTGAAACCATCGTTAATGTTGTTGAGCCACCACAGGTGGATACGGACGGTCCATTCCGTATGCAGATTTCAAGCCTTGATTATGATAACTTCAAAGGTTTGATTGGTATCGGTCGTATTCAGCGTGGGTCAGTTAAAACCAATACACCTGTAACGATTGTTGATAAAGAAGGTAATAAACGTAACGGCCGTATCCTACAAATCATGGGTTACCATGGTCTTGACCGTATCGAAGTACCTATGGCGCAGGCAGGTGATATCGTCTGTATCACGGGTATCGATGCGTTAAATATTTCTGATACTATCTGTGATCCACAAAACGTAGAAGCCTTACCACCGCTAAGTGTCGATGAGCCAACCGTATCGATGACTTTCCAAGTGAACAACTCACCGTTTGCGGGTAAAGAAGGTAAATTCGTGACGTCGCGCAATATTCGTGAACGCCTAGAACGTGAGTTAATTCATAACGTGGCACTTCGCGTAGAAGATACCGACAGTCCTGATAAATTTAAAGTATCAGGTCGTGGGGAACTTCACTTATCTGTATTGATTGATAATATGCGCCGTGAAGGTTTCGAACTGGGTGTGTCACGTCCAGAAGTAATTGTTCGTGAAATCGAGGGTGAGAAACAAGAACCCTTTGAAAATGTGATTTTTGACGTTGAAGAACAGCACCAAGGCGCGGTAATGGAGCAAATGGGCTACCGTAAAGGCGAATTGACCAATATGGAAGTTGACGGCAAAGGTCGTATCCGTATTGAAGCGGTAGTACCGTCACGTGGTTTAATCGGTTTTCGCTCTGAGTTCTTAACCATTACCTCAGGTACCGGTATCATGACCTCAAGTTTCTCACATTATGGTCCTGTGAAAACAGGCGATGTGGCAAAACGCCAAAATGGGGTGTTGATTTCTATGGTGAATGGTACTGTATTGGGCTATGCGCTATTTAACCTTCAAGAACGCGGTCGTATGTTTGTATCGCCACAAACTGAAGTCTATGAAGGTATGATTGTCGGTCAAAACTCACGTAGCGATGACATGGTAGTCAATCCAACCAAAGCAAAACAGTTGACGAACGTGCGCGCCAGTGGTACCGATGATGCGATTATTTTAACGCCGCCAATCATTTTTACCCTTGAACAAGCGCTTGAATTTATTGAAGATGATGAGCTGGTTGAAGTGACACCAAAATCAATTCGTTTACGCAAAAAATACTTGACTGAGAATGAACGTAAACGTAACGGTCGTAAATAATAGCGGGTCTAAGCTATAAGACTTGCGAAAAAGCCTAACATTTATTTACAAAAAGCTTGTACCTGTTACAAGCTTTTTTAATTTAATCTACACACTGGCAAAGCAAAGGTTTAAAATTTTACACAATTCCTTATGATGATAAGGGCTTTTTAGTCAACGATTGTAGCAATTATTTTGAAAGTAGGAGAAGTTATATGAGTATGATGTCAGAATTTAAAGAGTTTGCCCTCAAAGGCAATGTGATGGATTTGGCAGTGGGTGTCATCATCGGCGGCGCATTTGGTAAAATCACGACGTCGTTGGTAGAAGATATTATTATGCCGATTATCTCTGCGATTATGGGCGGCAGAATCGACTTTACCAATATGTTTGTGGTGTTAGGTGATGTACCTGCAGGCACCGCTATGACGTATGATGCGCTCAAAAAAGCGGGCGTGCCTGTGTTTGCTTACGGTAATTTTATCACCATCTTAATCAACTTTATTATTTTGGCATTTATCATTTTTATGTTGGTGAAAGCCATGAACCGCCTACGCCGTCAAAGCGAAGCACAAGAAGCGGCTGCACCAGAACCTTCAGAAGAAGTACTATTGCTACGTGAAATCAGCAGTAAATTAAGCAAATAACGGTTTGTAAAAAAGCTGATAGATTAAAATTTCAGCCCATGTTATTTATAAATGAAAAAAAGCCTCCATGATAACTGGGGGCTTTTTATTGATTGCTAGTCAATCTACCTTTTTTATCTATACATATTCATCAGCTAACGACAGTAAGGCAAGTTATGACAAAGCAGGTAATCGTGCTTGGTGCAGGGGTGGTGGGTGTCACTACTGCTTGGCAGCTTCGACAAGCAGGGTTTGAGGTAACGGTAATCGAGCGTGAAAGTAGTTCGGCATTGTCAACATCGTTTGCCAATGGTGGGCAAATATCTGTGTCACATGCTACGCCTTGGGCAAATCCTGATACACCCTATAAAGCGCTAAAATGGTTATTTCGAGAAGATGCGCCATTGTTGTTTCGCTGGCGTCGGTTGTTGGGTTTGCCGGGCAATGCGGGACAAGATACAGCCCCTGATATGGCGCTGTGGCGATGGGGTTGGCAGTTTTTGCAGCAGTGCAATGCGAAAAGTGCCGATGCTAATTTGGTGCAGATGGTCAATTTAGGATTATATTCTCGGCAAGTACTCGGCGAAGTCAGGGCGCAAACGGGCATTGATTATGACTGTTTGACACGCGGTATTATGCATTTTTATACCGATCATGCTGAGTTTCAAGCAGCGATAGCACCCACTAAACGGATGCAGCAATTGGGTTGTGATCGGCAAGTGATTAGTGTGGATAAAGCGATAGAATTAGAGCCTGCGTTAACTGGTATTGGCAAAGAATTGGTTGGGGCGACTTATACCGCACTTGATGAATCAGGGGATGCCCAAAAATTCACCCATCGCTTGGCCGCACTTTGTCAACAGCAAGGGGTAACATTTTTATTTAATACCGCCATCAAACGACTTATTTATCATAACCAACACATTGACGGTGTGGAAGTAATGTCCGTTGACAGCAAAGATAATGCCGCTTTGCCAGCGCAGTCACAGATACTGTCCGCGGATGCTTATGTACTGGCGTTAGGGAGTTATAGTCCTGCCTTAGTCAAAGCATTGGGTATCAATCTACCCATCTATCCTGCCAAAGGCTATTCAGCCACGTACCCCGTGTTGCGACCCGATGAGACACCTTATGTGAGCTTGATTGATGATGAGTTTAAGCTGGTGTACTCGCGCTTAGGCGATCGCTTGCGAGTAGCAGGAACGGCTGAATTTAACGGTTTTAACCTTGAGCTCAATCCCGTTCGTTGCCAAGCGATTACGCGGCGGGTGAGAGAGGTGTTTGGGGATGCGGTAGATTTGACTCAGCCAAATTATTGGACAGGGCTGCGACCGATGACACCGTCAAATGTGCCGATTATCGGTCGCGCGGTCAATCGCCAAGGACGTATTGATAATTTGTATCTCAACACCGGACATGGCACTTTGGGCTGGACGCACTCGAACGGCTCAGCAAAAGCGATTGCTGATATCATGCAAGGGCGTCAGCCACAAGTAAATTTTAACTTTGTGGGCTTGCAGGATTAAGGGATTGGGTTGGAATACTGGCAGATTTTGGAAAGGTCACAGTAAAGGTCGAGCCTTTGCCAACTGTGGAGGTGATATCAAGAGTGGCATGGTGCTGATACAAGACATGTTTGACAATTGCTAACCCCAAACCGGTACCCCCTGTCTCACGGCTTCGACCCGTGTCCACGCGATAAAAACGCTCGGTTAAGCGCTGAATATGGCGCTGCTCGATACCAATGCCATTGTCGGTCACGCTAAAACATACCCCCGCGTCATACTCATGCCAGCTAATACTAATCTCACCACCTTTGGGGGTGTATTTCATGGCATTGGTAATCAGGTTACTGAGCGCACTTCGCAGATAATCTTCATAACCCAAAATATGTAACGTGCTGTCGATATGCAAATGAATCATATGGTCGTATGACTTGTTGTACATCTGCGCATCGTCAAACAATTGCATCAGCATTTTGGGAATATCAATGTCTTTGGGCTCAGCGGGCTTTTCATCATTTTCCAACCTAGATAATAATAGTAAGTCATTGATGATGTTATTCATGCGCTGACTTTGCTGCATCATCTGAGTAAACGCGCGAGCAATACGCGGATCTAAATCAGGCTGTTCACTCAAAGTCTCCACATACCCCATGATGACGGTAAGCGGCGTGCGAAGTTCATGCGAAACATTTGCCACAAAGTCTTTTCGCATCTGTTCTAAGTGCTGAAAACGGGTGACATCATAAATCAGCAGTAATTTTTCTTGCCCAAATTTGGTAATCTTGCACTGCACATAGCGCTCGATATTAGACGGGTTATGGATACGCACACCATCTGGATAGTCTTCAATGTGGTGATAATATTGATGAAAAAGCGGGTTGCGAATAATGGTCAACACATTGCGACCTTGGTCGGGCGCTTTAAATTGAAAAAGCCGCTCGGCAGAGTTGTTCCACCATTCGATACAGTCGTTTTTATCAATCAGAATAATCGAGTCTTGCAATGCGCTCAGCGAGTCACGCACTTTTTGCACCAGCGAAACGGTTTGCTGATGCGCCAATTTCTCTTGGCGATTGACTTGGTAGATATTGCTGGCAACGACACTAAGGTTGGACTCAAATGCAGGCGGCGGCTCATCGGGGTTTTTGTTGTACCATGCTTTAAAGCGTTGTATCGACCATAAAAAATATAGCTGATACAGGCAAAGCCCTATCGCCAGTCCCCAACCCCAAAACCCTAATAGCCCGCCAATCAGCAGCCCGGCAACCCCAGCTGTCACGACGGGTGAAATGCTCGCCCACATATTAATTTTTCTAGCATCCATTGAGAAAGCTTACTATAGCGAAGTTGGGATAAGTTGGCAAAAATTTCAATGCGATTAATCAGGCTATTGTTAGTCGATTTTATTAGAAAAGCGATAGCCTGTGCCACGTACAGTTTGGATATAGTCCGCAAACCCAAATGGCTCAAGCACTTTACGCAGGCGGCGGATATGCACGTCAATGGTACGATCTTCGACATACACATTGCCACCCCACACTTGATCGAGTAGCTGGGTGCGGGTATAAGCCCGCTCGGGATGACTCATAAAGAAGGCAAGTAGCCGATACTCTGTCGGTCCGATATCTACCGCTTTGTTATTGGCACTCACGCGCTGACTGGCAGGGTCTAGCGACAAGCCGCCTACGTCAATGGGTTTTTCGCCTGACAATGCGCTACTACGGCGCAATACCGCTTTGATACGGGAAACCAATTCACGGGTGGAAAACGGCTTGGTGATATAGTCATCTGCCCCAGCGTCAAGTCCTTGGACTTTGTTGTCCTCTTCGCCTTTGGCGGTGAGCATGATGATAGGAATTTCAGAGAGCATTTCATCTTTTTTCAGGCGGCGGCATAAATCAATGCCTGATAGCCCATTGGGTAGCATCCAATCTAATAAGATGAGGTTGGGACGATGATCGACCGCCAAATGATGGGCTTGAGAGACTTCTGAGGCTTGCAAACAATCAAATCCTGCCATCTCTAATGTGGTCACGATCATTTCTCGAATGGCAGGCTCATCTTCCACTACCAAAATAGTTTCATTTTTCATAAATTTCTCAAGCGATAAAAATAGGCAACTGTTTGTCAAAATAATTTTATGACAACAATATTACAATGCCCATATTACAACTTCAGAATATGACAGAAAAATGACAACGATAAGTTTTTAAGGGTTTTATTTGTGGTGTTGTAAAAAATTCGGCGTTTGACTCAATTTTTGGTACTTAACACGGGTCGCATCACAGTTCAAAAATAAAATTTATCGGACCATCATTGCAACTGCTGACTTGCATATCTGCGCCAAATTCGCCTGTTTGCACGGCTGCATATTGCGTCTTGGCATACGCTACTATCTGGGCAAACAAAGCTTTGGCAGTGTCGGGCGCCATCGCGGGCTTAAAATCAGGACGTCTACCCGATTGGGTATTGGCAAGGAGGGTAAACTGCGACACTAACAGTAAGCCGCCATTGACTTGTTGCACGTTTTTATCCATTTTGCCTAGCTCATTTTCAAATACGCGATAGGTGAGGATTTTATCAATCATTTTTTGCCCCATCGCAAGCGTATCATCATGCCCAAGGCCAAGGTAAACAAGTACGCCGTGTGCAATCTCGCCGACGATTTGTTGTGGGTGAGGCGCTTGGTTAACTGCTACTTTGGCAAATTTCACCCGTTGTAGTACTGCTTTCATGATTTTTCCTATCCGTCAGTTTGAGCGTAAGCGGCTTAACTTAAAAGCTAGCTTGTCGCTTAACTCGTAGCCCAGTGTTTAATATACCGTGATTCTAAGGGGGATTTTGATTATAATAAGCCAACTTTAAAATGCCAATCTCGAGTAACTTATGACCTTGTTTACGACGTTACAATCGCTTGTCCCACAACAAAAAATCAGTGAAATCGCAGGTCGTCTTGCCCAAAGCCGTCATCCGATGGTGAAAAAAACCTTTATTCGTACCTTTGCTTCGGTGTATGGCATCAAGCTAGAGGAATATGCGCGCGGTAGTTTTTCTCAGTATGACAGTTTTAATGATTTTTTTACCCGTGAGCTCAAAGACGGCGCGCGCAAGATTGATGATGACCCAGATGCGCTGATCTGTCCTGCAGATGGCATGATATCGCAATTGGGGCAAATCGATAAAGACCAAATCCTGCAAGCCAAAGGCAAATCGTATGAAGTTGGGCAATTGCTCGCGGATTATGAACTTGGCAAAGCCATGCAAGAGGGGAGTTTTGTCACCGTGTATTTGGCACCGACCAATTATCACCGCGTGCATATGCCGTTTGACGGTACCTTGGTAGAAACCATCTATGTGCCAGGACAGCTATTCTCGGTCAATAACGAGACCGCTGAAAACATTACCGATTTGTTCGCCCGTAACGAGCGCTGCGTGTGTGTGTTTGATACCGAATTTGGTAAAGCTTGCGTTGTGCTAGTCGGGGCGATGATTGTAGCAGGGATTGAAACAGTGGCCACAGGCAAAATCAAACGTAGCGATCGCGTGCAGCGTCAAACCCATCACATGACGTTGAAAAAAGGCGATGAACTTGGGCGGTTTTATTTGGGCTCAACGGCGATTGTGGTGTTACCAAAATCAGCGGGCATGGCTTGGGGCGCAGGTCTTTATAATTCAGTGCCGGTGACAATGGGTCAACGTCTGGGTACTTTTTTGCAGTAAGCTGTCAAGGTATTCGCTAAAAAAGGTAGCAAAGGCTGCCTTTTTTATTCTGTGTTTTAGCCAATCTGCATGGTTGATTGCTCACATAAACTAAACGATAACGAAAAATATTTTAGGAAAATTTGTTTATAATAGCCGACTTATGATTTTTGCCTGCTTTTTTATTTAGACGCGCTTTTTTATTTAAATTGATCACTATGAACCTACCGCAAGCACCGCACCCTAAGCCATCGCACGACTTAGACTATCCAACAGTTTGGATTATGATTTTGGGGTTGATTATTGCCATCGGTCCGCTGTCGATTGATATGTATTTGCCGGCCTTGCCCAGTATGGCAAAAGATTTTGGCGTGGCAACGGCTTTTATGTCCAATTCGGTACCTGCCTATTTTGTGGGATTGGTGGTCGGGCAGTTGTTTTATGGTCCGATTTCGGATCGGATTGGGCGCATCAAGCCCTTGTATGTGGGCATGGTACTGTATGTGATTGCTTCGGTGATGTGTGCCACCACCACCAATGAATACGTGTTGTTTGTCTCACGAACGCTACAGGCATTAGGCGCGTGTGTGGGAACGGTGGTGTCGCGGGCGATGATTCGTGACCGCTTGCATCCCAAGCAAATGGCAAAGGCATTTTCGCTGATGGTCCTAGTGATGGGGATTGCGCCGATTTTGGCACCAAGCCTAGGGTCGTTGTTGTTAAAAGTCGCCAGTTGGCGGGTGATTTTTTGGTTTTTGGCGGGGTTTGGCATTTTAAATATCGTGCTGACCCGGCTGTTTTTGCATGAAACCTTGACCGATGAGTTTCGCAACAACCGTCCGATGAATGACGTGCTCAGTCAATACTGGGATTTGCTCAAAGATACCCAGTTTAATTATCCTGCGATTGGCGCAGGGCTGCTGATGGGTTCGATGTTTGTGTATATCAGCGCGGCACCTGAGCTAATTATGGAAGGATATGGGGTGACGCCGCAGCATTTTAGCTGGATTTTTGGGATGAATGCGGCAGGTTTTATTGGTTTGACACAGGTCAACCAATGGCTGGTGAACCGTTATCGTCTAGTCAGCTTGCTGCGATTTGGGGCGGTGATGCAAGTAATCGCAGCCGCGTGTTTGATGCTGCTGGGTTTGGTATTTGGCACGCAAGCTTGGCTGCCGTTGGTGCTCGCCAGTATTTTTTGTTGTATTGCAGGGTTAGGACTGACTCAGCCCAATTCAGGTGCCATTGCTTTGGCATTTCAAAAACGCCGCGCGGGCATGGCGAGTGCCTTGCAAGGCTCACTCAACTTTGTCGTCGGTATTTTTGGCGGCTTAGTATTAAATATCCTGCCCTTTAATCCCGTTGCCAAGCTGGGTATTACCATGTTTATGCTGATGACTATTGGCGCATTTTTGGTATTTCAAATCGACAAAAATCTCGATGTGGCGGATGTGGACTAAGGGTTAGTCAAACCGATACACATCCATACCCAAACTAAAATGGGCAAAACTTTCATGCACGATACTCATCTTTGAGCCTGCGCCTGCTGCAAAAAATAACGGCAATAAATGTTCAGGGGTGGGGTGATTGTGATGGGCAAATGGATGTGACCGCCAATCTAAAGCCGTTGGCATATGTTGTTTGAGTTGATGAATCAACCAATATTTAAATTCACGTGCCTCAGCATCCACCTCACCGCTATCAAACTGTACCTGCGCCAAATTATGGGTGACACTGCCAGAGCCGATGATTAATACTTGCTCTGCCCGCAGCGGCGCCAATAAAGCCCCTAGCTGAAAACACGCATAACTATCAAAATGCTGCGGTAGCGAAAGCTGCACAATCGGCACATCTGCCTGCGGATACAAATGCACCAGCGGCGACCATACCCCATGATCAAACGGACGCAGTCGATTGACCGACGTGCTAACGCCCAAAGCCTGCAACTGCTGTGCCAGCTGCTCAGCAATCAGGCTGTCGCCTTTGACAGGATAATCGATTGTATACAGTTTCTTTTGAAAGCCGCTAAAATCATGCCAAGTAGCGGGCGCCGCATTGCCATTGATTTCTAGATGCTGGCTTTGCCAATGCGCAGAGATGATGATAATCAAGCGTGGTTTTGGCAGATTTTGCCCAAATTTATTCAGCGCTTGGGTAGTACGGTTGTTTTCGATAGCAATCGTCGGCGCCCCATGTGAGATAAACAAACTGGGCAAGGTATAAAGCGGGTACGGTGTTTTGGGTAAAAATGGCTGCAGGCTGATTGGTTGTTTTTCGGTTTTTTCCATCAATTTTCTTAAAGTTGCCGTGATAAATAGAAATGATAACGAATGAATAAGGATTAACTAAAAAGGATTAATAGGTTAAATAAGGGAAAAATTCGCAAAAACAAGCCATGTCAGCGATTCCATACATAATCAGATATAACAGGTTGACGGGAAAAACTTAAAAATAATCACCGCGATGATACGGATGATGATGGATAATGGTCATAGCGCGGTACAGCTGCTCCATCAGTAGCACACGCACGAGTGGATGCGGCAAGGTAAGATTGGACAGCGACCATTTGAATGTCGCATGGGCTAATACCTCTTTTGAAATGCCATCAGCACCCCCAATCACAAACGCCATGTCGTCACCCAACTGCATGGCTTCGCCAACTTTAGCCGCTAAATCTTCGGTTGATAGATTTTTGCCGCGGACGTCTAGGCAAATCAGCTGCTCGCGTTTGCCTGCTGAATTTTTGGCTTGGTGCGCTTGCAGAATTAGCCCGCCTTCGGTGATGGCATATTTTTCAAGTTCGGCAGGCGAGGGGTTCTTGGTACGTTTGCAGGCGGGGATTTCAACGATTTCGGTGCTGAGCATGGGCTGAATACGTTTATAATAGTCGTCAAATCCCGTCTGCACCCAAGCTGGCATTTTTTGTCCAACGGCTAAAATTCTTGCTTTCATGGGTTCCCCTCTGTTATTTTTTTGACCAATCTATGTCGCTGTCTATGTCACTGTGGTGATTCACCGTTAGCCATTAAACACTCATTATCGAAGCCAACTATATTTTCGCTATCGAAGCCAGCTATATTAAAGCTTAATTAAAACTTAAAACGAACCATTTAAAAACCAACCATTTAAAAACGCTTGCAACGCACCCATATACAATGCGATAAAGCCTAAATCAACCTAAGCTGAGCCAAAGCCTGAACTAAAACTAAGCTGAGCAACAAAATTTTAACATGATTTTATCGCTGTGATGGATAATACTTCCCCTAGCATTTAGCTAAGGTGATAAAATAATTTGCATGACAAAGTTTAAATGACAAATTTTAAATGATAAGAAAAGACGACAACAATATGAAAAATTGGCAAGACCCCAATGCCGCTGTTGAAGCAGCCAACTATGACAACCCGATTCCAAGCCGTGTACTGATTTTGCAAACCCTACTTGAGCGCGGACAAGCTACCCAACACGAGCTTGCGACGATTTTTGATTTGGATGACGATGAGTACGACGCACTGGGCAACCGCTTAAAAGCCATGCTGCGGGATGGACAATTAAGCCGTGATGCCGACGGTGGCAATCCTTACATTTATCGCCCATTGACTGAGAACGATGCCGTGACTGGCGTGGTCGCTGCTCATGCCAAAGGCTTTGGCTTTGTCGTGCTTGAGGATATGCCGGATTTATTTTTGAATGAAACTGAAATGCGCTGGGTATTTCATGGCGATAAAGTAAAAGCCATCGCTACTAGCACCGACAACCGTGGTCGTATGATGGGTCGTGTGTTGTCGGTGGTGTCCCATGCCCAGCTACAATATATCGGTAAACTTGCAAAAGATGACGATGGTTACTTTGTAGAACTCATTAGCCCAAACAATCATCAACCGATTACGGTGACGGAAGAAAACGTCGAAGCGCTACAACTTAAAATTGGCGACCCCGTCAAAGTCGATATCATCGACTATCCCACCCAGCATGAATACGCGACGGGGAAAATTACTGAAAGCTTGGTCGATGATAACGAGCGTGAATTGATTATCAAAACCACGCTGCTAAATTACGATATTCCCCATGAGTTTAGCCCAAAAGTCATGCAGCAAGTCGATGCCTACAAAGAGCCGACACAAAAAGACTATCAAGACCGTATCGACTTACGTGCGTTGCCGCTAGTCACCATTGATGGCGAAGACTCGCGCGACTTTGATGATGCCGTCTATGCCGAAAAACGTCGCGGCGGTGGCTATCGCTTGGTGGTCGCGATTGCCGATGTCAGTCATTATGTGACTGCCAACTCAGTACTTGACCAAGAAGCCTATGAGCGTGGTACATCGGTGTATTTCCCGCATTTTGTGGTGCCGATGCTCCCTGAAAAACTCTCCAACGGTCTTTGCTCTTTAAACCCAAGTGTTGACCGCTTGTGTATGGTAGCCGACATCATACTATCGCGTAGCGGCAACGTGACCAGCTATGAGTTTTATCCAAGCGTGATGCACTCTCAAGCGCGATTGACTTATAACCAAGTCAATGATTATTTTGCCCAAGCGCAAGGGGAAACGCCCAAAGCCGAAGTGCCTGTCACTATCACCGGTAATAAAGCGGTCAAAAAATCGATTGATGTGCTGTATGATTTGTACAAAGTGCTATTGGTCAAACGCGAACAGCGCCATGCGATGGAATTTGAAACCCAAGAGACTTATATCAAGTTTGATGAAGCAGGCAAAATCAGCGCCATTGTGGCACGGACGCGTGGTGACTCGCATAAGCTCATCGAAGAGATGATGCTACTTGCCAATACCTGCGCGGCTGAATTTTCGCTCAAGCATGAATTGCCGGTCTTGTATCGCAATCATGATACCCCAGAGGCAGAAAAAGCCGCTCGCGTCAGTGACTTTGTGAAGCATTTTGGTTTGTCATTTCCTGAAGAAAACCCGACACAGGCAGATTATCAGCGTATCATTGAAGCGACACGCGAGCGCCCTGATGCGATTAGTATCCATAGTGTACTACTGCGCTCCATGCAGCAAGCCAACTATGCACCGACTAATATTGGACACTTTGGGCTTGCGTATGAGGAATACAGCCACTTTACCTCACCGATTCGCCGTTATCCCGACTTGATGCTACACCGTGCCATCAAAGCGAAAGTGACTGGCAAAAAGGCGCCGCTGCCAGATTGGTCACTAGAAGATGCAGGTGAACAGACCTCAATGACAGAGCGCCGTGCCGATGAAGCCAGCCGTTTTGTTGAGCAGTGGCTCAAAGCCCATTATATGAAAGACCATATCGGTGAAGCATTTGATGCAGTAGTTACCACAGTGACCAATTTTGGCTTGTTTGTGACTCTCACCGATTTATTCATTGATGGCTTGATTCATATCTCGCATTTGGGCGAAGATTACTTTGTATATGATGACAAGGCGCAGCAGTTATTTGGTGAAAAATCAGGACTGGTGTTTGGACTCGGTGATAAAATCCGTGTCAAAGTCGCTGCCGTCAATATGGAGACCCAGCAGATTGATTTTGATTTGGTGGCACAGCTGGAAAAATCGTCATTTAATAATCGCGGTAAAGGCAAAAGTCGCGGTCAATCGCAAGCGGCCTCTAATTCTGTTCAATCCAATCCCAACGCGCCATCTAATCCTAACGCTCAATCTAAGCCAAATGAGAACGTCAGGAAAGCAAAAAGCGCTAAAAATAAAAGTAACGCGCGCAACAAATCTCGTTAATGGAAAAAGGGCAATACAATTTGCCCTTTTTTATCGTTCAGACAAATACCTGCTAGAACAAAAAACGTCTTTGCCTACTTAATAGTGGCTATTTAATAATAGCCACTTAATCTTAGCCACTTGATGCCCTTTTAACCAGTCTTGCTTGGCGGTACTAGTAGCTAATACGCCAAGTTATTATTGCGTGGTTTTCTCTGCGCTTGCCAAGTTGTTGGATGAGGTTTGGGCGGCTTGATTCAAATCTGTTGTTGCCTTATCAAGCACTTGTTTAGGCTGCTCGCCAATCGATGACGTATCGTTTGATGCTATGGCTAAAGGCGCAGAGGCGGCACTACTATTGGCTTGATTGGATGCAATGACTTGCTGGGTACGATGTGATGATATTAGGTTGAAAATGGCGAGTGCGGTGATGCCTAATATTGCAAAAATAATGAGTAATTTTGGTTGCATGAGGATTTCCAGTGTAGCGTCAATTTGGCTAACCGACGTGTAAAGCCTGACGTCTAAAGTCTGTGGCTTAAAACGTCAAATCGGGTTTCGCTAGGACAAAAATTGACAGTCATGTCTATAAAAATTGGTATGCTACCTTTATGCAAAAATCATGCAAAAATCATGCAAGTTTAATCTGTTAATCTTTTAATGTCTAATCTGGCAGCAGACTGACTTCGGCACTAACCGGCAAATGGTCAGAGAGATTTGACCAAGGTTGTCCCTTATGCACCCAAGCACGGTGTACTTGTAGGTTACGGACATAGATACGGTCAAGGCTTAATACCGGAAGCTTGGCAGGGAAGGTGGGCAGTAATTTGCCATGGTGGGTCAGCACGGCTTCTTGTAAATTAAGGTCACAGCCAAGCTTTTGACAGGATAACTTTTTCCAGTCATTGAAATCGCCTGCCAATATCAGCGGCGTGGATTGGTCGATTTCGTTATTGATATACTGGCTTATCACCTCATATTGTTTTTCACGGTCATTTTCCCTTAAGTTTAGATGCGCGCAAAGCACGATAATGGGCGTATGCCAGCCTTTGGGCTGGATTTCGCAGTGCAATACACCACGCTGCTCAAGGCGGCTCACTGTGATATTGACATTGTGTTTGGGGTCGAGCGGATGGCGACTTAGTACCGCATTGCCATGATGACCGTGGTTATATTCGACGTTTTTGCCATAGCTGTTTTCAAGCTGTAGATACTCGCCAAACCATTCATGTTGGGACTGGTCGGGAAATTCATTGTATTTCACCACCCGTTTGAGATTTTGACCTTGGACTTCCTGCAAACAGATAATATCAGATTGCACTTGGTTAAGGGCAGCGGCGATGCCTTCCATTTTGACAAAACGATTGAGGGGTGACATGCCTTTATGGATGTTATAACTGGTGATGATTAGGCTGTTTTTTGGTTGTTTGGCGCCTGATACTTGGTTAGACACTATTTCGTTAGATGCTACTTGCTTAGGTGTTATTTTTTTAGGTGTTAGTGAGCGCATAATAAAATCACAGTGATAAACATGGCATTATTTTAACGTGAAATTGTACCGCTGGCTTGTTTTGACAAAAAATTGTCACAATATAATGGTTGTCGACATTTATGTAGCAAACCTATGTAGCAAAATGGGGTAGCTTTGCCAAGCGTTGCGGTTTTTATGCTAAAATTTTGGGCAATGACGACTTTTACTCTCAATCATCAACGAGCGATAAAAAATTGGAAAACAGTATGACCAACGATGTAGAAAATCCGACAAAAAATTTACACCTTGTTGAATTTAATCAATTAGCGCTTGAGCGACTCAAAACGGCAATCGATGAGGCGTTGGCGAATGGACATGCGTTTTTAACTATGCTCGATGATGAAGCTGGGCTCGATGACCTCGATAACAAAGCTGGGCAAGCTAATAGCCAAGTTAACGATGCACAACTTAGCAGCCAGCAAGCGCTCAATGATATTATCGCCTTTGACCATGTGAATTTGGCATTAGACCGCAGTTGGGGCTTGCTATCGCACTTAAATAGCGTGGTCAGTGATGAGCCAATCCGTGAACTGCATCATGCATTATTGCCCGCGCTTTCTGCCTACGGCACGGCGGTTGGTCAACATCTCCCGCTGTATCAACGCTATCAGCGTGTGGTGAGCGATCAGTCATTTTTTGAGCGTTTAGAGCCTGCAAGACAACGCTCGTTGACCTTGGCGCTACAAAGTTTTGAGTTATCCGGTGTGGGTTTGGGTGAGGCGCAAAAACAGCAATTTGCCACCCTTGCCAGCGAGTTATCTACGCTATCGGCTAAATTCTCCGATAACGTGCTCGATGCTACCCAAAGCTACTTTTTACCGTTAAGCGAATCGCAACTGGCAGGACTGCCTGAATCTGCGCTTGCCATGCTGGCAGATGCGGGCAGGCGATACACAGAAAAATTCCCAGAGCAAGTATTGGCAACGCCTTATGTCGCGACACTTGATATTCCAGTTTATCTTGCGGTGATGACCTATGCCGATGACCGCGAATTACGCGAAACCTTGTATCATGCGTATGTCACTCGCGCCTCTGAATTGTCAGCGCAGCCAGAATTTAACAATGCCGATATCATGGCGGATATCTTGGCAAAACGCGCACAAAAAGCCCAGTTATTGGGCTATGACAATTTTGCTGAATTATCACTTGCCACCAAAATGGCGGACAATGTCGACACCGTAGAGCAGTTTTTACGGGATTTAGCAGACAAAGCACGACCCTTTGCCATGCAGGATTTAAAACAACTGCAAGTTGAAGGTTTGGCGTTTGGCATCGGTGATGAGGGCGATGAGGTGCGACCTTGGGATACGGCGTATCTGGCAGAAAAAGTTAAACAACGTCAATTTAATCTATCGCAAGAACAAGTGCGTCCGTACTTCCCAGTGCCAACAGTCATCGCAGGCTTATTTGAGATTGTGCAAAAACTGTATGGCATTCAGATTGAAGATAAAACTGCAAACACACAGCGCTGGCATGATGACGTGCGTTTTTATCAAGTTTTTAATGAACATCAGCAGCTTATCGGTGGTTTTTATTTTGATTTATATGCCCGTCCTGGCAAACGCGGTGGCGCATGGATGAGTGGCTTTCAAGCGCGTTATCAACACGATGATAGCGGTTATCAGCAGTTACCCGTTTGTTTTATGGTGGCAAACTTTAGCCCTGCGCCAACGGGTACACAGCGCGGCAAACCCAGCTTATTAACCCATGATGAAGTATTAACGCTCTTTCATGAGTTTGGACATGGGCTGCACCATCTGCTCACTGAAGTGAATGTTGGCGATGTGGCAGGCGTGAATGGCGTCGAGTGGGATGCAGTTGAGCTACCCAGTCAGTTTATGGAAAACTGGGCATGGCACCCTGAAGGGATTGCATTAATCAGTCGCCATGTCGATACGGGTGAAACGTTGCCAGAGAGCATGCTACAAAGTATGCTCGCTGCCAAAAATTTCCAAAGCGGCATGCAAACCCTGCGCCAGCTAGAGTTTGCGCTATTTGATTTGTTATTGCATGCCAAAACCCCAGCACCCGACTATCCCCAGTTATTGGCGTTACTCGATAGCGTGCGTGCCGATGTGTCGATTATGCCGACCGCCAGTTATAACCGTTTTGCCAATGGCTTTAGTCATATTTTTGCAGGGGGCTATGCGGCAGGGTACTATTCTTACAAATGGGCAGAACTGTTGTCAGCCGATGCTTTTAGCAAGTTTGAAGAAACCAGTATTTTTGATAAAAACGCTGGCAAATCTTTCCGTGATAACATTTTAGCCAAAGGCGGTAGCCAATCTGCAAAAGCCAACTTTGAGGCATTTCGCGGTCGTGAAGCCCGTATTGATGCGCTGTTACGTCACTCGGGATTTTTAACCAGCAGCTATGATGAACTGCTGAGCGATGACACCGATAACGCCAATACCCAAGCTTGGTAACACGGTTGTCAAAATACAGGCTAGTAAAAAGAAGAAACTATGAGATATCAATCCAATCGCCCCAAACGTCAATTTCTAGCAGGGGTGGCATGCCCAAGCTGCAAAGCAATGGATAAAGTTGTTCAAATTCAGCTATATCAGCCCGAGTATGATGAGTATATCGAGTGTACGGCATGTGGTTATAGCGAGCGTCGCCCAACACCCGATGAGATCGTTGACATTCAGCAATCCAATCATCAGGAAACTGTTCATTATGGCGAAGATAGCGCGGGTATTGTTAGGTTTAAATAAGCCAAGTTGAAGCGCCTGTCATACAATTAGGGTGGTCAAAATAGGTTTTTGTGCTAAACGTTGTTATTTTTGACTGGGGTTTGTTATAGTAACAAGCAAACGAATGTACACCATCATTTTCATGCCAGCTTGGCATATACATCGCTAGCATGAAATCGTACAGACATCTGACCCGCCCGACATGGATAGGGATATTGACCCAACATGAAATTATTTAGCCTAAAAAAAGACAATGACTCTACAGCCCCGACTAGCAAAGATGCCAATCCATCATCACAGCTGGCTGAAAATCCAACGACAGGGGTGTCAGATAATGCGTTGCAGCTTGATACAACTCAGGCGCCGATGCAAGCGACTAACTACCCAGACACATCCCCAAAAACGACAGCAATCACAAATGCGTTTTCGCTAGATACCATTGATTTAAACCAGTTGGAAGATGAACTGCTTCATGGTAAAACGGACTATACGGCAGATAACACAAAAGCGGCTGATACCCTCGCACCCAAAAAGCTGAGTTTTGATGATTTTGATTTGGATGAGCTACCCAGTGATGTTGAACCCAACACCACTGTGACTCTCCAAGACACTGCTAATACAGCGACAGTGTCACAGCCCGTACCGTCACAGACAACCGATAACGCGCTGATATTTGATATTGATAACCTACCGTTAGCAGCTAAACCAGACCCAGACCTAAAACTAAGCCTAGAATCAGACCCCCATAGCGCGCAAGCACAGCCCATCGCATCACAAAGTAATGATGAAAATAGTGATGAAAGTAATGATAAAAAAATTATCGAGGCTATCGAAACGACGCCACCCGTTGTATTAACCAAAACAAAACCCGAAATTAAACCGGTTATCGCTCAGACAGCAAACCCATTTTTAAGACCGCCAAGTCAACCACTAGCTAAACGGACGTTAAAAAAACGCAATCAACTTGGGTTGCTAGTGGGTGCAGGGTTGGCACTGGCTACCTTGGCATGGTTTTTTATGGGGCAGTCAAGCGAGCCCAACAAATCCACCGCGCAGTCACAGAAACAGACACAGACGCAGACCCAAGTAAACGCAACACCCAAAACTGCAGCGCCTATAGTAAAACCACAAGCTAGCGCTAGCTTACCTGCCGCGTCAACCGTCGCAGCGGAGGCAACCACTAGCTCAGCCCATGCGACCACAGCGCTACCGGCAATCACGCCCGAAGAAATTCTTACGCCGACACTGCCTGAAGATCCGGCGATTGCCAAAGAAGAGCTGAGTCGATTGTCAGAGCAGAGCGCGCAGCTAAAAGAGCAAGAAACCATGATGCAAGACCAGCTGCGTATGATGAATGAGCTGAGTAGTAAAAAAGAAGAGCGTATCCAGCTGCTAGAACAGCAAGTTGCACAGCTTGAGCAGCAAAAAGCCGCCAACAAATAACCACCCACAAATAACAACCAACAAATAACTGGCAGGTTAAGTAGTGCTGACCCAAGTCGATAAAAAAACCTTGTTTCAAGACCGCTATCAAGCGCTCATCATGCCCGTCCCGGTGTCAGGTATTTTTCGTCATCGCGCCTTACTTAAGTACCAATCGCTGTATCCTGAGCATTACACCGTTTACAAGCAAGCCTGTGAGCGTTCGCAGCTGTTACTCGGTGATGTGTTACAGTTTACGCCGCAGCGTGATTTGGCGGGTATGGCAGTCGGTGGAGCGTTGTCAAAGCCACAGTTCATCGTGGATATGGCAATCACAGAATTTGCCGAAAATCCGCCGCATGTTGAGTATATCGTGTCAGCGTTACAAAAGTTAGAGAAAATTGTGTTTGATTGGGGACGGTATCAAGGTATTCGCCGTGTGGCGATATTGGCAAGTGATGAACTCATTTTGCCAAAAGACAAAATTTTTGATGAAGATATTTTGCCATTAATGGAAAAATACCTTCAACCTGTGAATAATTTGAATGTGATGGTTTATCGCTAACGCTATTAGTTTAAATAGTTTTCAATGGTTAAGATTTTATCGAGGGCTACTCAGTGATTCATTGTCGCCATCGGCGTATTGCAAGTAGTAAAATGCCAACGGGGTCAAAACCTTCTCATCATCGGGCATTTTTTCTAATTACTGTAATGATGTTTTTATAGCGTTTGCCAAAATTTATCCCAAAAAAAACCGCTTTACCTTACGATAAAGCGGTTTTTAATTTTTGATAGCTAAATTTTAATAAAACTATTCAGCCGCTGGCGTTTCAGTATCAGCAGGTGCAGTTGGCGCGATGGTTTGATCCACACCTTTCATGGTGAGTTTAATACGTCCACGGTTGTCGATGTCTTGAACCAGTACATTCACCGTTTGCCCTTCTTTTAGCACATCATTCACATTCTCGATACGCGCATCAGAGATTTGTGAGATATGCACCAGACCGTCAGTGTTAGGTAATACATTGACAAACGCACCAAACTCAACAATACGAGCCACTTTACCTGTATAAGTCTTGCCGACTTCTACTTCTGCCGTAATCGCCTCGATTTTAGCAATCGCGGCTTTGGTCGCTGCTTTGTTTTCACCAAAGATACGAATGGTACCGTTGTCATCAATATCAATCACTGCGCCTGTTTCTTCAGTCAATTGGCGAATGGTTGCACCACCTTTACCAATCACGTCACGGATTTTTTCAGGGTCGATATCAATCACCGCAAAGTTTGGTGCATGGGCGTTGATTTCTTTACGGCTGGTTGAAATGACTTCATTCATCGCATTTAAAATATGGATACGACCCGCATGCGCTTGGTGTAGGGCTTTTTCCATAATCTCTGGGGTGATGCCTTCAATTTTGATATCCATTTGTAACGCAGTCACGCCATTGGCAGAACCCGCGACTTTAAAGTCCATATCACCTAGGTGGTCTTCATCACCCAAGATGTCAGACAGCACGGCAAAACGCTCGCCTTCTTTAACCAGACCCATTGCGATACCAGCAACAGGCGCTTTTAGTGGTACGCCGGCATCCATTAACGCCAGTGATGCGCCACAGACAGATGCCATTGATGATGAACCATTGGATTCGGTGATGTCAGATACGATACGAATCACGTATGGGAAACGGTCACTATCTGGCAGCATGGCTTGTACACCGCGGCGTGCTAGGCGACCATGACCGATTTCACGGCGTTTTGGACCGCTGTCACGACCCGTTTCGCCCACTGAGTAACTTGGGAAGTTATAATGCAGCATGAAGTGGTCTTGTTTGGTGCCCGCAAGGGTGTCAATCATGTTCACATCACGGCTGTTGCCAAGCGTGGTGGTAACGAGCGCTTGTGTTTCACCGCGGGTAAATAGCGCTGAACCATGCGTGTAAGGCAGTACGCCAACTTGGATGTCTAAGGCACGGACAGTTTGCAAGTCACGACCATCGATACGGGGTTTGCCAGACAAAATATTGTCACGGACCGTACGGTATTTTAGGGTCTCAAATAGCTCTTTGATTTGTGCCACGTTGTCGGCATAGCCTTCGGCTTCTGCGTCACCGGCTAAGGCTTCAATCGCTTGGTTTTTGATTTCATCAAGGCGAGTATAACGGCTGGCTTTTTCGCTGATGGTATACGCTTCTGAAATCGCTGCAGCAAATTGATTTTGTAGGGCAGTTTCTAAGGCTTCGTTGACGGCAGGGGCAACGAATTGGTTTTTTTGTACGCCAACTTCTTTGGCAAATTCATTGATGGCATCAATCACGACTTGTTGCTGGGCGTGACCGTATAGTACCGCGCCAAGCATTTGGTCTTCTGATAGTTCTTTGGCTTCAGATTCGACCATCAATACCGCAGATGACGTACCCGCGACCACCAAATCGAGCGAGCTTTGTTTTAGCGCTTCATGGTTTGGGTTTAGCACATATTCATCGTTGATAAAACCGACACGTGCCGCACCAATCGGACCATTAAATGGCGCTGATGAAATTGCCAATGCCGCTGAAGTACCAATCATCGCTGCGATATCAGCATCTTGTTTTTTGTCTGACGAAATCACCGTGGCGGTCACTTGGATTTCGTTGAAGTAGCCTTCTGGAAACAATGGACGAATCGGGCGGTCAATGAGGCGTGAAGTCAAGGTTTCCATCTCAGATGGGCGACCTTCACGTTTGCCATAGCCACCTGGGATTTTACCAGCAGCGTACATTTTTTCTTGGTAGTTGACGGTCAATGGGAAAAAGTTTTGACCCGCTTGCGCCTCGTCTTTTACCACAACAGCCACTAGCACAGAGACGCCGCCCATGTGGACGACCACTGAATTAGCTTGGCGTGCAATGCGACCTGTTTCTAACGTAACTTGTTGATTACCATATTGGAATTCTTTAGTAATGATATTAAACATAATGCGGTTTTATCCTTTGTGTGATGAAATAGGGCGATTTAAGTTTTAGTAATAGCCCCTAACGTTTGTGTTCTTTTCAAAAAATACAAACGTTAGAAGCAATCTACCAATTCGCTTGATAGCAGCCTTAAATCAGCCTAAATTAAAAAATACTTTAAAAAAAGTAAGTGTAAACTGCGATTGTGCAGGCACAATGCGTTGTCTATTTTACCTAGTTTTGTAGCGAATCACCACCTTTTAACTGCGCTTTAACCACTAATAGCAAACGATGGGTAATAACTAAGCTAACAGCGAGGGTAAAAGTGAAAAGAAAATTCGCTAAAAATATTGAACCCATAAAAAAGCGGCTACCCAAAAGCAGCCGCTGATTGAATAAAGCTCATAATGCGCTGATAGATTAGCGACGTAAGCCTAATTCATTGATCAATGCAGTATAACGGTCTGCATCTTTACGTTTTAAGTAATCAAGTAACGTACGGCGTGAGTTAACCATACGAATCAAACCACGACGGCTGTGATGGTCAGCTTTGTGTGCTTTAAAGTGTGCTTGTAAGTCATTGATACGTGCGGTTAATAACGCCACTTGAACTTCTGGAGAACCTGTGTCATTTTCAGAGCGTTGAAATTTTGCGATTACATCTGCGCGGTCTTGGTTAGTCAACATAATGTTTTCCTAGCTTTTTTAGCATAAAATGAGAAGCCTAATCGGCTATCAGTCGAGTCGATTAGTGTAAAAAAATCAGGATAACCACGCTTCTCAGTAGTTAACCGTCAAAAAGGAGCATTATTTTACCAAATATTGCCCAATAAAAAAACCCTAATTTGCATTAGGGTGTTGAATTTATTAAGGCTTTCAATAGATTCAAGCTTTCAACTTACTGATTGCCCGTAGGCTGTTTGGGTGTTTCGCTATGCAGACGGTCAAGCTGCTCTTGTGGCGCGGTGGTGAGTTTATCAGAAGTCACTTCGTCCGCATCATTAGGCGTAGTATCGGCAACAAACGTCGCGTCAGGCGCTTTCTTTTCCATTTTTTCAAAATCTGTCATGGTGGTTGGTTGCATGGCAATCTCCTTTTTTTCTTACGTTATTGTTATATCAAAATCAAAGCTTATTTAGTCAATGCTTGGTCAATCGCTTCAGCAAAATCTGGAATATCTTCAGGTTGACGACTGGTAATCAAATTACCATCTATCACCACTGATTTGTCTTCAAACTGCGCACCGGCATTTTTTAGGTCAGTGGCAATGGTTTTATAAGCGGTTAATTTTTTACCACGGGCAATTTCGGTATCCGCAAAAATCCACGGTGCATGACAAATCGCTGCAACAGGTTTACCCGCATTCATGAATGCTTTTACCATCGCTTGTGCATCGGTATTTGCCCGCAACACATCGGCATTGGCACCGCCACCTGGTAAAACAATGGCATCATAATCGGCTGCGTTGGCTTCACCAATTAATAAATCAGCGGTAAAGGTGTCAGCAGGGTCAGTATGATTGAGCCCGCGCACTTGTTTTTGTGGTTGTGTGGTAATTAAAGTGGTTTGGTGACCTTTAGCTTTAAGGAGGTCATTGGTTTGGGTATATTCAACTTGTTCAAAGTCGGTATCAAGTAAAATAGCAATCTTAGCCATGGTAATTATCCTATTATTTCATTATTTAAGTTAAAGATAGTTAAAGAAAAAAATTGTTGTTGTTATCGATTCATCTGTAAGGTTAGCGCTTTATTTTGAGATTATTATTCGATTTTTCTATTTGATTTTTAATTTATTAATTATATAAAGTTCTCTAAATAAACCGCTGTATGGTCCTTTATTAGCAAAGCTTGCTAAGCAAAAAAACAAGTGAATCAATACCACTAAGAATAAAGAAATCGCAGGTTAAAAACTGCTAGCAAAGCGTCACGTTTTGTATCAATGCATAAAAAACGTACTCGCTTTGTGACATCACAGCGCTCATTGAGTAAATTATGTGAATACAGCAAAAAATTAGCAAGATGGATAGATTTTTTGACTTACTGTGGCTGGTTTAAATTGACCAGCTTCATTGGTTGTAAACGACCATTGGGTTCAAGTAGTCCTGTACCCAAAAATTGATGCTGGGGGTCAAACAAGCGAAACATTTGATTGGCGGTTAAGTTCAGCTGCTGAGTTAACATGGTCGCCTTGACGTTTAAGCGTTGACCTTGCCGGATGCGCTTTGATTGGCTATCGTCTAATACTAAGCTTGGTAGTGAGTGAACGCAGGCATCCACCGCTAATAGCTTATCAAACCGCGCTGCAACATCGAGCGCTGCAAAATCGGCTAATGTGATGGCATTAGCAATCTCAAAATCACCCGTGCGTATCCGTCTAAGTGCTGTCAGGTGTCCTAGCGTACCTAGTGCTTTGGCAATATCTTCAGCCAGCACGCGCACATAAGTGCCTTTGGAGCAAGTAACGGTTAATTGCAATTGTTGATCGGATAGGGGAGTAAGTGACAGCTCATAAATAGTGAGAGGACGTGCTGCTCGCTCCACTTCAATACCTTCACGAGCTAGTTCATACAGTTTTTTGCCGTCTTTTTTGAGCGCGGAATACATGGGCGGCACCTGCATTATCTCACCCAAAAATTGCTCAGTGACGCTTTGTAACATTGCTTGTGTCACATGCGGTACAGGGCTCGTGGCAATTATCTCACCCTCAGCATCCCCGGTATCGGTTTGCTCGCCAAGTTTGATAATGGCTTGGTAAGACTTGATGGCATCGAGTTGGTAATGGCTAAACTTGGTCGCTTCTCCCAAACAAATCGGCAGCAACCCTGTTGCCATTGGGTCAAGGGTACCGGTATGACCCGCTTTTTTACTGTCGTGCACATCAGATTTGAGCAAGTATTTGACTTTTGATACCACTTGCTGGGAAGTCATCCCTTGCGGTTTATCAATCAGTAAAACACCAGAGACGATGGATTTGGCTATTTTTGGTTGGGTCATCATGTTGTGGATTTATCAATTCATTAAAAGTCGGTTCGAATCAGCTGCGAGTAATCTGCTGCGCTAATAGGGTGGTTGACAGAATACGGCTTTGACTTAGGGTTAATGTGTGCCCGTTGTTGCCACTGCTGCAAGCTATAGCGGTTATCAATCAATTGCTGGTCATACAGATAACTGGGAATATAGCCTGATAACAGGATACGATAATCAAATGGCAAAGGTTGGATATCATCAATCAGCTCATAAATTGCCGTGGTACAGTTATTTACCAATGAATTATACCATGCCGGCTGCGTTTTTAAGGACTTGGCTTTCGCTAGATACGCAAGCAGCAACGCTTGAATATGGTCTTTTGGCATATTGATGGGATAAATATAAACATCTTCATGACGGATATTACTACGGGTATAAATAATATCTTTTTCATCCGCAGCGATAATCACCAATTCAAACTTGCGAAAAAATCCACCCAGCGTACTAAATTGTTCATTGACTTCTTTGCGAATCTCGATAGATAACGCAAGCTGCTTTCCATCACTAAACCCAAAACTCACTAGCGTATGGGCAATGGCATCGCCCATCCAATAAGAGGCAATAAAATCGACAGTTTGCAGCTTTGCCAAGTCGTATTGCCTAGTTTCCCAGCGCGGCTGAAAATGGGTTTTATCTTGCCAATCAAAATTTCTAACATTGCTAATGGTGAGTGTGTTGCCATCACTGTCAAGCCGATAGTCTAACATTTGGGCAACTTCAGGGTTCCAATCACGCTCATTGCTAGCTGACATCGAAAAAAAGCATGCAATGGCAATCGCCAGCACCGCAAAAAAAATCAATAATAAAGACTGGTGAGAAAGTAGGGATGAAAATAGGGTCGGTTTGATGATACTGACCAAAACAGCGAGGGTAAAAAATACCCATACGCTAATCAGTGCCAGACTGACATATCTGCCTAAGGGCTGATGCGTCCACACAAACACCCCGACCCACAGGCTTGAGAGAATAATGACGATAAACTTAATGATACCCCAAAGTAACTGCATTCAACATCCCTGTTAATGACTCAAAGTGATAAATAGGCTTATCATAGCCTACAACGCATCAGTCGTCTGATGGCTGACCTTCGCTACTTTGTACCGCTTTAGAAATCAGATTCATCATATAGTTAGCGTTAGCTGTCACTTCATCATAGTGAAAGCGTAGACGTGGCGTAGTGCGGGTTTTTAGCAAATGACTGAGCTCAGTACGCAAAAAACCTGATGCTTTGTTCAGCACTTCTAAGCTCTCGGTATGATAATCTTTTGCCATGGCATCATCCATCGACTTTTCCATGATGGTGACATAAATATCAGCATAACCCAAATCTGGGCTGATTTTGACACTAGAAATGGTCACAAACCCAGTCAAGCGTGGGTCGTTAATCTCGTCACGAATCAAAACCGCTAGGTCGCGCTGAATTTGATCGGCAAGACGTTGTAAACGTTGATTCATTGGTAATCCTTTTTATAGTAAAAAAAGGTCTAATTAACCTAGATTAATTAGACCCCTGGAAAGGTTGCTAATAGCAAGCTGGCAGTATTAGGTTGTCAGCTTAACTTATAAGGTACGTTTGACTTCATGAATTTCGAAGACTTCAATCTTATCGCCTTCTTTTACTTCATAACCTTTCACCGCTAGACCACACTCCATACCAGCGCGCACCTCATTAACATCCTCTTTGAAGCGACGTAATGATTGTAATTGACCCGTGAAAATAACTTGGTCATCACGCAATACCCGAATTGGCTTGTTACGGATGATATTACCTTCTGTCACCATACAACCGGCTGCATAACCAAAGCGACTAGAGTGGAAGACTTCACGTACTTCTGCGATACCCAAGATTTGCTCACGATGTTCTGGCGCAAGTAAACCGCTCATCGCTGCCTTCACATCATCAATCAACCCATAGATAACACTATAGTAGCGAATATCTAAGCCTGCTTCATCCGCTTTGCGTTTGGCAGCGGTATCAGCACGAACGTTGAAGCCTAATAACACCGCTTCGCTTGATTCAGCGAGTACCACATCCGATTCGGTGATTGGACCGACACCCGATGAGATGACTTTGACTTTAACTTCATCGGTAGATAATTCATCAAGCGCGGTTAACAAGGCTTCTAGTGAACCTCGAACGTCAGTTTTGAGAATCAAATTAACGGAAGGCAGTTTGGCATCGCTCATTTGGTCAAACAAGTTTTCTAAGCGTGATTTGGCTTGACGTTCAAGCACTTTTTCACGCTCACGATCCGTGCGATATTCTGCAACTTCGCGCGCACGTTTCTCATCTGAAACCACCATAAACTCGCTACCAGCCGCTGGTGTATCAGGCAGACCTAAGATTTCAACAGGAATCGAAGGACCCGCTGAGGTGATTTTTTGACCGTTTTCATCGGTCATAGCACGGACGCGTCCATAATATTCGCCAGCAAGTACCAAGTCACCTTGATTTAAAGTACCTTGTTTGACCAGCAAACTGACAACGGCACCGCGACCTTTTTCAAGACGTGATTCAATCACCACACCTTGCGCTGCACCGTCAGTAGCGACTTCAAGTTCCATCACTTCTGCTTGTAGGTTAATCACTTCAAGCAATTCATCGATGCCTTGACCTGTTAACGCAGAGACTTTGACTACCGGTGTGTCACCGCCCCATTCTTCAGGAACGACTTCTTTGGTGGTCAGTTCGTTGAGCACGCGGTCTGGATCGGCACTGTCTTTATCCATCTTGTTGATAGCCACGATAATCGGGGTACCTGCGGCACGCGCATGGTCAATCGCCTCAGCGGTCTGTGGCATCATACCATCATCGGCTGCGACCACTAACACCACGATATCCGTCGCTTTGGCACCACGAGAACGCATCGCGGTAAATGCGGCGTGACCTGGGGTGTCTAAGAAAGTAATAACGCCTTGGTCAGTCTGCACATGATAAGCACCGATATGCTGAGTAATACCACCTGCTTCGCCCGATGCCACTTTACTTGAACGGATTTTATCCAGCAGGGACGTTTTACCATGGTCAACGTGACCCATGATGGTAACCACAGGCGGACGCGCTTGGACGTTGCTACTTTTCTCGCCAACCGCTTCACGTAGTGAATCTTCAACTTGCGTTGAGCTGACAAGCACTGGGTTATGACCCATTTCTTCAACAAGTAGGGCAGCGGTTTCTTGGTCGATGGATTCGTTTTCACGGACCAACTCGCCCATTTTCATTAACATTTTGACGACTTCGCGTACTTTGATTGCCATTTTTTGGGCAAGTTCAGACACCACGATGGTCTCACCGATTTCAACGTTATGCACGATTTTCTCAACCGGTTTTTCAAATTTGTGTCTATTGGCTTGCGATGATTTTAAGCCGCGACCACGGTTCTTAATCTCTTGCTCACCTTCATCGTCACGGCGACGACGACGGTTTTTGTTGGCAGTGCTTGCGGTGCCGCGTTTGATTTCACGGCGTTCTTGTTCAAATGAGTCTTCAAGCGCTGCGCCCACCAAACCTTCTGCCAATGGTTCATCTTTTTTGACAACCATCGTAGTTTCAGTATCGGTTTCGCTATATTTACTCGCCATTTGGCGCATTTGCTCAAGGGTACGCTGCTGAGCTTCTTCAGCGGCTTTACGGCGATTTTCTGATTCGATTTGACGTAAGCGTTCTTCTTCTGCTTCACGCGCTTTGCGTTCACTATCCGATTCTTTTTTCGGCGCAGGTTTTTTGTCAGCTTTTTTGACTTCGATTGCCGCGGTTTTGTTGCCTTTTTTCACTACCACACTGGTGGTTGTGTGCTCTTTGGCAGCTTGACTACCGCCACCTAAGTTAGCACGCATTGCCGCAAGGGTAGCTTGCTGACGCGCTTCAGCGGCTTGTTTGGCTTTGTCTTTTTCAGCTTGTTCTTGGGCGGCTTTTTCTTTTGCCAAACGCGCTTTTTCTTCAGCTTCTTTGGCCGCTGCTTCACGCAACGCTAGTTCTTCAGCGATTTTATTGGGATTTGGTTTATCAAATACCATTTTTTTGCGTACTTCAACATTGACACTTTTGGCTTTACCAGAAGTGCCTGTCACCCGCGCAGTAGAAGTGGTTTTGCTTTTTAAGCTAATGCGAGGTTTGTCATTTTGACCATGACTTTGTTGTAAAAAGCTGACCAGTTTTTGTTGTTCGCTATCGGTGACGATGTCATTGTCACCGCGCGCAGACAGCCCTGCCTTGACCAGTTGATTATTAATTGCTTCAACGGTCTTTTTGGTCATTGCTGCAAGTTCTTTTACGGTTTTATCTGCCATTCATACACCTTTTTTAATTAAACCATGATTCACGGGCTTTCATAATGAGCTCACCTGCGGTCTTTTCATCAAGACCTTCGATATCTTGGATATCAAAGATGGCTTGTTCGGCAAGGTCGTCGACGGTGATGACGTCACGTTCGGCAAGCTTGTAGGCCCATGCTTGAGTCATGCCTTCAAGGTTTAGAAGCTCTTGGCTTGGCTCTTTAATATTTTGTTGTTTGACCAATTCATCGGCAATCACCGCTTCTTTGGCACGTTCTTGGATTGCGTCGATGGCGTCATCATCTAGCCCATCGATGTCATAGAAAGTCTCAGCAGGGACATACGCAACTTCTTCAAGTGAGGTAAATCCAATATCCACCAAGGCTTGTGCCAAATCTTCATCGACTTCAAGACGTGTGTAGAATAGGTCGCGATACACTTTGGTTTCTGATTCTTGTTGTGCATTGTACTCGTCTTCGAGCATCATGTTAAGACGATAGCCTGTTAATTCTGATGCAAGGCGCACGTTTTGACCTTGTGAGCCAATCGCACGGGCCAACTGATCGTTAGTGGCAAAGATGATATCTGCAGTTTTGGTATCTTCATCAAGAATAATACGATCAACATCCGCAGGTTCCAATGCGCTGATAATGTATTGCACTGCATCATCCGACCATACCACGACGTCGATACGCTCGCCCTCAAGCTCTTGTTGAACGGCTTGGATACGGGTGCCACGCATACCAATACAAGCACCGACAGGGTCGATACGATGGTCATTGGTTTTGACTGAAATCTTAGCACGTAAGCCAGGTTGACGCGCAACATCACGAATTTCAATGATTTGCTCAGCAATTTCTGGTACTTCTTTTTGCATCAGTGCCGTCAGCATTTGTGGTGAGGTACGAGACAATACCAGCTGAGCACCACGGTTATCACGATTGACTTGCTCTAAAATCGCATTGATACGACCTTTAATGCGTAGCTGCTCACGCGGCAACATTTTATCGCGTGGTAGATAGCCTTCGACATTATCGCCCAAATCAATGATATAACCATCGCGCGCCGGTTTTTTGACTTCACCCGTAATCATCTCGCCGATACGATGTTCAAACGCATCTGCCACCAGTGAACGTTCAGCTTCACGGATTTTTTGAATGATGACTTGTTTGGCTTGGGTAGCGGCAATACGACCAAATTCAATGGATTCGATTTGTTCTTCTTTGACGTCGCCGATTTTCCACTCGTTTTCATCCAAATCGCTAATTGCTAGCTGACAGGCAGGCATTTCATGATCTTCATCTGCCACTACTGTCCAATAACGGTAAGTGTCATAGTCACCTGTTTTGCGATTGATATGCACGCGAACGGCAACTTCAGGCTGCTCACTATAAACTTTCTTTTTGGTCGATACCACCAAGGCTTGCTCAATCGCTTCAAAAATATCTTCAGGATTTAAGCCTTTTTCATTACTGACGGTTTCAACGACCGTTAAAATTTCTCGATTCATGTAATCACCTATAATTTAAGTCATTCTAGACTTTATTCTTTAAAATCTTGCTTTTAGCTAGAAAAAAGTTAGCTAGAAGACATAGCGTAAAAAAGGCGTTAACCCCAAATTCAAAAGCTAAAATTGGTAGACCAAATTGGCTTTATCAATATTATCAAGCTCGATGGCTAAAAGTTGGTCATTGACTTGATCATTTTCGGTTTTGACCGTCAACTGGCGCTCGTCAATATTGACCAATTCGCCTGTTACTTTACGGCGCTTATCACTACCTTGTCCAATCGCATGAATCAATCGTAAGCTGAGGGTTTGCCCCACATAGTCATGCAGCTGCTCAGCAGAAAAAAACGCGCGGTCTAAACCGGGTGAAGACACCTCAAGTAGATACTCGCCTGCAATCGGGTCGTGCAAGTCCAACACACCACCGACTTGGTGGGTGACCGCAGCACAGTCTTCAATGGTGACTTGTTTGCCTTCGGCACGGTCTTCAGGTAGGGCTTCAATATAAATACGAAGAAGAGAGCGTCGACCTTGTGGTACAAACTCAATACCCCACAAGCTCACATCACAGGCAGTTACTGCTGGCTCAATGATTTGGGTCAGTTCAGCAACTTTCGTTGATAGTTTCATGATATCCTTTAGAGTTGATTATTAACATCTTTGTTGATTTTAAAAGCTAATTTTAAAAATTGGCACATTACTAAAACGCAACCGCTAATTTAGCAAAACTTAAGTTTTTTCGAAACCAACAGATACAAAAAAACCCACAAACTAATTGGTGGGCTTTTAAATCAATAAAAGTGTGTCTAAATTGATTTTTCTAGTAATGATACCAAAGCAATGCTACTAGAAAAGTGGTAGCGGGGGCTGGATTTGAACCAACGACCTTCGGGTTATGAGCCCGACGAGCTACCAGACTGCTCCACCCCGCAACAATTTAGAGAGCGTATTATAGAGTGAGATATTAACCTTGTCAACAGTTATTTAAAATTAATTTAGTTGGTGCGAATGGAGGGACTCGAACCCTCACACCTTGCGGCACTACCACCTCAAGGTAGCGTGTCTACCAATTCCACCACAATCGCAAAAAACCAAACTACTTTAACCAAGCTGTTTTTAAATAACAACACTCTAAAATAGACGCTGTATTCTAGGTCAAAACTACCAATAACGCAACATTTTTTTTAATAACTTATTTGGCAGGTGTAGGCGTCGTTGGTGTGGGGCTTGCAGGCGCAGTATTAGTCGCTAGACTGGTATCAAGGGTACGGCTAGATAGCGATTGCTGTTTAGCAAATACTGCCAGTGTCATACTGGTGATAAAGAAGATTGCCGTTAAAACCGCCGTCAAGCGCGTCAAAAAATTGGCAGAGCCAGACGCACCAAATACGGTTGCCGAACCGCCTGCACCAAATGAAGCGCCGGCATCGGCACCTTTGCCATGTTGAACCAAAATCAGACCAATCATTGAAATCGCGACAATGATATGAACCACTAAAATTGCATTATACATACTTATCTCTACAAAACTTGATAGCACTGATGCCCAACAAGAACGCTGTCAGCGGCAAAAGTAAAAATTTTAAATGGGTGATATTCTACCTTAAATTTGGGCAAACGCTTGAATAATTTGTGTAAAGCCAGTTGCGTCAAGTGATGCCCCGCCTACCAATACCCCATTTACATTTGGGCATTGGGCGATTTCTGCAGCATTATCCGCTTTCACGCTGCCGCCATACAATATCGGTGTGGTCGCTAAAGAGGCATCGATGTCCGTTAAAGTGGTATTGATAAAGGCATGAATGTTTTGTACTTCTTGCATGGTTGGGATTTTACCTGTACCAATCGCCCAAACGGGTTCATAAGCAATAATCAATCGCGATGCTAAGTTACCCAATTGGGTATTAGCAAATTCGGCGGCTAGTTGTTTAACTACCGTTAGTTGTGCTGATAGCACATCTTGGGTCTGATTTTGCTCGTACTGGTCTTGTGTTTCACCGATACAAAAAACAACGGTTAAATCATGTGCAAAGGCATGGCGAATTTTTTGGATTAAACAAGTGTCATCTTCATTAAAATATTGACGGCGTTCTGAATGTCCGACTAAAACGTAATTTACTTGAGCGTCTTTGAGCTGAGCACCCGAAACCTCCCCAGTAAACGCGCCTGTATCGGCGTGTTGTGCACATAAGTTTTGCGCAGCTAACCCAATGTTCAATGACCCATGTTGGATGGCTTGTTGTGTAGTCGCTAAATGAATAAAACTTGGCGCAATAACCACGTTACAGCTTTGCAGTGCATCTGCGGGTAGCTGCTGCTGTAAATCGGTCATGAGGGCTGTGACAGTCAGCTGTGTGCTAGGATTCATTTTCCAATTAGCAATCACCCAAGAATTCTGCCAATTTGCTACATAATCAGATGCTTTCATAATGTCCCTGTCAATTGAGGTAAGTGGTTATCTATGAATTTGCAAAGTATAAATGTCAAGATAACATTAAAATATAAGTAACGCTATTTAACATATCACGATTTAAAACTATCACGATTTAAAAATATTAGGCGTAAAATGGTACGTATTATATAAGCAATTGCAGCGATTTGCCGAATAAATTATTGGGTTACGCAAGCGAGGTGTTTAAAGAAGGGATAAAGTATAAAACAGTTTTATAAAGGTTGATGGATAGAGATAAAATTCGATAACAAATTATTTATCGTTGAATTCACGGATTTGTCGAGAATGATTTGTTAATATATAAATGAATAGTTTACACTAGCAAACATTAGCCCATTTGAATCAATATTGAGGGAACGAGAAAAACAATGGCAGCATCACTTCCTGGTTTTGGTGGCATTGCGTCACGATTAGTGGATGAAGGACTAATTAGCGAAGCAGCAATGCAAAAAGTATTGGCAGAATCGCAGCAGCAAAAAATAAATTTAATCGCCTATGTGGTTGACAATAAATTGGCGCAAGCTGACGCGGTAGCGTGGGTAATTTCGCGAGAATTTGGCGACCCACTCATTGATTTGGATGCCATCAATGTCAACTATATTCCAAAAGAAGCGGTTGATGAAAAAATTATTCGCGAATTTAATATTCTGCCGATTTTCCAACGAGGTAGCCGCTTATTTGTTGCCATGAGTGACCCAACAAGGGTAGATGCTTTAGATGCGCTGCGATTTGGTACAAGGTTTACCGTAGAAACAGTCGTCGCCGAGCACCACAAAATAAAATCACTCATCGAAAAAATCTTTGCTAGCTCTAATTTAGCTGATTTTGATGATATGGAAGCGGTGGAGTTTGATGAAACCCGCGCCGATGACGACAATAGTGCCACCAGTCATTTAGATGTCAATGATGAAGCGCCTGTCGTCAAGTTCGTTAATGGGATGCTCATCAAAGCCATTACCATGGGCGCCTCAGACTTACACTTTGAACCCTATGAAAAATCTTATCGCGTGCGTTTTCGTATTGATGGGGTGTTACAAAAAATGGCAAATCCACCGACGCAGCTAGCGGGTAAAATTGCTGCCCGCCTGAAAGTCATGTCACAAATGGACATCTCTGAACGCCGCGTGCCGCAAGATGGTCGTATCAAATTAAAAATTTCCAAGGATAAGGCGATTGATTTTCGTGTCAACTCACTGCCAACCTTATTTGGTGAAAAAATCGTATTGCGTATTTTAGACCCATCATCAGCGATGCTAGGTATTGATGCACTCGGCTATGAGCCTGACCAAAAGCAGCTATTTATGGATGCGCTGGCAAAACCGCAAGGGATGTTATTGATTACCGGCCCTACTGGTTCGGGTAAAACCGTCTCCTTGTACACCGGTCTTAATATCTTAAACACAGTTGAGACCAATATTTCTACCGCAGAAGATCCCGTTGAAATTAACCTTGAAGGCATTAATCAGGTCAACGTGAACAATAAAGTTGGCTTGACCTTTGCCAGTGCGCTCAAATCATTCTTGCGTCAAGACCCTGATATTGTGATGGTCGGTGAGATTCGTGACTTGGAAACGGCTGAAATTGCTGTCAAAGCTGCCCAAACAGGGCATATGGTACTGTCAACCTTGCATACCAACTCAGCGCCAGAAACCTTAACGCGTCTGCGTAATATGGGTGTGGCATCTTTTAACATTGCCACCTCAGTCAATTTGGTAATCGCACAGCGCTTAGCACGTCGCCTGTGTACAGCCTGTAAAAAACCGACCAATGTGCCAAAAAATAGCTTGCTTGAAATGGGCTTTACTGAAGAAGATTTGGCAGATCCCAACAATATCATTTATGAGCCCGTTGGCTGCTCTGAATGCCGCGATGGCTATAAAGGACGTGTTGGTATTTATGAAGTGATGAAAGTAACACCAGAGATTGCCCGAATTATTATGGAAGACGGCAACGCTATTGAGATTAAAGACGCTGCCTTAAAGCAAGGATTTAGAGATTTAAGGCGCTCAGGTATTTTAAAGGTTCTACAAGGCACGACCAGTATCCAAGAGATGTATCGTGTTACTAGCGAATAGTGCGTTTTTCATCCGTCTTTATTGAAGATTAGTTGAGATAGTAAGGGGTTAAGGGTATGGCAAAAGTCCAAACAGAAATGTTATTAGACTTTGTCTATGATGGGGTCAATCGCCGTGGCGAAAAAGTCAAAGGCGAAACCACCAGCCGCAATATTGAGCTGGCAAAGGCGCAACTACGCAAGCAAGGCATCAAAGTCAAGACGATTAAGAAAAAACCCAAGCCTATTTTTCAAATGAAAAAAAGCATCAAGGCAATTGATATTGCTATCTTTGTGCGGCAGTTGGCTACGATGATGAAAGCGGGCGTCCCCCTTACTCAGTCGTTTGAAATCGTTGCAGATGCGCTCGATAACCCCTCAATGAAAGAGTTGGTGCTTAGTGTCAAGTCAGAAGTGGAATCAGGGAGCACCTTTGCTGCAGCGCTGCGCAAACATCCCAGATATTTTGATGACTTGTTTTGTTCATTAGTAGAGGCAGGTGAGCAATCAGGTGCGCTTGAAACCATGCTTGAGCGTGTCGCAACGTACAAAGAAAAAAGCGAGCTACTAAAAGCAAAAATTAAAAAAGCCTTGAAATACCCGATTGCGGTTATCGTGGTTGCGATTATCGTTACCATTATTTTGTTGGTCAAAGTGGTACCGGTATTTGCTGATTTATTCCATTCATTTGGCGCAGAGTTACCCGCGTTTACCCGGATGGTAGTCAGTATGTCGGAGTGGATGCAAAAATGGTGGTGGTTATTGCTATTTAGCATTGCAGGCGCTGTTGTTGGCTTTTCTGAAGCTAAAAAACGTAGCAAGCCCTTTAATGATTTTTTAGACCGACTTACCTTAAAATTACCAATCTTTGGCAATATTGCTTATCAAGCGGTGGTTGCCCGTTTTTCCCGCACTTTATCTACCACTTTTGCAGCAGGTGTGCCGCTGATTGATGCGTTAGATTCAACCGCTGGGGCAACCAACAATGTGGTGTTTTATAATGCCACGCAAAAAATTAAAGGCGATGTTGCGACGGGTCAACAGCTGCAGTTTTCGATGCGTTCTACCAATCTTTTTCCCAGTATGGCTATCCAAATGGTCGGTATTGGTGAGGAGTCAGGTAGTCTAGAGGAGATGCTTGATAAAGTGGCGACTTATTATGAAAACGAAGTGGATAACGCCGTAGACGGGTTAACAAGTCTGATGGAACCGATGATTATGGCTATTTTGGGGGTGCTGGTAGGGGGTCTGGTGATTGCCATGTATCTACCAATTTTCCAAATGGGCTCGGTGGTGGGCTAAATACGATGGGGATTTTTTCAGATTTTATTTTGTTATTACAACAGTCGCAATGGCTGACGTTGATTATCGTAGCTTTAATGGGATTATGTGTGGGTAGTTTTTTAAATGTGGTGATTTATCGCACGCCTTTGATGATGGAGCAGCAGTGGAAGAACGAATGCCAGCTATTGCTTCATCCAGAAACCGTTATTGACAATCATGAATCCATGACCTTAAGCCGTCCTGCTTCTCGTTGCCCGCATTGTGGGCATTCAATACGTTGGTTTGAAAATATGCCTGTTATTAGCTGGCTACTGCTAAAAGGGAAATGTAGTCAGTGTCATCACGCCATTGGTTATCGTTATCCGCTTGTAGAAATCATCACCGCTATTTTGTCTGTGCTGGTGGTGATGAAATTTGGTGTTACTTGGCAAGCGCTGGCAGGATTAGCACTCACATGGACATTAGTGGCTTTGACAGGCATTGATTTTGATACCCAATTGTTGCCTGACCGATTGACATTGCCGTTAGCGGGATTGGGCTTATTTGTCAATGCCTTTGGCTTGTTTGTCAGTCCCACAGCGGCTATTTTTGGCTATGTGTTTGGGTTTTTATGCTTGTGGATTGTCTACCAACTGTTTTTGCTGATTACGGGCAAGCACGGGATGGGGCATGGCGATTTTAAATTATTAGCGGCTTTGGGGGCTTGGCTAGGGCCTTTGATGCTACCCTTAATTGTGCTTTTATCTGCGTTTGTCGGCTCGGTTGTGGGTGTGATATTGATGAAGCGCTCAGGTGAAAGCAAACCTTTTGCTTTTGGACCTTATATCGCGATTGCCGGCATGATAGCACTTTTGTATGGGCAATCAATAATGTCGTGGTATCTAGGTAAAATGTCATGACGTCATTTATGGGTCAATTATCCGTGAATCAGGGAGGGATTGCTATGTTGGTAGTGGGGCTTACAGGTGGCATCGGTAGTGGTAAATCACAAGTGAGCCGTTGGTTTGCTGAGCATGGAATTGTCACTATTGATGCAGATGTATTGGCACGTGAAGTCGTTGCCAAAGGTTCGCCAACGCTAAAAAAAATTGTCGCCAAATTTGGTGACTGGGTGATTGATGAGGCAGGCGAGCTTAATCGCCGTGCCATGCGAGAGCATGTATTTGGTAGCGCGCAAGCGTTAATGGATTTGGAACAAATTACCCATCCTGCCATTCGCAGCCGTGCCAAAGAATTACTAGCAACTGCCCAGTCGCCCTATGTAATTTTGGTAGCACCCTTACTGTTAGAAGCCTCTGAAGCGGGGTTAGCCAATCTGTGTGATCGAATATTGGTGGTTGATAGTCATGAATCCCTGCAGATTGAGCGTGCTAGTCAACGCGATGGTCAAACACCTGAACGTATTCAAAATATCATGGCAAATCAACTGTCGCGTCATGACAGGCTCAGACAAGCCGATGACATTGTTGACAACAATGGTAGCTTAGACGATTTGTATCTAAAACTTGAACAGTTGCATCAAAAATATTTGGCAATGGCAGGGGTTAATTAGCGCTAAAGATAAAAAGCCGTCTAATTAAGACGGCTGTTGAGATTGCGACGAGTTAAATTATGATTTTACCGATGAGCGTTGACGAATTGCGGTTAGCGTATCATCAACTAATAAATCACCGTTCAAAT
>ERZ500999.29-NODE-29-length-60971-cov-4.527710_pt1 | contig 60971 bp, 51 predicted proteins | sample MGYA00248827_ERZ500999 | MGnify/ENA primary metagenome ERZ500999 (study PRJEB25958, sample SAMN03398554) | human skin metagenome | study: EMG produced TPA metagenomics assembly of the Human Skin Microbiome Metagenome (human skin metagenome) data set.
ATTAATCGCTCATGTAATTGAAAAGCATAAAATTAAAGCTGAGCAAATCAAAGAATTACACGCTTATCACTATTCCCTAAAGCATTGTATCGAAACACTTTATGAATTGATGATTGAAAAATCTCAACAGGATAAAATCACGTTTGTGGCAGTAGAGAGTCGTGGTGCAAAAGAAGATAACGAATTAGAGTTGGAATTTTTGCGAATTTGCAATGGTGAAAATCGTTTTAAAATCCCTTTGCCTTTCAAGGTCAAAGTCGTTTCAAAAATGACTAACTCTGTGGGTTTACAATTGGTGGATTTGGTAGCTCGCCCGATTGGTCGTTATGTGTATCAACCAGATCAAGCTAATCGTGCATTTGAAATTTTGAAAGCAAAATTTTATTGTAAAGGTGGGCGAAACCAAGTTGGCAGAGAATTTGACCAAGTGGGGTTAAAGCATTTTCCATAAGTAGAGAGATAGTAAACTAAAAACCCATACTCCTAAAAAGCGAAAAGTCCCGATGAATCCACCGAGACTATAACGCCGACTGGGCACCCCCAATCCATTTATAGCTAAAACTATAACATAATTATCGCTTTAAAACAATTGATTTAACTTTCAAATTAAAACCAATTGTTCTAGAAACACACCTGCCCAAGCACCACTTTTTTATTTGCCCCTGTGACACTGGGTAAGTTACTCGGTACGTTCAAAATCGTCTGCTGAGCCAGCCACGCAAACGCCACGGCTTCGACCCACAACGGCGATAGCCCAATTTTGTCGGTAGTTTGTATGTTCCAAGTGGCTAAATTATCTTGTAAACGGCTCATTAAATAGGCATTTAACGCCCCACCACCACAGACAAACAACTCGCCTTGCGCACCATCAGTGACGGACACAATGGCATCGCTGACGGATTTAGCGGTAAGCGCCACCAACGTCGCTTGCACATCGGCAGGTGAATACGCCAAATTGGGGAATTGCTGACCCAATTGTTCTAGCATAGCGTCAAGCCAAGCCAAATTAAACTCCTCTCGCCCAGTGCTTTTTGGGAACGGCTTGGCAAAAAATGGGTGGGTCAAAAGCAAATTTAATAACGGCTCAATCACTTGCCCTGATTTTCCCCAGTCGCCATTGTGATCATAAGCTTGTTGGGTATGACGCTGGCACCAAGCATCAATGAGCAAATTTGCTACCCCTGTATCAAACCCAATCACATCATCACTGCCATCAAGTACCGTGATATTGGCGATACCGCCTAAATTTAAAATCACTTTTGGCATGACTTTATCGGCATGATAAGGCGGTGTAGCAAACATGGCTTGGTGAAACGCAGGTACGAGTGGCGCGCCTTGCCCACCCACTGCCATATCACGGCGCCGAAAATCGCTCACCACCGCAATAGCAGTGCGCTCAGCGAGTATATTCGGGTCAAGCAGTTGCAAGCTAAATGACCACTGTGGGCGATGACGCACGGTTTGCCCATGACAACCAATCGCGGTTACTTCATCAGGGGTGACCTGCGCTTTCTCGAGCAATTGATTGACCAAATTTGCGGCAAACTCAGCATAAAATACACTCGCCCAACCAAATACATCAAGTTCGCTCTCGAACGCCAAATTATCATCAGCGATGAGTTGTGCCACCCCGTTTGGTTGGGTGAGCGCTAACAACACGGCGCGTAAATCAGCGGGAAACGGCTCGCTTACCGTCGCCAAAATCTCGACAGGCTCATCATTGTCTTCATCAATCTCATAAAACTGGCACAGCACCGCATCGAGTCCGTCAAGGCTGGTGCCACCCATCATGCCAATCACATACGGCGAGTCGGCAAGCGGGTTTTCTTTGGTTGTCATCATATCATCCATGATGTCGGTAAAATGGCTAAAAAATCCTTCATCAAAAGGCAGGTTTGCAGGTAGTCCAGTCGGCAACGTTTGGCTCATAATTATTCTCGTTCGGGCTGTCAAAGTAGAGAGTGCCTTGATTATAGCATACTAAAAGCCTGCCTTATTTTATCTGCAAATTTGCTATAATGGCTAAACTTCACTTTTTTTTCAGCCGTTTTAACCCGCGCTTTTTTCGAGGTAAGCATGACCGATTCTACTCATAGATTTTTAGCAGCAGAAGAACAACTCAAACTCATCCAACGTGGTACGCACGAAATTATTTCGCAAGACGATTTAATTAAAAAACTTAAAGAAAACCGCCCACTGCGAGTCAAAGCAGGGTTTGACCCGACCGCACCCGATTTGCACTTGGGTCATACGGTTTTAATCAATAAGCTCAAGCATTTTCAAGATTTGGGACACCAAGTGTTGTTTTTGATTGGGGATTATACCGCGCGCATTGGCGACCCAACGGGTAAAAATACCACTCGTCCGCCATTGTCTGAAGAAAAAATCCTGGAGAATGCCCAAACTTATAAAGAGCAAGTATTTAAAATCCTTGACCCTGCCAAAACCCAAGTGATGTTTAACTCCGATTGGTTTAGTAAAATGTCAGCAGGCGACATGATTGGTTTGGCAAGCCAGCAAACCGTGTCGCGTATGCTCGAGCGCGATGACTTCTCAAAACGCTATGCCTCACAAACGCCGATTTCGATTCATGAATTTTTGTACCCACTGGTGCAAGGTTATGACTCAGTCGCCATGCAAGCCGATGTTGAGCTAGGTGGTACTGACCAAACCTTTAACCTACTCATGGGTCGTACCTTGCAATCTCGCTACGGTCAAGTGCCACAAGTCTGTATCACCGTGCCGATTTTGGAAGGCTTAGACGGCGTACAAAAAATGAGTAAATCGCTTGGCAATTACATCGGCATTTATGACAGCGCAGGCTCAATGTACCAAAAAATCTTGTCCATGCCAGACACTTTGATTGCGCGTTATTTTGAGCTACTTAGCTTCAAACCCATGGATGAAGTCGAAGCCTTGCTAAAAGACATCGAAAACGGGCGCAATCCGCAAGAAGTCAAACGTATTTTGGCACTAGAGCTGATTGAGCGTTTCCATGACAAAGAAGCCGCCGAAAACGCGCACAAATCAGCAGGCAATCGCTTGGTAGAAGGTGAGTTGCCAGTGGATTTGCCAGAAGTGACGATTAGCCTTGATGGGCAAGCGCAGTTATTTATCACCCAAGTGTTAAACCAAGCCAATTTGGTAAAAAACTCAGCGCAAGCGAAAGACTTTTTGAAAAACCAATCGGTGAAAGTGGATGGGCAGGTGGTGGATGCAGGATTTGCCCTCACTGCAGGACAAACGGTGGTGATTCAAGCAGGCAAAAAAGCGTATGCCAAAGTGACGATTTCCTAAAGTCTATTGCTTAACCAATGGTTTTATTTTAAAATGTAGTGACAATATCACTACATTTTTGCTTTTTATAGAGGTCAGTAGCTATGACACAATCAACTATGTATCAATTTCGACTTGATGCCAATGAAAAGCGCCAAGCCTTTGAAGTGTTTGACGAACTGGGTATTAAGCCTGCGCAAGCGATTCGTCTATTTTTACGTCAAGTTACGGCAACAAAGTCTATTCCGTTTGACGTCGCAATTCCTAACGCCACCACGCAACGAGCGATGCAAGACGTTGAAGCCATGATTGCAGACAAGCAAGCCCGATTTAGCAGTAACAAGGAATTGTTTGATGCCCTCGAAAAAGCCGATTAATTCAAAACGCACGAATTTACCAAGAGCCTCAGATTTTACCAAAGATTTTTTGAATGATTGGCAAAGACTAGTGAAAACAGGGCGTTATGACATGGTCAGGCTCAAAGAAGTCATGCTGTTATTAATTGCCAATAATGAGCCGTTAGGGGCAGAGTGGAAAGACCATGAACTAAAAGGAAATTGGGCAGGATTTCGAGAGTTACATGTGGGTGGCGATTTTTTATTAATCTACAAAATTCAAACCATCACAAAATTTGAGACAGTTTATTTTACTCGTGCAGGAACACATAGCGAACTATTTGAATAAAAAGGGATTTAAAAATGAAAGCCATCTTCCTCGACCGAGCCACCTTTTCCGCTGATTTAGAATTAACACCTCCACATGGACTGAGCGACTTTCAAGTGTATGCACAAACGCCCAATGACCCCAAAATCATCATTGAGCGTTGCCAAGACGCGGATATTGTTATCACCAATAAAGTTGAACTTACCGCCGAAATTATCGCGCAGCTCCCAAAGCTCAAACTCATCCAACTGACCGCCACAGGGATGAACAACGTCGATAAAGACGCTTGTGACAAGCACGGCATTACTGTTAAAAACGTCGCAGGCTATGCGGTCAAAAGCGTCCCCGAACATACCTTTATGCTGATACTCTCAGCCATGCGAGCGGCTCGCCACTATCATCATGAAGTGGTCAAGGGTGACTGGCAAAAAGATGGTCGCTTTTGTCTGCTCGATACGCCACTCATTGACCTTGAAGGCAAAACGCTGGGCATTATTGGCTATGGCACGATTGGCAAACGGGTTGGGGAAATTGCCAAAGTCTTTGGTATGACAGTATTGATAGCCGAACACCAAAACAAACCGCCAAGAAATAGCGACTATAGCGCGTTTGATGATGTGCTTGCTCAGTCCGATGTCATTACCCTGCATTGTCCATTGACGGAGCAAACGCAGCATTTAGTGAATGCCGATAGCATTGCCAAGATGACAAAAAAACCGTTGATTATCAATGTCGCGCGCGGTGGCGTGGTCGATAGTCAGGCGGTGGCTGATGCCGTTACACAAGGTAAATTATTAGGCTATGGGGCAGATGTGTTTGAAGATGAGCCGATTAAACACAACGACCCATTACTCACACTTAAAGACCACCCAAGAGTGATTTTCACTCCGCATAATGCGTGGGGCAGCGTCAATGCCCAGCTTAACCTATGGGACATACTGTGTCAGCAAGTACAAGAGTTTATCCAACTATCCCATAAGAGAAATAACGAAAATAACGGACAATAACTATGACAAGTAAACTGCAATTCCAAGACCTAATTATCGGCACAGGTAAAACTGCCGAGCGTGGGGCACTGATTACCGCGCATTACACGGGCTATCTGCCAGATGGCACGGTATTTGACTCATCGCATCACCGCGGGCAACCCTTTGAAGCCGTGATTGGCACAGGGCGGGTGATTAAAGGTTGGGACATAGGCGTTTTGGGTGGCGAATATGCCCAAAAAATCGGCTATCAAGCCCAAGTTGAAGACCCTGCCAATCTCATAGCCATGCAAGTCGGTGGTAAGCGTAAACTCATCGTGCCAAGTCACTTGGCGTATGGTGAGCGCCAAATCGGTAAAATCCCGCCAAATTCAGACTTAACCTTTGAAATTGAATTATTGGATGTGAAAACTCGTGATTGAGATTAAATTGGGTATTTATCGGCACTACAAAGGCAATCTATACCAAGTGCTGCACATCGCCAAACATAGCGAGACTGAAGAGGAATTGGTCGTCTACCGTGCGCTTTACCAAGCGTATGGGGTTTGGGTGCGACCGCTTGCGATGTTTGCCGAAACGGTGGAAGTCAATGGCGAAGCTGTGCCAAGATTTAAGCTGATAAAACCGCTAGACAGTTAAGTTTGGCGGTAATTGATAGGGGTCAATGATATAAAAATAACCGACAACAAAAAACCCCAAACTAATAAGCTTGGGGTTAATCGATTTATACCTAAGACAAATAATGGTGGCGTGGGGCAGGATCGAACTGCCGACACACGGATTTTCAATCCGTTGCTCTACCGACTGAGCTACCGCGCCATGTTTGTCAGCATCAGTATTTGAGCGGCTATTAAACTAAAAATCGCCAAAGGTGTCAAGCACTATTTTAAACTTTTTGCAAAAAGTTGCTAGTAACTGGCAAAATACCCATTCATATCAATTCGTACATGGCTAAAATACGATGAATGGCGCCGCAGCCGGGTACAAACTTGGTATTGCCTTTTTTGCGCTCAATATCGGTGACTTGTTTGACAAATTTGGGTGCAAGACCGCGCCCGCGATTGGCGGGATGTAGTACGATGTACTGTAGCAAGCGGCTAGACTCGATGCCTTCATTAAAGCAGCCCATCGCGGCAATCGGTTTTTCATTGAACATCCCCAAATACAGGATATCACCCTTGGCAAAGGCCTTTTCAAAAAACGCCACAGCATCACGACCTGTCGCAAACTCAGGTGAGCTGTCGTACAATTTTTCCACCCGCAATTTGAGTTCAGGATCGTCAATGCTGTTGTTTTCAAAGTTATTGATGGCAACGGATTCTAATGGCATAAAGCCCTCCTTGTTAATTAGCTCACGTTTTAATTAGCGCACGTTTTAATTAGCGCATGTTGATTTAGTATAAAATAGTAACTAGGATACCAACAAACTTGTATTTGTTATCCAGTATTTTTTGCTAAAAATAAAAGCTGTCAAGGCGTTGGCAAGCCGTGATGGCTTTTTTGGGTTAACCAAATCTTGGACAAACTCTGTGAAATGATGATGTGTTTTTCAAAACAACCTGCTCGATGCCGTCCACTAACGGCGGGCGAAAAAGCCATCGCGGGTAGCGTCTTTGGTGATACGTTACAGCTTGATAGTATACGCCTAAAAACTGCATGGTGGGTGCTCAAAGGCTATGCGGTCAGTCCCAATGGTCATGTGTATTTTCATCCAGCAGATTTTTGTGATGATTTTAGTCAGCAAAATGTCTATCTGCGCGCGTGGCTGGTGCATGAATTGACCCATGTCTGGCAAATCCAACAAGGCGTTAAGGTGTTTCGCCGCGCCCTGCTCAATCGGCGCTATAGCTACGAGCTGCAAGCCAATAAGCCATTTGGTCGTTATGGCATAGAGCAGCAAGCGCGTATGGTGGAAGATTATTATCGAAAACGTGAGCTCAAACAGGATTATGAGCCATTACTCGCCTTTATTCCGTTTGCCAGTTTACAGCCTGCCACCGCCTAGCGTTATCAACTCTCTGTGTCGCTGTCACCACCCAATGTTTGTAGCGATGGCGGTGGTTTTTTTAGCATAATTGCTTGATAGATGGGTGTCTTAAGTTTCAGTTAAGCTAAATCTGTATGATAGCCTCATCCTAAATTTGGTTATTATATAATGGCTATTTTTTGGTGCATTTAGATAAGGTAAGTAATCGTATGTCAGTGAATAACTCTCGATGGGTAGCATGGCGTCAGCAAGGTGGCAATGCTCAAGGTATTAGTGCTCAAGGTATTAGTACTCAAGGTATCAATGCTTATGTGATGATGGGTATTGTCGCGCTATTTTTGACCCTAACCGCCAATATTACTTTCTTTGATAAAGCCACTGAAGTCTATCCGTTTGCCCAGCATATTGGGTTTATAGGCTCATTGCCATTGGTGCTATTCGGTGTCATGCTACTGGTTATTGTGCTGCTTAGCTATCGTTACACCCTTAAAGCGGTATTGATTTTTTTGCTATTGACCGCGGCAGTCACGGCGTATTTTACTGATACTTATGGCACTGTCTATGATGTCAATATGCTACAAAATGCGCTACAAACCGATAAAGCAGAAAGCGCCGATTTGTTTAATGTCAATTTTATCTTACGCATTTTATTGCTTGGGGTATTGCCTAGTGTATGGGTGGCGTGGCAAAAGGTCACATTTCCCCCCATCAAGCGCAGCATATTGCAGCGCGGCTTGACGTATTTGGTCAGCCTCGGCTTGGTGGTGTTACCGATTTTGGCGATGAGTAAAAATTACGCCAGTTTTTTCCGTGAACATAAACAGCTTCGTAGCTATACCAATCCTGCAACCCCTGTATATGCACTGGGTAAACTTGCCAGTATACAGCTCAAACAAGCACAGGCACCCAAAACCCAAATCATGCATGCCACCGATGCGGTGCAGGTGAAGAACCCCACCACCCGTAAGCCAAAACTGGTGGTATTGGTGGTCGGGGAAACCGCGCGCGGCGACCATGTGCAGCTAAATGGGTATAACCGAACCACCTTCCCGCAGATGGCAGCGACGGCTGGGGTAACTAATTTTAACCAAGTCATCGCCTGCGGTACCTCAACCGCTTATTCGGTGCCTTGTATGTTTAGTTATGTCGGTATGAAAGACTACGATGTGGATACCGCCAACTACCAAGAAAACGTACTTGATACCTTACATCGCCTAAAGGTCAATATCTTGTGGCGTGATAACAACTCAAGCTCAAAAGGCGTCACTAATCGTTTGCCCGCGGCAGATTTTGTCGATTATAAAACCGCGCGCAACAATACGATGTGTAATACCAACCCCTATGGCGAGTGCCGCGATGTGGGTATGCTAGTAGGCTTAGATGACTACGTCAAACAACAAGCTAACCAGAATACGCTTAACCAGGACACCCTAATTGTGCTGCACCAAATGGGTAATCACGGACCTGCGTATTTTAAACGATATGATAAGCAATTTGAAAAATTCACCCCAGTCTGCCAAAGCAATGAACTTGCCAAATGCGACCCACAAAGCGTGATTAATGCCTTTGACAATGCGCTACTTGCCACCGATGACTTTTTGGCAAAAACGGTGAACTGGTTAGACAAATATGACAGCACCCACCAAGTGGCGATGCTGTATGTCAGTGACCACGGTGAAAGTCTGGGCGAAAACGGCATCTATTTACATGGCATGCCTTATAAAATCGCGCCTAAAGCGCAAAAACACGTCGCATCGATGTTTTGGGCAGGTAAGCACTCAGGCATTCAAGCAGTGCCATCTAATACTGAACTCACCCATGATGCCATTACCCCAACTTTGTTAAAACTGTTTGATGTGCGTGCGCAAACCGTACAAGGCAAACCATTATTTATCAAGTAAAGTTATCCAGTAAAGCTATTTGGGTAATTAGAGCCATTTAAGTAATGTTAGACATAACAAGTGCGTCCAACTCCAGCGACAGTGACGGCAAGATAGATGGTTCAAAATAGATGAGTATACAGATCGCTAAATTAAAAAATTTTGCCAGTAGGCAGACCGTGCTCGGAATGGTGCTGGCGATTATCTTTACGCTAACGCTTGAGCACAGCGCCATTGATGTAGCCATCAGCCAGTATTTTTATTCCCCCACAGATGGCTGGCTGCTTGCCAAAGAATCACTACTCCCTAACTTAATTTTTTATACTATTCCCAAAAGATTATTAATTGCGTTTGAAGTCTATATGGCAATCGCATGGCTACAACGCTACTTATTACAACGCCGCGCATCAAGTCACTGGCTTGCCAAGCAACAGGCATGGTTTAAACCTTTTAAGCGGCTATCACTGACTGAAATAGGCTATCTATTCATCGTGATGGTGTTGGTACCTTTGATTATCGCATCGCTTAAAGGGGTGACGCATGTGGTGTGTCCCAATCACTTGCAAATTTTTGGCGGTGAGTATCCCTATCTAACGATACTAGAAGACATCCAAGCCGGAACCCGCTCAAAATGCTTCCCTGCGGCGCATGCTAGTGCTGGGTTTGCGCTGTATGCTTGGGCGTTTATCCCAAGTCTTTGGCACAAGCGCTGGCAAATCACAGCGATGGTGACGGTGATAGCTTGGCTAATGGGTGGGTATAAAATGTTGATAGGTGACCATTTTTTCAGTCATACCCTAGTATCTATGAGCTTGGCATGGGGGATTTGCGCGGCGGTGGCATGGGCGTGGTGTCGGTTTTATGCCAAAGCTGCGTCCGCAAAAAATTCAAAGCGCTAATAGTTCATGGTATAAAGCTATAAAAAAGCGTTGAGGAACACCCCACGCTTTTTTTGGGTTTCATGGCTAGTTTAAGCGATTGATGGTCATCACCACTTTATAGCCACCCGGATGACTGGCAGTTAAGCGAGAAGGCAGTTTATCGTTACTGTTGCTATAGCTAAAGGTGGCTGTCCAATCGCCATTTTGGGCACTCACTAGGCGATTAGTGCTGTCTTTTTTATCATTGGCATCACTGGGTGCTGGCTGACCTTGAATCCAGTAAGGCAGCTGTGAGATGGGCGCTTGCCAACCGGTTGCACGTAATAGCAATTCTTCAGGGGTAGCGGCATTGATGGTGCCTTTTTCGTTGGTTAACGTCGCAGATTGACCATTGTAGCTGATTTTGGTTTGACCCGCATTCATCGCACCGGCAATCTCAATGGCAAAGTTTTGACCTTGCTGTGTCCAAATATAAAACGCACTGCCTGCCTGCTGCGGCGTGGTCATGCCAATTTTACCATTGATGGTAAATTGCGCGCTTGGTAGCGTACTTGCAGCCGCTTGCTCAGTAGATGTGGTCGATGGCGCCGTGGCTGTTTGGGTATTGACCACAGGGGTTGTCATCCCTGTGGCGACAGGTTTAGCTGTGATGGGCTTAGTTGTTGCCTGTACTGACTGACAGCCTGTTAGCAGCATACTACTGATGCCCAAACAGGCAATACTTAACACCGTGACTTTGCTGGTGACCGCTGGTAATAAATGCATAATATCCTCAAATGTTAATCAAATTTGTTAATCAAGTTTTCATCAAATGTTAACTGGTTGCGCTCAAGTATGATGGTTTAAAAAACTGATGGGTAAACTATAAATAGCCATTGTTAAGCCTGTTTTGCTTAACTGCTCAAATTGGTGAAAAAGCGGTTGTTATTTATCTCTCGTTTTCCTGCCATTTACCTACCACTTATCTGCTTTACAAACCGTCATTGCTCGCTAGTCGTCATGCTCAGAGACGATTTTAGGCAATGCTATTGTAGATTTTCGGGTTGATAACCGAGTTCATGGACCAAGATTTGGTTGATGCGAGCCGCTTCTTTTTGGTTGCCCAAATTTAAGTAGGCTTGTTGCAGCAGCAGGCCGCTAATCACATCGGGTACGATATCAAAATTATCTGATAACAGACTAATGACGGTAGCGTTATCAGACTGATGCAGCGCTTGTTGCGACAATATTTGCCGCGCCTTTAAACCGACTTCTTTATCATTGATTAATGCCGTCAGTAGGGCGGTCACTTCTTCATTATTTTGTTTTAAATTGACCAAGGTTTGCGCATATTCGAGTTGATAATCCACGTTTGCCGGTGCAAGGCGAATCAACTCTTTTAACAGTTGCAGTTTACTGGCGTCATCATCATCGGGCAGTAACAGTACCTTGGCAAATAAGATATCGGTATTATTGGGTAAACTGGTTTGTGCGCTATTAAGCAAGGCTAACGCTTGCGCGGTTTGGTTGTTTTTTTGCAAAATATTGGCTTGCATGATGTAGCTTTGCGGCGCAAAACTGTCAAATTGTTCCCGTAATTTGATGCTACTGGCAATCGCTTCATCAAAACGACTTTGCGAGATTAACAAATCAATCTGTTGCTGTCTGGCTTTGAGCACCAAGTCAGGTTGCATCACTTTGCCATAGTAGCCAATCGCATCATTGAGTAGGTTCTGGCGTTCGGCACTGACAGCCAAATAATAATTGGCTTGGTCCTTAAAGTTGGGGCTGGCAATCAACGCTTTGAGCAAGCGATCTGCTGCGGCGTATTTTTTTAAATCAATACCCACCAAAGCGGCCAGTAGTTTGATTTCTTCATCTGCCAAAAACTGCTGATTAGCACGGGCATTGAGCTGTTGCCATACCTGCGCGCTTTTGCCTTGCTTTAGCATATAGCGAATTTGATAGACAAATAGCGCTTTATTGTCAGGGACGGTTTTACGCGCCTGCGCAATAAACGCAATCACTTGATGACTGGGCGATAACGATTGCAGGATATCTGCTTTTAACGTCAAAAAAGCCGGGCTTTTTGGGTTGGTTTTAAGCGCCCGATTAATCGCCACTAACGCGGCTTTGGGCTGTTGAAACTGTAGCAGCAGACCCGCTTTCATGACCAGTAGTGAAGGGTTGTTTTTGATGTCTAATCGATTGAGCGTAGCAAGCAATTCAGCTTGGTCACGGGTTTCCGTGGGATAAATCCCAATCAAAATCTGACTTAAATCAGCGTCAGGATCGTACTGCAAAATTTGATTGAGCTTTTCGCCGGCTAATTCATACTCGTGCGCTTTGAGTGCCAAATGGGTCACATAAAAAATCGCCGGCACATGGTCAGGGTTTTGCTGTTGCCACGCATTGGCAAAAGCGAGCGACAACTGTGGTGGTTCATTTTGTAAAGATAAACCCAGTGCGCGTTCAAAGACGGGGGCAGCATCCGCCAAAAAAGACTGCTGCTTATAGGTCGCTAACGCCTGATCGATACGACCGCGATCTGCGGCAAACTCTGCCATCAAAATCGCATACAGGCTTGGCTGGCTAAGAGACTGATTAACAGACTGACTAGCGGATGCAAAATTTGCCCCGGCACTAAAAACTGCTGGGCTAAACAATAAACTTGCCAACGTGAGCGTAGTCGCGACTACATTTTTGCCTAAAGCGGTAAAAGGTTTAAATACATCAAGCGGTTTTAGGTTAGATTTCAGATTGGGCTTTAGATTGACAAAAAGTTGCTGCGGTGTTGATAAATGCATCGGTAAATAAATCGATAAACAATAAGGCTTGACATATTTCGACGCAAAAAAGCGTGGATTGAGGGGACAACCACGCACAGCGCAACAAGCCGATGAAATAACCGCTGGAAACAACTTTCGCATTTAGCTCGCTTGGACAGTAACGTACCTAAAAATTACAGTCAGTATTACAATCAGTGACAAGTAAGATGTAACAAAATGTTCATGAAAAACTTAAATTATACGGGGTCAACTGGTCGAACTATGTAGAATTATGGTTAAATCGTATGGGTAAATAGCAACCAAACGAGCGAATGGGGCAGAGTTAACTAAAAAAATACCATGATAGCTCGAATCACTGTTCAAAAGGCTAGATATGTTAATGCTTTAAATTGTAATGCTTAAAGTGTGGCTAAAGAATCTCCCTGAATCAAAAAAGCAGGATGTTTTTCATTTGTTATTAGCAATGGTATAATAATCCACTTTTCTACTTTACTTTTATTAAGTGGTTATTATTAAGTTGCTTTAGGTTTCTTTATATTGCCACTTTTCCCCCTGTGTTATCAAGCATGACAAATGTCGATAGGCTGACATTGGCTGACATTGGCTGGATGTCGCTTAGCTAGCACACTTAGCTAGCAAACTTGGGTTCACAAAAATCGGCTTTGATAAACGCGGTCATTTTTAAGGTCATTACGTTATATGCAGCTTCTGGTTATTGGGTTAAATCATAAAACAGCGCCAGTTGCCATGCGTGAGCAATTGGCATTTGCTGCTGAAGATTTGCCGATTGCCCTAGATTCGCTCAAAGCGATCACCCAAGGCGCGGTGATTTTATCGACCTGCAACCGCACTGAAATCTATGCCCTAGCCCCCGAAGGACAGACCCTCACTAGCACGATGTCACAAGTGATTGAATGGCTAGCGGCTTTTAAAAACACGCCCATGCAAAAAATCGCGCCACACCTGTATCAATATCAAAATAACCATGCACTGCTACATTGGGTGCGGGTAGCGTCTGGGCTAGACTCGATGATTTTGGGCGAGCCGCAGATTTTGGGACAAATCAAACAGGCGGTGCGCCAATCCCGTGCCAAAGAAGCTATCTCGAGTAAGCTTAGCTGGGTGATTCAGCAGGTATTTGCCGCCGCCAAACAAGTGCGTAACGAAACGCGGGTAGGCTCACAAGCGGTATCGTTAGGCTTTGCCGCCGCCAAATTGGTGACCCAAATTTTTCAAAAACCTAGCAACAACACTTTGCTGGTGGTCGCGGCAGGTGAGATGAATCGGCTGGTTGCGACCAATATCGCAGGTTTAGGTGTCGGCAAAGTCATCATCTGTAATCGTAGTCCTGAGCGTGCCGCGCTGCTTGCCTCTGAGCTTGAAACGATTGTGCCGCACATTGAGATTACCCCGCTTGATCAATTAGCCAACGTGTTGCCGCAAGCGGATATTGTAACTAGCTGTAGCGGTAGCCTATATACCTTGATTGATAAAACCATGGTGAAACAGGCGTTAAAACAGCGCCGTCATCAGCCCATGTTAATGATTGATTTGGCAGTGCCGCGTGATATTGACCCTACCGTCAGTGAGCTAGATGACGTGTATTTATACTCAATTGATGACTTACAACATGTGATTGCAGGCAACCTTGAACAGCGTCGCCAAGCTGCCGTAGAAGCAGAATTATTGGTGAGCCAAATCGTGGTGGCGATTGAGCGCAAATACTTGGTGCGCCAAGTGGGTCAGGATATTCAGCAGTACCGTGAGCAAGCCAAACACCATGCGGATATGATTTTAAGCCAATCCTTACAGCAGCTTGCCGATGGTCATGCAGCCGAAGCCGTGTTGACCGAACTGACCCGTAAACTCACCCAAACATTAACCCATGCACCGTCCAAACTATTGCGGGAAACGGCTAGCGAACAGCCCGTAGAAACCGTCAATTTTGTGGTACAGCATTTGACCCATGCCTTTCGCAAAGACAAATGCCCCTATCTTACCCATAACAACACCCTGCTTGATGACGAGCCAGCGTCACCGTCTTTTGACAATCAATAATTAACAAGCAATAATTTTCCTATCGCTGAGCTTTTAAGCGCAAGTTTTCGCTACAAGCGGCGGCTAGCTTTTTTGCATCAAATTTGTAATACTTAAAATTGCTCTGCTAACTCTGATAACAATGGCGTCGATTAGGATTTGCTATGTTTACTTGCCCACCGATACTACCGTATTTTACCCCACTGCCTGCGCTTAGCCTGCAAGGCGAAGCCAATCTTGGCATACCCGCTTGGTTAGCCGCAGTGGAAGCGGACTTGGATAAGGCGCTGGCATCTGGCACACCGATTCGCCAAGTCGTCATGGGGCGCTGCTGTGCGATTGATAGCATGATGGAAGCCTTATTTGAGTTGTATGAACTCGATCAAACCGATTTGACGCTGTTTGCCACAGGGGGGTATGGGCGTGGGGAGTTACACCCGTTTTCCGATGTGGATTTATTGCTGTTAAGTCCAAACCCGATTGATGAGGCCTTGAACCAAAAAATTTCGCCGTTCGTCGCGAAGCTTTGGGATATTGGGATTGATCCTGCTTTGGTGGTGCGCTCCGTTGAAGAATGCGATGAGGCTTGTCACGATGATATCACGGTAGCAACAAGTCTGTTAGAAGCACGAATTTTGGTAGGCAATGTTGCCCAAGCTGGGTTGCCGATGCAGCTACTCAATAAAAACTGGTCACAAACCAAGTTTTATGAGGCCAAAATGGCAGAAGCCAAAGAGCGCTATGTTAAACATAATTCGACGGAGTATAACCTAGAGCCTGACCTTAAAAACGCGCCTGGGGGCTTGCGAGATATTCATACTGTCGGCTGGATTAGTAAGCGCTATTTTCGCGTGACAAACTTGTTTGGACTGGTGCAGCAAGAATTTATTACCGAAAAAGAATTTGATGAGCTGCAAGAAGCAGAAGATTTTTTGTGGTTGATTCGCCATCATCTGCACAAAATTGCCAAACGCAATGAAAACCGTGTTTTATTTGACTATCAGCGCCTGATTGCTGAGCGCATCGGTTACCGTGACAATTCGCATCCCAATGCCGCAGTTGAGCAGTTTATGCGCGATTATTACCGCTATGCCATGTCAAACTCAACATTGTCTGAAATGCTCACCCAGCACTACTATGAAACGTTGATTGAGGCGCGTCTACCTGATGAACAGCGCCCGGTGAGAAAGGTGATTAATGAGCGCTTCAAACTGGTCGGTGATCGCATTGCGGTGACGCATAGCCGTGTGTTTGCCCAACATCCGACCGCGATTTTAGAAATGTTTTTGTTGATGGGTCAGCAAAATATTCGCCATATTCGTACCCGCACGCTACGGATTTTGAAAATCGCCGCGCGCGGCATTGATGAGCATTTTCGCAATGACCCCGCCAACAAAGCCATGTTTATGGACAATATCAAAGAGCAAAATCTGCTATTTTGGCGACTGCGAGTCATGAAGCGTTATGGCGTGCTAGGTAGCTATTTGCCTGCTTTTGGGCAAATTACTGGGTTGATGCAATATGACTTATTCCACCGTTATACGGTAGATGCCCATATTTTGATGTTGATACGTATGTTGCACCGCTTTACCGATGACAATTATGTTGATACTTATCCGCTTGTCAGTGGTATCTACCGCCGTATTGACCGTAAAGAGATGCTGGTGTTGGCAGCGATTTTCCATGATATTGCCAAAGGTCGGGGCGGTGACCACAGTGAACTTGGCGAGCAAGATGCCATCAAGTTTTGCTTGTCACATGGTTTAAGCCAAGCCGATGCCGAGCTTGTCGGCTGGTTGGTGTCTCAGCATTTATTGATGTCGATGACCGCGCAGAAAAAAGACATCTCTGACCCCGAAGTTGTCGCAGAATTTGCCGATAAAGTCGGGAATGTGACTTATTTGAATTATTTGTATGTGCTCACCGTTGCCGATATGAATGCCACCAACCCACAGCTTTGGAACAGTTGGCGCGCAACCTTGATGCGTCAACTATATACCCAAACCCGCCGTATCCTGCGGGCTGATATCGATGCGCCGATGAACCGCCAAGACATGATTGCCAGTAACAAGCAAAGCGCCCGTGATTTGCTAGCGGGTGATAATGGCTTGGCTGACATTGAAAGCCTGTGGGATGGGCTAGGGGAAGAGTATTTTTTGCGTGAAGTCCCAAGCGATATTGTTTGGCATTCCAAAGCCATCATGGCGCATGATGAGATACAAAAACAACGCACAGAGAGCGAGCAACCTGAGCCGCTGATTATTTTGCGTGAACATCGCGAGTTGGCACTCGATGCCGTGCAAGTGTTTATCTACACCCATGACCAATCCAATTTATTTGCGGTGACCATGACCGTGTTTGACCAAATGGATTTGGACGTGCTCGATGCGCGCGTCATCACCGCCTCGCGAGATTTTGCCCTAGATTCTTACGTACTGCTTGACCGACATGGCACGCTACTCACCGATACCGAGCGCCAAACTGAGCTCGTTGAGCGTCTAAAACAAGCCTTTACTAGTCCAACGCTGCCTGAGGTGGCGCAGCGACGCATGCCCAGACAGCTCAAGCATTTTCATGTGCCCACCAAAGTGTCTTTTAGTTTTAACCCGCAATCCAATCAGCATATGATGATTTTGGAAACCCTTGACCAGCCAGCCTTGCTTGCGCGTGTGGGGCAGGTGTTTTTGGCGCATGATATTGAAGTGCATTTTGCCCGCATTACCACATTGGGTGAGCGCGCCGAAGATATGTTCTTTATCACTGACCATGAAGACAAACCGCTATCGGATGAGCGACTAGAAAAACTCAAACAGGCATTGGTAGAAACGCTGAATGTCAGTTAACTTGTCAGTGGAAAAAGTCGGCGGCAAGCAAGCCCAATTACAAGTAAGCTCTGGGTTTGATTACTTTTGGTTGCGCGCCAAATACACCATTAGGCAAACCATGGCAGTGAGCGCGATACCTGCCCCTACATAACCCACCATAGCCAGTCCTAAGCTTGCAATCACCAGTCCACCGACGAACGCGCCGCCGCCGATACCGATGTTATAAATTCCTGAAAAAATTGACATCGCTACATCAGTGGCATTCGGCGCAAGCTGTAATACGCGTAGCTGCAAAGCAAGGCTAATCGCCGTAATTGCCAAGCCCCATAGCATCGCTAGGACAAGCCACAAGATTGGCACATGGGGCAGCCAAGCGGATGCCAATAACGAAAACAGCAGCGTTGCCATCGCGCTAATCAAAAACGCCCGTGGGAAACGGTCATAAAAGTGCCCAAATAGCCAGCTCGCTAGCAACCCTGCCACCCCAAAACTCAGCAAAATCACTGTAGCAAATTGCTGACTAAACTGACTAATCGTCAGCATATAAGGCTCAATATAACTGTACGCCGTAAAGTGTGCCGTCACACATAGCACAGTGAGTGTATAGACAGTGAGCAAGGGGATATTATTAAAAATACTGGGTAAACTTGCGGCTGAGCCGACATCTTTGCTCGGCAGTTTTGGTAAAATCCACCACACCATAATCATTGCCAAGAGCGCAGCCGCACCAATCGTACCAAACGTCATCCGCCACCCAAGCCACTGCCCAATCATCCGACCTAACGGCAGCCCAAGTACCGTCGCTAGCGCGCTACCCATCGACAGTAGCCCCAAGGCTTTGGTTTGACGATCTTTGGGCGCCACACGCACCACAAGGCTTGCGGTAATTGACCAAAACACCGCATGCGCTAGCGCAATCAATGCTCGCCCAACCAACAGCATGGCAAAACTTTGCGCCATTACAGACACCGCATGCCCCCCGATAAAGATAACAAATAATGCTATCAATAGCTTACGCCGTTCGATACGGGCAGTGACAAGCATGGCAGGGAGCGACAAAATAGCCACAATCCAAGCATAAATGGTTATCATATGCCCCACCGTTTCTACCGGCATGGCAAAGCTATGACCAATGTCGGACAGCAGCGCAATCGGCACAAATTCGGTGGTATTAAAAATAAATGCCGAAATCGCCATGACAATCACGCGCCACTGGCGAATTTGGTTGGGATAGTTGGGATTGGACTGGGTGTGTTGACGTAACTGGTGAAAATGACTCATTGCGGGCAGGATGGCTAAGGCTGATGGCATACCTTAGCGGCTCACTCTATAAAATAAAAGCAATTTTACGTTATTTTATGATGAAAATAGCTTTGGCAGTAAAAAATCGACTCATAGGATAGCGCGCCAACCCAATTCGTAGCGGATAAATCAATCATACAGTCATCCGCTATAGCCACTAGCCAATCCACATAGGGATAAGGGGTTAGAAAACTGGTAATCAGTCCGACTATTTACCTTTGGACAAAATCGCCACTTGGCGGATATAAGTGTGTAAATCAGCCACACTCTCATTCATCAATTCATCATCTTGGGTGTATTCGGCATAGGCAATCCAAATCAGTAGCTGCTTGATGGTGTTGAATTCACTGTCAAAAAAGGTTTTGGTAAATTGTTTTAAGGTATTATCATCTTGCAAATTTAGGCGCGTTTGCCAACTTTCAATTTTGGCTTGTTGCTCAGGGCTAAAGGTATGGCGAAATAAAAATTCGACAATCGCATGCGGTTCTTCTTCAGCCAGCAATTTGCCCAAACGCTTGATGTGGCGTTTACGTGCTTCATGGCTAGTGATATCGGCAAGCTGCAGCAAGTCATCCAAAAAAAACTCACTGGCAGGCAACGCCTTCATTTGTTTTTTTGACAAATTGGCAAGCGGCTCAGCCAGTCGCTGTAGGCGTTCATGGGCTTTTTTTAGTTCGGTACGGCTAACTGCCATATCCATTTCAGCAAAATTAATCATTTATCAATCTCAAAGTTATCAATCATAAGTACAAAGTTGATTCAGAACGTGCTACCAGCGGTTTTTTTCACGGTGTTTAATACGTACCACCATCTCTTTGGGTAGCGATTGGGTCAGTGATTCGCCCAATTTCTCTGCGATATACACAGAGCGGTGTTTGCCCCCAGTACAGCCGATAGCGATGGTCACGGTATGGCGATTGTTGTGCAAAAAAGGCGGCAGCCATTTTTTAAAAAAAGCGATAATATCATTCGCCATGTCATCTACTTCGCTGTAGTCATCAAAAAATGCTTTGACACCATCATCTAGCCCTGTCTGGTTGCGCAGTTCAATCTTCCAATGGGGGTTTGGCAGGGTACGCACATCAAAGATAAAATCGGCATCAATCGGTGCCCCATATTTAAACCCAAAGGATAAAATATTGACGGTTACCGCATTATCCACGCCCAAATGATCGCGGATGACTTCTTTGAGTTGGTGGATATTAAGCAGGCTTGTGTCAATTTTGATATCAGCGCGGATGGCAATCGGCTCTAAAATATCGATTTCTTTTTTGATGGCATTGGGTAGATTGCCCGACACCGCCATTAACGGATGCAGACGGCGCGTGGCGTCAAACCGTGCCACCAGGACGCTTTCTTGGGCAGTCACATACAGTATTTTAATCGCCGGTTTGCTATAAGTCTCTATCAGCTTATGATAGACCTCGGCAAACCGCGATAAGTCCGCTTGTGGCGAGCGTACATCCACACCAATGGCGATTTTATAAATTTGGCTGTCATGTACAAGTTTATCAATGGCACTAGGGACTAGCGAGAGTGGCAAATTATCAATTGGATAATAGCCAAAGTCTTCCATGATATTGAGAACCGATGTCTTACCCGAGCCTGAACGTCCTGAAACAATGATAACTTGCAGCTTTGACATAGTTAATCCTTTACAGATGCGGTGGTAGGTTGTTGATTAAAATCGCTAGCCGATTGCTGACCCAATTGCTGATTCAATTCCGGACTAAATTCCTGATTTAACTCCCGACTAAATTCTAGGTTATCTAAAAGCCGTGTTTTCTTGCCCAAAAAAGCGGCGGTCAAAATTACCAAATCTTTATCAGTGGGCTTCGGCGGCTGTAATAAGCGATTTTTAACTTCCAAATAATCCACTTTAAAGCCTGAATCAGCCACCGTCACGCGATTTAACTTATCGATTGCGCCGGCAATAATCTTGTCAAAATCGGCAAAATTGGCAGTTGTTAACTCATTGGCAAGCTGTTGCAAGCTTTTTTGCAAGGTGGGGGCAAGTTGACGTTCTACTTCGCTTAGGTACTGATTGCGAGACGATAATGCCAACCCGTCCTCAGCCCGCACGATATCCACCCCGACAATCTCAATCGGGAAATTTAGCTCAGCGACCAACTGGCGGATAATCGCAAGTTGTTGATAGTCTTTTTTGCCAAAAACAGCGATGTCAGGTTGGACGATATTAAACAGTTTACTCACCACCAAGCCGACACCATCAAAGTGGGTGGGGCGAGTGTTGGCACACAAGATTTTGCTAATATCGCCTGACAGCACTTGCACGTTGTTAGGGTAGGTTGGGTACATTTCTTCCACGCTTGGGGCAAACACAAAATTTGCTCCTGCTTCGGTAAGTTTTGCCACATCAGCCTCTAGCGTGCGTGGGTAGGTATCAAAGTCTTCACCCACGCCAAATTGGGTTGGGTTAACAAACACACTGACCACCACGATATCGGCAAGTTCTTTGGCTTTTTTGACGAGGGTCACGTGACCGCTGTGCAAATTACCCATCGTGGGAACCAGCGCTATCTTTGGCGCAGCCGCTTGATGGCGTAAAGGGTTTAAGGTGTCACGTAATGCGCTGATGGTATGAAATACTTGCATTTTTTTGCCTTTATGATTACTAAAAACTATGGGCTGGCGTTGGGAACGTACGCTCTTTGACCGCTTTATGATAGGCTTTAAACGCCCCGGTGATATCTTTGGTTTCGTTATGCTCGTCGGTCAAAAAGTCTTTGACAAACTTGGCAGGTTTACGGGTATATACCCCAAGCATATCGTGCATGACCAGCACTTGACCATCACAATCCACGCCCGCACCGATACCAATCACTGGCACGGGGAAAGTGTCACGCACTTTTTTGGCAAGCTCAGCAGGGACGCATTCGAGCAGTAAAATGGCGGCGCCCGCCTCTACCACTGCTTGACAGTCAGCCATGAGTTTTTCCGCTTGGGCATCGGTTTTGCCTTGTACTTTGTAGCCACCAAACACATTCACTGATTGCGGCGTCAAACCTAGATGCACACAGGTCGGCACGCCGTTGTTGGCAAGCACTGACACGATTTTGGCAAGCTCGGCACCGCCTTCGATTTTGACCACATGCGCGCCTGCTTGCATCACCGCTTGGCTGGCATCGAGTGCGCGCTCAAGCGTGGCGACACTCATAAAAGGTAAATCACATAAAATCAGTGCATGACTGTTGGCACGAGCCACGTTTTGGGTATGATATACCATGTCTGCGATTGTCACCGGCAAGGTTGAGGTTTGTCCTTGCACCACCATGCCAAGGCTGTCGCCAATCAAAATCGTATCAATCGCTGCAACTTGCATGGCTGCTGCAAAACTTGCGTCATAACATGTCAAGCACGAGAACGTCTCGCCATTGGCTTTGAGTTTGTTTAAGGTGGACAAGGTCACAGGTAATTTAGGCTTGGTCGTCGCTGCGGCAGATGTTGACTCAGTTGTTGAATCAGGGTTAGATTCTAGGTTGCTAACGTAGCTCATGCGGTTTCCTTTAAAAAAGCAAGGTTAAAAGAATCAAGGGTAAAAGAAGTAAAGCTAAAAGAAGCAAGGGCAAAAGAAACAGGCAAAAACAAGAAATAGGGGAAACAAAAAACGTTACTTTATCAATGGTTTAATTTTTTGCGATTTCAAATCCATAGCACCCATAATTTGTTAATTTTTACAAAAAACCCTGTTAACTGATATAAGTTAAAGCACGGTTAATTTTTCCAAGCCCTGCCACTGTTGACTGGTCGGTAAGTCTGCCAATTTTTGCCCATTTACCATAAGGGTCGGGTCAAGCTCTAGCATCGGAATCAGCACAAAATTACGCGCAAATAAGCCCTCATGTGGCACGGTTAAACGTGCATGGTTGATTGTGTCATCGCCATACAACAGTACATCGACATCCAAACTACGTTCACCCCAGTGGCGCAAACGTGTGCGCTTGGCAGCGCTCTCCAAACTTTGGCAAAAATCCAATAAGGCTAAGGGCGCCAAATCGGTATCAACTTTTACCACGGCATTAAAAAAATCGGGCTGGTCGGTGACCCCAAAGGCTTTGGATTGATACAGTGATGATGCTGTAACATTGGCAAAGTGCGGCGATGCGTAAAACGCCGCAATAGCATTGGCAATATGCTGCCTTGGCGTACCAAGCGCGTTTGCGATATTGCCACCCAAACCGATATAGCACGTAATCATGGCTGATGACCGTCGATTTTGACCGCGCGTTTGCGAGTGCGTTTTGCCGGTGCCGGTGCCTCGTCCTTAGTCACCGCTTCTGCTGAGACTTTGCTATCAGCAACCGCTTTTTTACGCGTCCGTGGCGCTCGCTTTGGCTTTGGCTGTACCACGCCATTGTCAATCATTGATTCATTGGGTGCCGAACGCTTGACGGTGTCAGTGCCAATGCTAATATCAGTATCGTTATCGGTATGAGTCACCGCCTGATTATCAATGCTTTGTTTGACGGGTTTTGGGCTGACAGATTCGCCAAGCAAATCACTAGCGGATGTTGTGATATCCGCTTGCTGGCGTTGCTCCAAAATCGACCAGTTTGAGCTGGGGGTGCGTCGCGCACGTTTGGCAGGTACACTCGCTGCCGATAAATAGGCTTTGTCGCGTTTGCGTGAGCGACTTAGTTGTGAATCATTTGGGTGCGAATTATTTGGGTGTGAACTATTTGGGCGTGCACTTGTCTCAGTATAAGCTGATGCTAAAGCAGAAACTGGCGGCTGATAAGGGTGGTCATCGTCTTTTTGCGCTGTGATTGGCGCTACGATAAGTGACTTAGCCGGTGCTGAGTTGGTGTGACTGGCAAGCGATAACTGCTGCAGTTGGGCTTTTTCAAGTTGCTGCTGCTGCGTTAGTTTGTGTGCTTTGGTAGATAGCGCCGTATCTTGTACCAGTTCACGTTCGATTTGGCTGCTTGCTGCAAACGGCAAACGACGTCGTTGGCGGCGGCGCTTTCCATGACTCAAATCGCTACCCATGTCTGCCTCATTATCACGCACTGCATCGCTAGTTTGGTAAGCAACACTGTCGTCCTCAAAACTGGTTTGATTGACAATATTCGCAAAGCGCAAACGCACCAATTCAAGGTCAAACTCATCAATCGCTTGTTGCTGCTGTTTGGCACCTAGGGTTTGAAACCACGCCCACCAATGTCCCATGCCGTTGGTGCTTTCATCATCCAACGTAATCGCTGCGCCATGTTGTTTGGCAAGCGCTTGGTTTTTGGCTTCCACTTGCTCACGCATCATCAAAAAGTCATAGGCAGCCCGAAAACGTGGGTTTTCAAACAGCTTTTGCAGATTTTTTTTGCGCGGCTGGGCAAGTCTTGGCTGCATGAGCCAAATATCTTTAATAAACTGCTCGGCAAACTTGGGCATGGCCGTGTGCTGGCGCTGCTTGTCCAAGACTTTATTGGCGGCTTGGTTTTGCGCGTCGCTAAACGGTGTGTTCTTTTTAAACTTATCCAATAAATACAGATAGTTTTCCCACAAAATAGTCGCATAAAAGAACGCAGGGTTAATGCTTTTACCACTACCTATGCGCCTATCGGTATTTATGGTGACTTGGTTGAGTAGTGGTGTCACGGTTGTTGGTGGGTAAAACAACAACTGGGAAAACGCACCATAATCAAATAGCAGCGGTAACATCGGCACCAAGTAGCCGCCTGTGAACATTTTTTGCGTTTCATCGTACAAGCGGTGAGGGGATACTTGCGCCAATAATGCCCAGTTTTGCGCGTTGAATTGTTGGTTTAAGGCATTGTCAAAATCAAACTGCAATTTTGCTTTAAAACGCAGCGCTCGTAGCAGACGTACAGGGTCTTCTTCCACCCGTTTTTGGGTGTCACCGAGCAGACGGATGGTGCGGTTTTCAACATCTTTTAGCCCACCACAAAAATCATAAACGATATCGTCAAATGGCTGATAGTACAGGGCATTGATACTAAAATCGCGGCGCACCACATCTTGATAGATATCACCCCACACATTGTCACGCATAATCATGCCGTCTTCGGTGAGATGATTGTTGTCCTTAGGCGGCGCGCGAAAGGTGGCAACTTCAATCATATCGCGACCAGAATACACATGACACAGCTGAAAACGCCGTCCGATGATGCGGCAGCGTTTGCCAAATACTTCTTTGATTTGGTTGGGGGTGGCGTTGGTCACAGCATCAAAGTCTTTGGGCTTTAAGCCTAACAAGGCATCACGCACCCCACCACCGACGATGTAGGCTTCAAAACCCGCCTGCGTCAGTGTGCTAATCACTTCTTTGATGGAGTTGGGTAAATCAGCTTTGTTTAAGCCCAGTTTTTTGGCATCCCGGCGAGCCGACTGTCTATCTAAAACATAATCGGTTGGGGTATTGCCAGCAGCGGTTGCCGTGCTAGGTGATTTGCGAGTTTTTTTTGCCATGTATAGTAACCAAAATCCATGAAAACGGCAGAAATTTATTAGCGGTTAGTGTACCAAATTTCTGCCTAACTAGGGATATTAATTCACGGTTACAAAAAATCCAGTGAGCGAAAATATTGTCTACTGATTGATTATCTGTAGGACGTGAGCGCTACAGGATGAGACGGTTTGCTTGCTAGTACAGAATATATAAAAGATGAGAATAGGCTTGTGATGATTGCCAATGCTTTGCTATCACTATTGGGTGGTGATGCGGTGGCGATTTTTATCGACAGTCGCTTTGCCGATACCTTTGACGTTGGCTAGGTCATCCGCTGTGGCAAACGGCGCTATCATTTGCCGGTATAAAATAATTTGCTGGGCTTTTTTGGCGCCGATACCATCAAGCTGTGTAAGCTGTGCTTCACTGGCTGTATTGATATTAATCACTTTGGGTGAATTGGCAAGGAGATTTGCAGAGGGTTTTGTGCTACCACCGTTAGTCCCAGTCAAATTTGTCACTGCCAAAAAAGCCTGCTCGGGCGTCAAGGTTGGGGTACATACTTGCGCCTGTGCGGGCATTGCCCATATACTTAGAACTAAAATGGCAAAAATTGAGCCAAATAATAATCGAAAAATCATTGCTTTAACGGTCAAATCTCTGTTGACTCAGTATACCTTGCCAACGCCTCTGTAACAATCAATCTTGGGCAATAAAAAAGCCAAACGTAGTACAAACTTAGCTAAAAAACTGTTTTAGCAAAAAAATGTACACGGCATGTAAATACTGTATCATCTGTCAATAATTCTAACCTCTAAAACCTATCCTGTACTCAAATCCCTTATACAAGTTTTTCATGCTGTTTTGCCAAATCCCACAAGTTATCCATTTCCTCTAAGCTAGCAGTTTCAGGGGTTTTACCCATTTTGGCGAGCTCATCTTCAATAAAGCCAAAACGAGAGCGAAATTTATGCACGGTGGTCAAAGTCGCTTTTTCGCTATCAATGCCCAGTTTGCGAGCAATGTTGACTAGGGCAAAAAAACAATCCCCCAGTTCTTTTTCTAGCAGCGCTTTTTGCTCAGGCGTCGGTTTTTGACCATCGATTGGTAAGATTTCTTTGAGCTCTGCCACTTCTTCATCCAATTTGTCCACCGCACCCGACACCACATCCCAATCAAAACCGACTTTATTGGCAGTTTTTTGTAGTTCTTGCGCTTGCATTAACGCTGAGCCTGCCTTGACCGCATCAAGGGTGCGGCGATGGTTTACCAGTTTACCCTGTTTGGCTTTTTCGGCATTTTCCAAGGCTTTGATTTCATCCCAGCGTTTTTTGACATCTTCATCGGTTTTTAGATTTTCTTTGTCAAACACATGCGGGTGACGGCGAATGAGTTTTTGTTGTAAGGTGAAAATCACCTCACTGATATCAAACTGCTGCTGTTCTTGGTATAGACAAGCGTGAAAAACCACTTGTAGCAGCACATCGCCAAGCTCACCCTTGATGTCGTCAATGTCGCCCGATTGTATGGCTTCGACGAGCTCATAGGTTTCTTCTAGGGCGTAGGGAATGAGGCTGTCGTTGGTTTGTTTTTTATCCCAAGGGCAGTCTTGGCGCAGTCGTGCCATTAAGGCAATGAGGTCAGCAAAATTGGAAGTCGGTTGCATCGTTATCTCTGAAGGGTGATTGATAGTAAATGATGAAAAATTCACAATATAATTGACCTAGCTATTTTAGCGCATTTGACATGGCAATCTAAGTCCATTGGTAAGTATTTGCCTTGACAGTCTAGATGCCTAAAATACAGAGGCTTCAAATACAAATACCTAAAACACAGAGGCTGCAAAATAATCGTTGTCATTGCTATGCCATTTTGTCAAACTATAGTGATATTGGCAAAAACTTACCTAATTTAAAAATATAAGAAATATCAAGGCTGAAAATACGCGACGGCTTCGCTAATTTTTGCTGCGATTTGTAAGGTTCCATCACCCATGATTACAACTATTTTTGTCATTGGGGCAGGCTATGTCGGTCTGTCCAATGCGGTACTTTTAGCCCAGCCTAAACTTGCTAACCAAGTCACCTTGGTCGATATCGATGCCCAAAAAATTGCCCAATTACAACAGCAAGCGTCGCCGATTGACGATGCGTTGATTGCGCAGTTCTTGGCAACCCAGTCCTTGAATTTAGCAGCGCAGTTGGTGAGTGAGGCGGATTTTTCAACCGCAGATTTGGTGATTATTGCCACACCGACCAATTACGATGTTGCCACTGGCAAATTCGATACCTCATCGGTGGAAGCCAGTATCCAAACCGTACGCGCTCACAACGCACAAGTACCGATTGTGATCAAATCGACTGTGCCGATTGGATTTACCGCTGACATGCAGGCAAAATTTGATACGCGTATTTTGTTTATGCCGGAGTTTTTGCGGGAGGGCAAAGCGTTATATGACAACCTGCATCCGTCACGTATTATCGTTGGCTGTGATATAAACCATGTGCCAGCGCTGCAAGATGTTTGTCACCAACTAATCGCCCAATACCAAACTGCCAGCGAACAAAACCACACCCCAAGCCAAATTATGCCGCCAACCGAGGCAGAGGCGGTCAAACTATTTGCCAACAGCTACCTTGCCACACGCATTGCATTTTTTAACGAGTTAGATAGCTTTGCCGAAAGCATGGGGCTTGATAGTGAGTCGATTATCACCGGTGTGAGCTTAGACCCGCGGATTGGCATGCATTACAACAACCCATCATTTGGCTATGGTGGCTATTGTCTACCCAAAGATACCCAACAGCTCAAAGCCAATTATGCAGGGATTCCTGCCAATGTGATTCATGCGGTGGTGGATGCCAATAATACCCGCAAACGCTTTATCGCCCGTCAAATTATCGCCAAGCAGCCTAATACCGTGGGTGTGTACCGCTTGAGCATGAAAAAAGATGCCGATAACTTTAGAGATTCTGCAATTTTGGACATTATTGAACTGCTCAAACAACATGCCATTGATGTACAAATCTATGAGCCCAGTCTGTCGTCACCGCAGTTTATGGATTGTCCCGTAGTCAATGATTTAGCGAGTTTTTTGGAAACGAGCGATGTGATTGTCGCGAACCGATTACATCCCGAATTAGCGCACGTCGAGGCAAAAGTGTATAGCCGCGATGTGTTTGGTGATAGTTGATCATTGCTAGTAAATAACTGCTAGTGAATAACTGATTGTGAATAATTAACAGTTAATTGAATGACATTCTTAATTCTTAATCCCATGAGCCACGTATATGAATGATTTTTCTCCCATCACAATTTCGTCTTTTAAAGCCTATGACATCCGCGGCGAACTCGGTAAAAACCTTGACGAGGACATCGCCTACCGTATCGGACGTGCTTTCGCCCAATTTTTAAGTGCATCGCTATCAAATCAGCAAAAACCAGCGATTGTGATTGGCTGTGACATTCGGCCCAGTAGTGAAGCCCTCAAAAAAGCCACCATACAAGGCATATTAGATGCAGGCATCGATGTGATTGATTTGGGCATGACAGGCACTGAAGAGGTGTATTTTGCCACCAGCCACTATGGCGCGATTGGCGGTATTGAAGTGACCGCCAGTCACAACCCCATCAATTATAACGGGCTAAAATTGGTGCGTGAACAGTCAAAACCCATTAGCGCGGATACCGGCTTGGCAGACATTCAACAAATCGCAGAAAAAGGCGCGTTCAAAGCGGCAGCCAGTAAAGGCGAGTATCAGTTAAAAGCAGACAAAACCGCCTATATCGACCACCTGATAAGCTATATTGACGTCAACGCGTTACGACCTTTGACAGTGGTCGTCAACTGTGGCAACGGTAGTGCTGCGCCAACGATTGATTTGCTTGAGCAGCGTCTACAAGCTGCCAACGCGCCTATTAATTTTATCAAAATCAATCATGCGCCTGATGGCAGTTTTCCCAATGGTATTCCCAATCCCATGATTATTGCCAACCGTAAAGTGACGGCAGACACGCTGTTGGCAGAGAAAGCGGACTTAGCGATTGCGTTTGATGGCGATTTTGACCGCTGTTTTTTCTTTGATGAAAACGCTCGATTCTTGGAAGGCACCTATGTAGTGGGAGTGCTTGCCAAAGCTTTCTTGGATAAAAATCCTGCCGAGGCGATTGTGTATGACCCGCGCAATATCTTAAATACCGAAAGCGTCATCGCGGCGGCCGGTGGCAAAGCGACCATCAGTAAGTCAGGGCATTCTTTTATCAAACAAGTCATGCGTGAAAACAATGCAGTGTATGGCGGTGAGATGTCTGCGCATCATTATTTTCGCGATTTTAACTACTGCGATAGTGGCATGATTCCTTGGTTATTAGTGATAGAATTGCTGTCAAAATCAGGCAAAACAGAGGCGCCAAAAAAACTGTCGCAACTGGTTGATGAGATGATTGCCGCTTTTCCTATCTCAGGTGAGATTAACTTTAAATTAGACGGTATCACTGCGCCTGCGGTGTTGGCAAAACTTGAAGATAGCTACCAACAATTTGATAGCCAAACGGCGACCCTCGATAAACTCGATGGCTTGTCGGTCAATTTTCCACGCTGGCGCTTTAATGTCCGCGCTTCTAACACTGAGCCACTGATTCGTCTCAATGTCGAAGCAAGCGGTGATAAAACGCTATTGGATGAAAAAACCAAACAGCTAGAAAATTGGATTGTGGCACAAGGCGGCACGCCAGCCGACCACTAGGTTTTATTAACTACCATAAAAAAAGCCGCTCCTATAAAAAAAGCCGTTTCAATGCTAATTCATTGAAACGGCTTTTTTACTATTTAAGCTAAAACCATCTAGGCTAAAACTATTAATCCTCAGCAAATGGCTGTCGGATTATTTACCACCACGCTCAGCACGGGCTTTATTGATGAGATAGTTAACCACTTGTGGCACTTTACCATCCTCACCCTCAACCACGTATTTGCCATCAACGACAACCGCAGGCACCCCTGATAATTGGAAGCGCTGCGCTGCATCTTTTGAACGCGCGATACGGGTATTCACCGCAAAAGAATTGTACATACTGTTAAATTTATTGATATCCACGCCTTTTGATGCGTACCATTGACCGATAGAGGCTTGGTCAAACAATTTTTGGCGGTCTTTTTGAATGGCGTCAAACATCGCTTGGTGGGTTTTGCCTTGATAACCTAACAACTGTGCGGCATAAAAACCGCGCGCGTTTTGTTCCCACACAGGGTTCATCGCAGCTGGCGTCTGCATAAACACCACATCAGCTGGCAATTTTTTTGACCACTGTGCCATGTAAGGTTCTAATTTGTAGCAGTGTGGGCAACCATACCAAAAAAATTCACGAACAATGATTTTATTGCCTTCAATTTTTTCTGGGTTTGCCAGCACCTTATAGTCTTGACCCGCTACAAAATCTGCAGCTTGGGTTGATAAACTGGTCAAGCCGATAGCGGCGGCGATTGCGGTCATTGCTAATTTTTTCATGGTTGCCTCATTAACAGTCAAATCATAGGGTCTAGCACGGCTCATATCTTATAGTATCTTATAGAAAATCGCTTGCTAGCAGGGCTCAAAATACGAAAATACCTGCGCGTTATACTATCATAAATTAAGGAGCTGCCTAAGTGTAATACTTTGTAAACTAAAAAAAACTACACTGGTGAAAAAAATAAGCAATATGTTAGTTAAATTTTCTAAATTGAAAGGTATATTTTTTAAGTTTATTTTATTAGTCACGTCCAAAATTGGGCAGTTATGCGGCTGGGGAGTAATCAGCTATTTTACGCTACAATTTTACGCTATCAGCCTGCCACATAAATTCTACAGCGCATGGGCTAAAAACTGTTAGAATAAGGCTATTTTTGATGGCAATTGTGGTTAGCAAGCAACTGTATTTCAAAAAACGCGATAACACGCTATTAAAGTAAGCTATTAAAGTAAAAAGTATCGAATTAAAAAATAGCGAAGTAAAAATCAAACGGAACTATCATCATGACACAACCGAACCTACAGCAAAACGTCGACTTACAAGAAGTACAAAAATTCACCGACCTTGCCAATGAATGGTGGGACAAATCAGGCGCGTTTGCCACCTTGCACCAAATCAATCCGCTACGCTTAAACTGGATTGAACAGCAAACCATCGCCCGCCAGCAATCAGGATTAACGGGCAAAAAAGTGTTAGATGTCGGCTGTGGTGGTGGTATTTTGTCACATAGCATGGCAGTGCGCGGCGCCACGGTGACGGGTATTGATTTGGGAGAGGCGAACATCAAGGCAGCACAAATCCATGCCGAGCAAACTAGCCAAGCGATTAATTTTGCTTGTGTTGCTGTAGAAGATTTTGCCAAAGCGCACGCTGGTGAGTTTGATGTGGTGACTTGTATGGAAATGCTCGAGCACGTGCCAGACCCGCAGTCCATTATCAATGCTTGTTTTACCCTGCTCAAACCCAATGGCGTATTGGTACTATCGACCATCAATCGCAACCCAAAATCCTACCTGTTTGCGGTGATTGGCGCTGAATACCTATTACGCTTGTTGCCACGCGGCACACATGATTATGAAAAATTCATCACCCCAGCCGAGCTAGATCGTTTTGCCCAGCGTGCAGGCTGCAAACGTCAAGATTTAATTGGTTTACATTACAATCCACTTATCAAGCACTATTGGCTGGCACAAAATGTTGACGTTAACTACATGATGGCGGTATATAAGCCTCAGTAGTTGACTTTACTTAAATATTAATCGTTGATTTGAGCAAAAAATGACTGAAAAATGCCAAGCTGTATTGTTTGACCTTGATGGTACCTTGATTGATACAGCGCCTGATTTTATCCGGATTATTAAGGTGATGTGCGCCAAACACCAGCACCCAGCGCCTAGTGATACCGCCATTCGCGAGCAAGTTTCTGCAGGCGCCAGAGCGATGGTCAAGCTAATGTTTGGCGAGCTTGCCGATGTGACTGAGGATGACCCAACCTTGTTGGCTTATCGGCAAGAGTTTTTGGACACCTATGAGGCCGATATCTGTGTCGATAGCCGCTTGTTTGATGGGCTTGATTCGCTGCTAAAAAACTTGGAATCACGTGGTATTGTATGGGGCATTGTCACCAATAAGCCGCGTTATTTGGCGGAAAATTTGTTAGAGAAACTTGAGCTAACTGAGCGCTGTGCGGTACTGGTATGCCCTGATGATGTCAAACACACCAAACCTGACCCAGAGCCCATGTATTTGGCAGTAGCGCGGTTGAATGAACAACTCGGGCGTCAGTTACAGCCTGAAAACTGTGTGTATGTCGGTGACCATATCCGTGACATTCAAGCGGGCAATGCGGCGAATATGCGCACGATTTTGGCAGCTTATGGCTACATTCCCCCTGAAGACCAAGCGGATTTGGGCAGTTGGGGCGCAGATAACATAATCCATAGCGTCGCTGAATTGACCGCTTTGCTTGGCGATTGGACGGATGCTTGAGCGGATATTTGAACAAGCAACTAGGCGCTTGATGCATAGACAAGGTGTTAACAATTTGCCCGATTTTTAGGAAATTTTTTAGCAAGCTTTTGAGAAAAATTTTGAGGAAACTATGACTTTAGCAACGCATGATGATATCCGTAACTTTATCCCACCTGCCGACTGTCTAAAAGGTAAAAATATTTTGGTCACAGGGGCAGGTGATGGCATCGGCAAAGCAGCAGCGCTAAGCTATGCAAAATATGGCGCGACCGTGCTACTACTTGGCAAAACCGCGAGCAAGCTTGAAGCCGTGTATGACCTAATTGAAGCAGAAGGCGGTGCTGAGCCTGCTATGCTACTGATGAATTTAGAGAGCGCAAGCTACACAGAAATGCAGCAATTGGCGATTTTGATTGAGCGTGAAGTCGGGCATTTGGACGGTGTTTTACACAATGCAGGGTTGCTCGGTGTATTGACCCCACTTGAGATGTATGACCCGATTATTTTTGAGCAAGTGATGAAAGTCAATTTTAATGCCACCTTTACCCTTACCCAAGCTTTGTTACCGCTACTCAAATCTGCGCAAAGTGGCTCAGTGGTGTTTACCTCTAGCAGTGTCGGCAGCCGTCCACGCGCGTTTTGGGGGGCGTATGCGCTGTCAAAATTGGCGGTAGAAGGGATGAGCGATATTTTCACCCAAGAAACCCAAAAAACCACCACCCTGCGCTTTAACTGCATCAATCCCGGTGCCACGCGTACCCAAATGCGTGCTGCTGCCTATCCAAGCGAAAACCCCAACACCTTGCTTGCGCCCGAAGATTTGATGAGTGCGTATATCGCCTTGATGAGTGATGAAGCGGCAGGTATCAAAGGTCAGGTGATTGATTTACAGCCACAATAAAATGGCGCGATAACGGCTTTAATACGCTATTGAAATTTGACAAAATCACTACCATATTATAATTAACCTATTAAAATATAAGGAAAAATATGGCAAGTGGTTGGGCTGCAGATGGCGCAGAAAACGAACAAATTGAAGCGACTATTAATGACGCGATTGAACGGGCAAAACGGGCATTGCCACAGGGTGAGAGCCTAACTCATTGCGAGGAGTGCGATGCCCCAATCCCCGAAGCACGGCGTCTTGCGATGCCAGGGGTGCACTTGTGCGTGCGTTGTCAACAATCGCTAGAACAGCATCAGAAAAAAGTTGAGCTATTTAATCGCCGTGGTAGTAAAGATAGCCAATTGCGCTAAGCGTATTGGCTAACGCTTTCGTTCATAATAGCTGTCGTTCATAATAATTGAAGCTTATAAAAATCTTTCAATCGGCAGGTGCGATAGCATCCATACTAGCGTACGCTGCCAAGCCTTGGTTTGTGGCTCTTCATCATACGTGACGATTTGACCGTTCTCGAGCGTTGACCACTGAATATTGTCATCTTTGAGCGACAAGGTGTAGCTGGTTGTTGGCAAGGCCTGCAAAAATTCATTGCGGATTTTGTTGGCAAGTACAGGGTGGGCGATGGCAACGCCAAGTTCGGTATTGGTCAAGGCTGAACGTGGATCAAAGTTGAATGAGCCGATATACACCTTTTCACCATCGCTTTCAAACGTTTTGGCATGCAAGCTGGTTGCAGAGCTTCCCGTCAAGTATGAATCACGCAGATTGTCTTTGATGGCATTGGGCTTTAGTTCATATAGCTTGACCCCAGCTTTGAGTAAGTCTTTGCGGTGTTTGGCATAGCCAGAATGCACGAGCTTGACATCGGTGGCGCTCATGGCATTGGTCAAAATATTCACCGCTACGCCTTTTTTTGCAAGGTTGATAAAATAGTCTTTGCCTTGCTCCGTGGGTACAAAATACGCAGAGATTAAATTGAGTTCACGGCTGATTTTACCTAAGCTTTGGTTGATGTCTAACCCTTGGGTATTGGCTTTGCTGCCCAGTTTGTCAGGATTGTCCGTCAATAGCTGGACGCTTGCCCAGTAGAGCGGCAATTTTTGTTGTTTGATTTGGTTGACAAAGTCGATTGCCACCAAGCGCTTTAGATAGTCGTTTTTCAGCTTTAGCACAGGGTCGAGTTGTTGCGACGCAGGTTTATCGGCTTTTTGGGTTTTTGGGGTAAACACTTGGTTTAGGGCGGATGGCTCAGGTTTTTTGACCAAATCGGTGATAGGAAAAGCCAGTTTATGGTTCCAATATTGGTCAAATGCTTGTGACATCTGCGGCACAATATGCCCAACCATCAGCACATCTAGGTCAGAAAATACCATCTCTTGGTTTAAAGAAAAATACTCATCCCCGATATTGCGCCCGCCTGTGATGGTGATTTGGCTATCGGCGGTGATGGATTTATTGTGCATACGATGATTGAGCCGCTCAAAATCGCCCACAAACCCTAGCCAGCGCCACGAGCGAAAACGATTGGGGTTCATCAATCTCACTTCAATATTGGGGTGTTCATTGAGTACCCACAGTGTTGGGTCGAGACCACGGGTATTGTTGTCATCTATTAACAATCGCACGCGCACACCGCGCTCTGCCGCTTCTTTGATGGCTTGGAACATCAGATTGCCAGTGATGTCGTTATTCCAAATATAATACTGCACATCTAGCGTTTTCTCTGCGGTGCTAATGAGCAGCATACGTGCGGCAAACGCATCCATGCCATCGGGCAAGGGATAAACGCCCGTTTTTTGTGGATTGCTTTTAACCAACTCTGCGATGCCATCGGCCATGCTTTGCGAGCCAAATTGGCGAAAACGGCTGGAGGGCTCATCAGGTGGCATATCGGTTGCCACCGTTTTTTGATGGTCTTTGGTAATGACGGCAGTTTGATAGGTGCTGGATTTGCTCGTGTTGGCAGGCAGGCGACCCCACCAGGCGATAAAAAACAAAATCGCCATACACACCAAAAACAGGCTGGCTAAAAAAATAAGACGACGTTTGAACAGGGGTCTTAGCATGATGGCACTCACCAAGGTCAATTAAGCCATGGGTTAAATTAGTTAAATTGACGCCCAATAAATTTGACGGTTTCATCCTTGGCTTTTTTGACGGCAAGCTTGCGGTTTTGTCCCAGCAGTAATTTGATTTGCCACAGTTTTTCTTGATACAAGGTTGTTGCAGGCGTGTGATACATGGCATTGATGATGCGTTTGCTCGCCAAGACGGCATCGGGGGAGCGATTACTTAATTCTGTGACCAAATTCTTCGCAACTGCCATCGGTGTATCGCTTAGATGGCTGACCACACCGTAGTCACAGGCCTGCTGACCATCAAAAACCCGTGCCGTCATCGCTAACTCCTTTACGATGTCGGCGCGTAGCACCCCCATCGCAGACTGGGTCAGTCCCATATCCGCTACCAGTCCCCATTTGGCTTCCATAATGGCAAATTGGCAATCCGCTGTGGCGATACGAATATCGGTCGCCAGTGCCAACTGTAGTCCTGCGCCAAGGCAATGTCCATGCAATACACTGATGACAGGCATCGGCAGTTCTCGCCACACAAGGCACACTTTTTGAAATTTACTTTGAAACGGTTTGATAAGCTCCCAAGCGACCTGTTTTAGATTTTTTGGGTTGTTTAAATCCGCCAAATCAATGCCGGTAGAAAAGCTTTTACCTTCACCTGCCAAAATCACCGCCCGCACGTCCGTCCATGTGGTGAGCAGGTGGGCTAAATCAATGAGTTTATCCATCAACGCAAAACTTAACGCATTGCGCTTGTCAATCCGTGTCAGCCAAACAATGACGCTATCATCACCGCTAAGTTCCAACCGCACATCGGGCGCAAGGTTATCGTTTGCCGCTTTGATCCGCTGCGCTAAAGACACAGCAGTAGCACGCTGATAAAATGGCAAAAACCCTACACCCGGCAATATTTTTGATACCGACAAAACCGACATACGCATCCTTAAAATTTGACCAACCCAATAAACTTAAAAAAATGTTGCAAGAACGCAATGATTTGCAATCATTAATCTCACTTTACTGATTTTGTTGGTTGGGCACAAGAGGCGATATCGGACGATACGTTTAAGAAAGGTAACGTGGAATAGCAAGTATGCCAAACCTAGGCGGCATTGTGGTGATGGGTGTCAAATCATCTTCCAAGTCATGTCGTTTTCTTTGAGCTGGGCATATTTGAGTGCAGGGAATTGACTCAAATCAGCCTGTGCCAAGTTATCGAGCGCTTGTAGCATTTGCTCATAATAAGGCGCCAAAATGGCAAATTGCGCAGGCGAGCTATTGTTGATATTTAGCAAGCACTTGTCTTCAAGATTTTGGCTGGCTTGGCGTAGCTGTGGTACGCCGGTATAACGACTCGCCCCTAAAATGCGATGCGCCGCGTGGGACAAGGCTTGCCTGTCGTGGCGCTGCCAAGCCTGCTGCAAGTCACTTTTTTCCTGCTCAATTGATTCAATCAGCAGGGTAATTAAATTGGCTGCCAAATCAGGCTTACCTGCTACCCGCATCACCGCATCATCCCAATCAATGACCGCAAGACTTGCTAGTGACTCAGCGCTATGCTGACTGCTGACCGATGGTAGGCTTGGTAGATTAGCGTTGTCATCGGTGGTAGTCGCTGAGGCGGCTAATGGCGTATGAGCAAATACGGCACTCTCTTTGGGGGTTGCAGGTGCAGTACGCGGGTGATTTGCCCCAGACGCTATAGACGCTATCGACCGCGCCGAGATGGGTGAGTTGATAGCCGATTTGTCAGAAGCCACATCAGCTGCTAAATCAGACGTCAAATTAGTGGACACGGACGTGCTGTGTTTACCCAACCAGCGTTGCAGGATTTGCAATAACTGGGCTTGACTAATTGGTTTGCCCACATAGTCATCAATCCCAGATGCCAATAATGTATCGCGTTCATCCGATAGACTATGTGCGGTCAGGGCAATAATCGGAATATGTTGATGTCCTGCTTGCGTTTCAACCTTACGGATTTGGATGGCGGCTTCACTGCCTGACATTCTTGGCATTTGAATGTCCATAAAGATCAAATCCACGGCGGTATCGCTTTGTGACTGGTGGGTGGTGATGTATTCAATGGCGTCAAACCCACTATTAACCGTCACCACATTAATGCTCAGCTCAGCCAATAACGCTTCTAGTACCAACAAATTGGGCAGATGGTCATCCACGGCAAGCACAGTAAAGCCATGCCACTGCGGCAGTGTGGGCTCTTGGCTGCTGGCAGAATTGCTATCGAGCAGCTGGTAAAGCTGGCGACGGTCGAGCGGCTGATACAAGGCTTGTGCTTGGTAACGCGACAACAATTCTGGCTCAAGATTGACTTGATAGCCAAATAGTAGCAATTTACCGGCATAATGTAAGCGTACTTGTTTGAGCAGCGACGTGGTGTCCTCAGTGGTACCATTGTCCACGATGACCCAATCCCAATGATTGCCTGTTTCTTTGAGCGATTCAAGTAGGCTTGCTAGCGTACTTGCGGTAGTAATGGCAATCGGCAATTCACGCAGCGAGCCTTTTAACACTTGTAAGCTTGCAGGATGGTCAATCCAAACCAAAATATTTACCGCAGCGATAGCATCAGCCGCCATATAACCGGCATCGGTTTTTGGCGGGACGATGGCGGGTAACTGCCAAATGGGGTCATGGATAAGCAGCCGCTGCTGCTCTTGGTTACTGATGCTCATCGGCAAAGTAAACCAAAACGTCGTGCCTTTGATTTTGTGCGATTGGCTCGCATCACCCGCTTGCTCAGTGGCGTTGTCATAAAAACCAATATTGCCGCCCATCAGATAGGTAAGCTGTTTTGAAATCACCAATCCTAATCCTGTACCGCCGTACTGGCGAGTAATCGAAGGATCGCCTTGCGAAAAACTTTGGAACAGCACTTTTTGATGCTCAGGCGAAATCCCGCGCCCTGTATCTTGCACACTGATATGAATTAAATCATCGATGTCATCATCCAGACTGACCCGCACAATGACCTCGCCATCATCGGTAAATTTGATGGCGTTGTTAACAAGATTGGTCAACACTTGCTTGGTGCGTAACGCATCCCCCACCAGATAATGCGGCACATCGTCATAGAAGAACACCGCCAGGCGTAAATCTTTCTCTGCCGCCAGTGGCGATAGCATATCCACCACATCGTAGATACTGGCATACAGGTCAAATTCATGACTATCTAGTACCAGTTTACCGGCTTCAATCTTAGAAAAATCAAGCACGTCATTGACCAGTGCTAATAGGTGCGCTGAAGACTTACGAATCGTTTGCACGTACAAGTCTTGCTCGGCATTTAAGCCGCCATGACGGGATAATAGGTTGATAAAGCCATCAATACTGTTAAGTGGGGTGCGTAATTCATGACTGATATTGGCTAAAAATGCCGATTTGGTTTGACTGGCTGAAACCGCGGCATCACGCGCATTGCGAATTGAGATGTTTTGCATTTCCATCTCGTCAAAAGCCAATCGCAAATCATCTTCGGTCTGTTCGGCGTGATTTTTGAGTTCTTGGAAACTTTTATGCAGACGTCTTAAGGTCTTGACCAAATCCTGTTGCAGTTGGTTGATTTCACCACTGGCGTTGATGGTCATCGGTTTATACAGGTTGTTGGCGTTGGTGCGCTGCAAATGTAACCGCATCTCATAAATCGGCGCAATCCAGCGTCTAGCATATATGTGGGTGGTCAATAGCAGCAGCAAAATGGTAAAGAGTCCGGTAATCGCTAACGCCAACATCACTTGATAGCGAGCCACTTGTAGCGGCTCATTATCAATATTGACAATAAGCCACAAGGTCGGTAGTGGGGCAGTCGCATTGGCGGGCGGGCTTAGTACCAATTTTCGACCAAATAAACTACTACCCTTGCTATTAAACAGGCTGTTGGATTGGGTGTTGAGCTGCGTGAGCAAATAAGTTTGCTGTGTATTGCTTTGCGCCTCAAGGTGGCGTCCCAAAAAAGGCAACAAGCGCGGATTGGGCTGTTGTGACAAATCACCAAAACTGACCAACACGTTGCTTTGTTCGTTGACAATCGCCACGCCTTGCAAGTGTTTGTCGTTGATGGCATTTTGTAGGGCAAATTTCACACTGGCTTGTAGCGCCGCCAATTCTTTGGGCGACAGCTCAGCTTTATTTGCGCTGTCTTTATTTGAGCCATTATTGCTATTAGGCTGAGTGCTAGTTGTAGATAGCGCTTGGTTGATTTTAAGCAGATTCGTCTGCATGGAAGCGGCGACTGGCTGCAGAGTCACCAGCAAATTATCCGCGGTTGATTGCTGAATGGTACGCGCAGCACGGCTGGTATCCGATAACACCAAAAAACCACCCGTCAACGCGAGTGCGCTAATCGGCAAAAACACCAACAGTATCAACTGTCCATAAGCGGTGGAAAAATCCAAGTGAAATCGTTTGCTCACATTGCTAGCCTTGCATCAGCCTAATTTAGGCATCAGATTTTTTATCAGGGTTTTGGGGTATAGCGTTTCATTTTATAGGATTTTAGCCAATTTTGCTTGCGCGGCTAGGGTTTTTGTCGCAAGTAAATTTTTGACAAGTCTATACCCCAGCAAAAAATCGAGATAAAATCAGATGGGGTAGCGGTGGAAAAATGACTTGCATAATAATCATGATTCGCCACTGACGGGTGATACGAATTTTGCTAAACTACGCGCGCAATCCAAAAAATTTACTGTTAAAAAAACTAATCAACGCTAGCTAATCTATAAGATAGACTAAATGCGTCTGCTCAAAACTCGTATTATCAAAAGTTCATGGCCAAAAACTAAGGTTGTCTTATGACCCATAATAATTTCATCACTGAAACCAGCACGCTCAATGACTGCATTGGACATACGCCACTGGTTAAGCTAGCGCGATTTGCACCGCAAACCGACCAAGGCACAGCCACCCTGCTTGCCAAACTTGAAGGCAACAATCCAGCGGGCTCAGTGAAAGACCGCCCTGCCTATAACATGTTTTATCAAGCGGAACTGCGTGGCACTATCAAGCCAGGCGACACCATCATTGAGGCCACCAGTGGCAATACAGGCATCGCCCTTGCCATGGTCGCGGCAATGCGCGGCTATGCCATGACGCTGATTATGCCTAGCAACTCTACCCAAGAGCGTAAAGACGCGATGGCAGCGTATGGGGCGACATTGATTGAAGTCGATAACATGGAGTCGGCACGCGACCTTGCCCAGCAAATGCAGGCAGAAGGCAAAGGCATCGTACTCGACCAGTTTAACAACCCTGACAACAAACAAGCGCATTATCTGACCACAGGTCCTGAGATTTGGCAGCAAACCAATGGCACGATTACCCACTTTATTAGCTCAATGGGGACCACAGGCACCATCATGGGCGTGTCCAAATACCTAAAAGAACAAAACCCAAACGTGCAAATTATCGGTTTACAGCCCGCTGAAGGCGCTAATATCGCAGGGATTCGCCGATGGCCAGCCGCCTATTTGCCAAAGATTTTTGAGCCAAGTTTGGTGGATAGGGTGATGGACATCGAGCAGCACGATGCGGAAGTGTTTATGCGTAAGCTTGCCCGCGAAGAAGGGATTTTTGCGGGGGTATCATCAGGTGGTGCGGCGTGGGCAGCGTACCAAATCGCTAAAGAACACCCGGATGCGGTGATTGCATTTATCGTCTGTGACCGTGGCGATCGTTATCTATCAACAGGGTTGTTTGGTGTTAAAGATGACGCTTAATACCTAATAACATAAAGCAGAAACTAACAAGGAAGTATTATGGCTACGCCAGCGCCGATTTTAGTATTTGATATCGAAACCATACCCGATGTTGCCACAGGCAAGCGGCTATACCCTGAGTTGGCTGGGTTATCGGATAACGATGCCATGACCAAGCTTATGGCACTGCGTGAGCAAGATGTTGGGCATCCTTTTATGCCCCTGCCTTTGCACCAAATCGCTTGTCTTTCGGTGTTGTGGGTCGCGGGCGGCAAAATGACCCTCAAATCGCTGTCGCTGGCTGACCATAGCGAAGCGCAAATGATTCAAACCTTTTTTAATGCCATCGAAAAAAATCCGTTGTTGGTGAGCTGGAATGGCAAGGGCTTTGATATACCCGTCATGGTGTATCGGGCGTTACAGCATGGTCTAACCGCGCCCAAGCTGTTTAGCCAAACCGGTGAGATGAGATACAACAACTATATCAACCGCTATCATGACCGTCATACCGATTTGATGGTGAAGCTTGCCATGAATAGCACGTCGCAAAAACTCGATGTCGTGGCATCCCTATGCGGCTTTGCAGGCAAGCAAGCGTTGGACGGCTATGATGTGGTGCCTATGGTGCAAGCAGAGGCATGGGATAAGCTCACCACCTATTGTGAAAGTGATGTGCTCAATACTTGGCTGATTTTTTTGCGCTACCAACGACTCACGGGACAATTTTCAGCGCAGCAAAGCGAGCAATGGGAATCCACCACCCGAGACTATCTGCAATCGTTCACCAATCAAGACAATAGCCTGCGCCATGATAAATTTTTGCAAGCGTGGCAACCTGCTAGCAATTTAGCCGCTGACCAACGTGTCACTGATATCGCCATCACCCAGCCGCCATCTGATACCCCAACCACCCAAGTAGAATCACCATGAATACCATTTTTCCACCCAGCCAAGTGGTGGCACTGCCCATCCATCAATCTGAGCAAACCTTTCCTGTCCGCCGCGTGTATTGCGTGGGGCGCAACTATGCCGACCACGCCCGAGAAATGGGCAGTGACCCAGAGCGTGAGCCGCCATTTTTCTTTTGTAAAGCCGGTGACAGCGAGTCGATTATTGCGGTTCGACCCGATAGCGTTGCCCAATTGCCTTATCCGACTAAAACGCAAGCGCTACATTATGAAGTAGAATTGGTGGTTGCGATTGGCAAAGCGGGTGCCAATGTGAGTGTAGCACAGGCTCATAACTTGATTTTTGGCTATGCCGTGGGGCTCGACATGACGCGCCGCGACTTGCAAAACGAAATGAAAAAATCGGGTCGCCCGTGGGAGATTGGCAAGGCGTTTGACTATTCGGCACCCATTGGCGAAATTTATCCCGTTGCTAGCGTTGCTGAGATACAACAAGCGAATATTTCACTGGCGGTGAATGGGGAGCCCAAACAACAAGGCAATATCAATCAGTTAATCTGGAATTTGGCAGAGACCATTGCCAATTTATCTGAGTTTTTTGAGCTCAAAGCAGGGGATTTGATTTTTACAGGCACGCCAGCGGGCGTCGGTGCGGTGGTCAAAGGCGATACCATCCTCGCGCAAATTGACGGACTGGGTAAAATTGAGTTGCTGGTTGTGTAAAACTTCGAGTATAAAAGATGAAAAAAGGCGCTAATAATAGCGCCTTTTTTATTAAGATGATTAATTATTATGTTTGTTATAGCACTTTTTCAATCTGAAAACCCATGTTTTGCATGAGTTCTGCTTTATCAAACGGCGCAAGGCTTGCGCGTGTGTAAGGCTTGTCTTTAAGATAAGTTCTTGTCACCCGCTGTAAGTCATCAAGGCTGACCGCCAAGATTTTGGCACGCATCGCTTGTTGCCAGTCTTTGCCGCGACCATGCAACTCAGCAAACAGCGCCTTGACCGCTTCACCCGCAGGACTTGCGGGCTTATCCATGCCTGCCATCAATCCTAAAATCGCTTCTTCAATCCAAGCATCGGTTTTTTCGCCTGTGGTCTGCGCGAGTAACCAATCAATACTACCCAAAAAATCATCAAACGTGGCTTGGTCACGTGGGTCACGGTAGCTATAAAACTTGAAAGAGCAAGCATTGCTATCATAGCTCGCGCCGCCGCCATACGCCCCGCCTTGCTCACGAATGGTACGATGCAGATAGTTGTTGCGTAGCACGCTTGAGAGCACCATCAAGGCAGGGGCATCGGGATGGTTGGTCGGCACGGCATCAAAGACAAGCGCATGATGAAATACATTGGTTTGCGCAAGCCACGCGATATCGCTACCGTCAGTGGTAATGGGCGATTCGATTAAAGTAGCGGTAGGCTCGTCAACAGGCGCTTGCCAGCTCTCGCTAATTGCTTGCTGCAGCGTCGGTAATACCTCTGCTTCGGCGATGATAAGCGCTTGTTTTGGCAGGGCTTTGATGTAGCGATGTAAATTGGCTAAGCGCTCTCCGAGCTTTTGCCACGCACTGCTATCTTGCTCCGCTTGCTGCAAAAATTCAGTTAAGCTATTTAATGCAGGCAAACCACCGCGTACATATTCAAGACGGGCGATTTTACTGGTGTTACGGCTCGCTGTTTGCATGGCATACGCATGACCTGCATTGGCAAGGCGCGATTGCCAGCCCATTTGTTTTTGGGTCAGTAGCTCTTCCATCCGCGCATATTCAGTAAAAATAGTGTCGTTGAGCACTTCTTTAAGCAGCTCAATCGCTTCAAATTTACGTGACAATGAGCGGGTAGCGACCACCAAGAAGCTATCCATTTTTTCGGGGTTGTCTGGCGATGTGCGCTGGCTGATTCTGACCGTCACACCGCTTGAATGGCGTGCTTGCCGCGCTTGAAATGCCAAGGCATCGTGTTTGCGCGTGCCTACTTCGCTGATCAAACTCAGATACGTTGGTAAATCTGGGTGATTGATGAGCGCTTCATGACCCTCTAGGGGTATAATCACTTGATAATAGTACAGACCATTGGTGCCTGCTTCATATTCATACAACGTACTTGGCACACCACTTAAAGTGATATCGCGTTTTGTACCTGTTTTAAATTGAATTTGGGCAGGAATATCCGCCAATCCCACTTTGGGTAGCAAATCCACATCATCAGGCGTAGCTTGGCGTTCGGCAAGGGCTTTGGCTTGGCTGATGAGCGCATTACGCGTGTCATCGGTCAGTGCCGCTTCAATGGTGTCAAGTTTGGCTTGCTCATCCTTGGCTTGTTGCTCAGATTTGCTGGCATCAGGGATGAGTGTCAAGCGCACGCGATGCGGATTGTCGAGCAAAAATTTGCGAATCAAATCGGCGATAAAATCAGGGTTTTGTACTTGCTCACGTAGCCAGTTTAGGTTTTCATCGATGTCCCACACATGCATGGGGTCGCCGTCGTGGATAGCAGTACTAAAGCCTTCAAGCATCAAATTTAGACCATATGGCATACTATCGCCACCGATATGACGTTGGTCGATTTCGATTTGGTGCAAAATGGTTTCAATCGCTTCACTGTCCACAGGCTGGTCTGCCACTTGTTTGAGTAAGTCCAAAATCCCTTGCTCAATAGCATCGCCATGCTCAGGCTCGGAGCCACGGACACCCGCATAAAACACCATCTGATAATGGCTGTCATCCAAGCCCAGTAGCGGCGTTGGGGCAGATGCCAGCGGATGGCTATCGAGATACGCCCGCAGCGGCGAACCTGCATGTTCAACCAATACGCCTTCAAGTAATCGCATAGCCAGACGCTGCTTACCGTCTAAAATCGATGGTAATAACCATGCCATGACGTGATGGGTTTGTTTGGGTTTCACCGTATCGACACTGTAAGTGTCCGTCACGCTGATTGGCGCGGTCAATGATTTTTCGAGTCGTGAGGCGTGTTTTTGCCCTTTAGCAAACGCTTTGCCTGCCACCGCCAATGCATCCTCATGGATACGGGCTTGGGTCTCTGCCACAGGGATATTGCCAAAGCTCATCACCACCGCATTGCTTGGGTGATAGTGACTTTGATGAAATTTGACCAAATCAGCATGAGTCAGCTCAGTAATAGCAGCAGGCTCACCGCCAGAATTGTAGTGATAAGTGGTTGTGGGGAATAAATGACGCGCCAGCGTATGATACAACTGGTCAATCTCGCCACTCATCGCGCCTTTCATTTCATTAAACACAATGCCTTTATACTGCGGTTTGCCGTCATCATCAAGCTCCACACGAATCCCTTCTTGGGCAAAATCGAGCGGATTTAAACTTGGGAAAAATGTCGCATCTAGATACACCGACAACAAGTTAAAATAATCTTGACGGTTTTGGGTGGCAAACGGATACGCCGTCCAATCTGCCGCGGTAAACGCATTCATAAAAGTATTGAGCGAGCGCTTAATCATGCTAAAAAACGGGTCGCGCACGGGATATTTTTCAGAGCCACATAGACTGGTATGCTCCAAAATATGCGCCTCACCGCGGTCGGTCATCGGCTGGGTGCGAAAGCCAATCATAAAGGCATTTTCATCACTCGGGTGGGCGAGGTGATAATGAATCAACCCAGTGGCGTTATGTTCACTCACCACTACATCAAGTGATAGCGCATCGATGCGCTCATGTGAGCGTAGGGTAAAATCAGGGTGTAGGGTCAAATCTAAAGCAGAGTCGTGAGAAGTTGCGGGCATGAAGTTACCTGTGTGTCATCATAATATTTGTCAGAATTTATCAGCAAAACCAACTGTAAAAAAACAGAAAGTATAGCAGTTTTGTCGGATTTATTTTGAGTTAAATGGGGTCAAAAGCCGCGTTATAAAGGCAAAAAAACACAGATACCACAGATAACACAGTGCCAATCATTTGCCCGTGTCAGCCAATTTTCAGATATTAACTTTGACGGTTTTAATTTACAATGACACCACGTTGAATTTAACTCATCTATTTTTTCCAAAATCGTTAAAAAGGAACCACAATGGCAAAAATCGTCGCCATCGGCAATGCGTTAGTCGACAGTGAATTTGTCGTCACCGATGCACAGCTTAACGCCACAGGCCTGACCAAAGGCAATATGACCCTAGCCAGTCACAGTGAGCAAGCTGACCTCATCGCCTCGCTCACCACGCAAAACATCACCGCGACCAAACAAGCAGGTGGCGGCTCGGCTGCCAACAGTATCTATGCCGCCGCAAGCCTTGGTAGCGATACTTTTTACGCTTGCCGAGTGGGTGAAGACGAGGCAGGGCGTTTTTATTTGGCGGATTTAAATGCCGCAGGTATCAAGACATCTACCAAGTCATTTGCTGATGGTACCACAGGTAGCTGTATGGTGATGGTGACCCCAGATGGCGAGCGCACCATGCAAACACATTTGGGCACTTCAGCAGAAATCAGTGAAGCGGATATTGAGTTTGATGCGCTCAATGATGCTGATTGGTTGTATCTTGAAGGTTATCTTGCTATGTCACCCTCGGTACAACAGGCGATTGCTCAGCTAAAACAACAAGCCAAAGACAAAGGGGCTAAAATCGCGGTCAGTTTTGCCGACCCTGCCGTGGTCAAGTTTGGTCGCGAAGGACTTGATGCCATGCTAGAAGGTGGCGTGGATGCGGTGTTTTGTAACTGTGATGAAGCGCAGCTATTTACCAACCAAACCAGTCACTCGCAAGCGGCAGCAGCGTTATTGTCAGTTGCCAATATGGCAGTGGTGACCAATGGTGCAGCAGGGTCAATCATTGCAGTACGAGACGATGTTTCACGTGAAACAAAATTGATTGACGTGGCATCGCTACCCGTTGACCAAGTGCTAGATACCAATGGCGCAGGGGATAATTTTGCGGGCAGTTTTTTATACGCGCTATCGCACGGTCATGCGTTGGCAGATTGTGGCAAATTAGCCAGTAGCGTCGCAAGCCAAATTATTCAGCAGTTCGGACCCCGTCTCAAACCGGCGCAATACCAAGCGATTTTACAATCAACCTTAACATAGCGCACAGCTGATAAGGCGGATTTTGACAACCTATTTTGACAATCTAATAAAAAAGCCCTAGTTTTAGCTAGGGCTTGTGCTGACAAATCTAATCAATTAAGCGGTTTCGTTGAACAGCTCACGACCAATCAGCATACGCCGTACTTCGCTAGTACCTGCGCCAATCTCATATAGCTTGGCATCACGCCAAATACGCCCCAGTGGGTACTCGTTGGTATAGCCATTGCCGCCAAAGATTTGGATACCTTCTCCTGCCATCCAAGTGGCTTTTTCCGCTGTCCACAAAATCACGCTGGCGCAGTCTTTGCGTACTTGGCGCACATGGTCTGAGCCTAGCATATCCAAGTTTTTGCCCACGGTGTAAAGAAAGCTGCGCCCTGCCTGTAAGGTGGTGTACATGTCCGCCACTTTACCTTGAATCAACTGGAATTCACCGATGGCTTGACCAAATTGCTTGCGGTCGTGGATGTAGGGAATGACATTGTCCATCACCGCTTGCATCAGCCCGATAGGACCTGCGGCAAGTACCGCACGCTCGTAGTCCAAGCCACTCATCAAGACTTTAACGCCGTTGTTAAGACCACCCAAAATGTTGTCGCTTGGCACTTCGACATTGTCAAACACCATCTCGCCTGTGTGGCTGCCGCGCATACCGAGTTTGTCGAGTTTTTGCGCGGTATAAAAGCCTTTCATGCCTTTTTCTACCAAAAACGCGGTGATGCCTTTTGCCCCAAGCTCTGGGTTGGTTTTGGCATACACCACCATCACATCGGCATCCGGTCCATTGGTAATCCACATTTTTGAGCCGTTTAATACATATACGCCACCTTTGTCTTCGGCACGTAGTTTCATGCTGGTCACGTCTGAGCCGGCACCGGGCTCACTCATGGCTAAGGCACCAATGAATTCACCGCTGATGAGCTTTGGCAAGTATTTTTGTTTTTGGGCTTCTGTGCCGTTGCGTTTGATTTGGTTGATACATAGGTTGGAGTGCGCGCCATAGCTTAGCGCCACTGAGCCTGATGCGCGGCTGATTTCTTCCATGGCGACCATGTGCGCCACATAGCCCATGTCCACGCCGCCGTAAGTTTCGGGTACGGTGATGCCATGCAGCCCAAGCTCGCCCATTTTTTGCCACAAGTCCATCGGGAATTGGTCGGTGCGGTCAAGCTCGGCAGCGCGTGGGGCGATTTCAGCATCGGCAAAGGCTTTGACGGTTTCGCGTAGGGCGTTGATGTCATCGCCAAGTTGGTAATCGAGTCCTAAGTTCATAGTCATTCCTTGTTTATTAACTGACTGTTAAAGCTTTACGTTTATTTAAAATCGCTGTTGCCACCTTTGAGCCATTTTGTCTGCCCAAAAACGCGCTAATTTTTTGTCCGACATCGACCAGTTTGTCGAGGTCAATGCCCGTTTCAATACCCATGCCATGTAGCAGATATACCACATCTTCAGTGGCAACATTGCCGGTTGCGCCTTTGGCATACGGACAGCCGCCAAGCCCTGCCACCGAGGTATCAAACTGCCATACACCCATTTGTAATGCCGCTAAGGTATTGCTAAGCGCTTGACCATAGGTGTCATGAAAATGCCCAGAAATATTGTCAATGTCAATATAACGCAAGGCAGCATCCAACGCTTTTTGCACCTTGATAGGTGTGCCCACGCCGATGGTGTCAGCAATGCCAATATGTTCAGCGCCAATGGCAACGAGTTTTTCTGTCACATAGGCGACTTTATCGGGGTGAATCTCGCCTTCATACGGGCAGCCCACGGTACAAGAGATGACACCGCGCACTTTGATACCATGCGCTTTGGCGGCATCAGCCACCGAGGCAAAACGCTCGATACTCTCAGCGATGCTACAGTTGATATTTTTTTGGCTAAAGGCTTCACTCGCTGAGCCAAAAATCACCACTTCATAATTGGCAAATTGGTCACGGTGGGCAAGGGCGGCATCAAAGCCTTTCATATTAGGCGTGAGTACCGAATAGACCACGTCATCGCGTTTGACAATGCCGTTTAATACGGCATCATTGTCTGCCATTTGTGGTACCCACTTTGGCGACACAAAACTGGTAGCTTCAAGCTTGCGCACCCCTGCATCAACAAGTCCGTTAATCAACTCGATTTTGACGTCGCTGGGCACGATTTGTTTTTCGTTTTGTAGTCCGTCTCTTGCGCCCACGTCGATGATTTTGACAAAATTTGGATAGTTCATGATTGGCTGCCCGTATCAAGTTTTAATAGCTCATCGCCATCGGATACCAAATCCCCTGCTTTGAACAGCAACTCTGCCACCGTACCATCACTAGGGGCATTGATGGTATGCTCAATTTTCATCGCTTCAATCACTGCCAAGGCTTGACCTTTTTTCACTTCATCGCCCACATTGACCCGAAACGCCACCACTTGACCTGGCATGGGCGATTTTAGGCTGCCGCCATCTTGGGGCTCGATGCCCACATGCGCCATGCTATCCACCAAGGTGATGACATCGCTGGCATGATTTGAGAACACATATACTTGCTCATTGTGTCGCCATGCCTGCATCTGTTGGCGCTTACCGGCTGTTTCTCCGTCGCTTAGCCATAGGGTAAAAGTATCATCAGCCGTGGGCAAATAACGAACATCGCCTTGATAGATGGGCGTGACAACGTCCGCGCCTTGTTTTTCGGCTTTGACAATGGCGTTAATCGTTAGATGAAATGCTTGTTCCTTGGCTTGCCCCTGAACTTGCGCCTGAATTTGGCTGATAACCGCACGTAGTGGCTTATCGTGATACACCAAATCAAACGGACGCTCATACTGGCTATACGCGCGCCATGCATCGGTTTTGCTAAAGGGGTCGTGGTTTTGGGTTTGCGCTTCTTGGGCAAGCTCGTTGACAATCGCGGTGGCTACCAGCCAAGGTAGCTCACCACGCTGCTGCCCAAACAGTACGTCTTTTTCACGTTCAATCAATGCGGTGTCAAGATTGGCATATTTGAACGAATCTGATTGCACCACGTGACGCAAAAACGCCACGTTGTTGGGCAGACCGACAATACGGGTTTCTGCCAAGGCTTGGTCTAGTTTGGCAAGCGCTTGCTCACGGGTTGGCGCATGGACGATGAGTTTGGCAATCATCGAGTCATAGTAAGGACTGATGACATCGCCTTCGCGTACCCCATCATCTATACGCACATCTGACACCCTAAACTCGCTGTGAGTTGGCGTGCGGTAAACGTCTAGCGTACCTGTGGCGGGCAAGAAGTTGTTGTCTGGGTTTTCAGCATTGATACGCGCTTCAATCGCATGACCGTTGATGGTCAAGTCTGCTTGTTGTTTGGGTAACGGCTCGCCGCTAGCAACACGCAGTTGCCATTCGACCAGGTCAGTACCGGTAATCGCTTCGGTGACAGGGTGTTCTACTTGCAGGCGCGTGTTCATTTCCATAAAGTAGAAATTCATGCCGCCAAATTTATCTTCGGGTGAACACTCACGTTGCTCTACGATAAATTCAACCGTACCCGCCCCCACATAATTGACCGCTTTTGCCGCCGCGATCGCCGCCGCGCCCATCGCCTCCCGCATTGCCACGCTGACATCGGGGGCAGGGGCTTCTTCGAGCACTTTTTGGTGGCGGCGCTGTACCGAGCAATCACGCTCAAATAAATACACATAGTTGCCGTGGCTGTCGCCAAAGACTTGAATTTCAATATGGCGCGGACGTAGGGCGTATTTTTCAATCAATACGCTATCATTGCCAAAGCTGCTAATGGCTTCACGTTGACATGAGCCTAAGGCATCAATAAAGTCTTCGGTTTTTTCAACTAACCGCATCCCTTTGCCACCGCCACCAGAGCTGGCTTTGATTAGCACAGGGTAGCCAATTTTGTCGGCCTCGCTATGCAAAAACTCAGGGTCTTGGTTGGTGCCATGATACCCTGGAATGAGCGGTACATTGGCAGCTTCCATCAAGCGTTTGGACTCGGCTTTAAGCCCCATGGCGGTGATGGCAGACGCAGGGGGACCGATAAACACCAAACCCGCATCCACGCACGCTTGGGCAAATTCGTCGTTTTCACTCAAAAACCCATAGCCTGGGTGAATCGCTTGTGCGCCTGTCTGCTTGGCAGCCTCCAAAATGCGCTCCCAACGCAGGTAGCTGTCTTTGGGCGCAGAACCGCCTATATAAATGGCTTCATCACACACGGCTACGTGCTTGGCAAAGCGGTCAGCGTCTGAATATACCGCAACGGTACGCACGCCCAGTTTTTTGGCGGTGGCTGCCACGCGGCAAGCAATCTCACCCCGGTTGGCTATTAAGATTTTTGAAAACATAATCGTCCCTTTTTATTTTTTCAAGACCGCATCACCGCGAATCTAACTTGGCATACTTATAAAATTTGGCTTATAAAATCCAGCTTTTTACCTCAGTTATTTTACCTGCGTCATTCAAGCCAGCTTGGTTTACGTTTTTGCAAAAATGACTGTACGCCTTCTTTACCTTCATCAGATGCGCGGATATCAGCAATGCCTGCAACGGTATTTTTGATTAACTGCTCGTCAATCTCCGCAAATGCCACATCTTGCACCAGTTTTTTACACACTTTAACAGCGTTTGGGCTAGCATTAACCAAGTGTTTGACCAAATTATCAAGGCTTTGTGTAAACTCTTCTTCATCCACCCGCTCATGGATAAAGCCGATTTTTTTGGCTTCTTTGGCATCAAATATTTCAGCGGTTAAGAAGTACCGATGCGCGGCTCTTGCACCCATCGCACGAATCACATACGGGCTAATGGTCGCAGGAATCAAGCCAAGTTTGACCTCGCTTAAGCAAAAATTGGCGTTTTTGACGCTAATGGCGATATCACAAGCGGCGACTAGACCCATACCACCGGCATATACATCGCCTTGAATGGCAGCGACAGTCGGTTTTGGACAGTGGTAGATGGTGGCTAGCATTTGCGCAAGCTTGCCAGCGTCTGCCAAGTTTTCATCGTGGCTATAATCCGCCATCGCGCGCATCCAGTTTAGGTCTGCACCGGCACAGAAGGCTTTGCCATTGGCAGTCAATACCACCACACGCACTTCGTCTTGCGCAGCGCAAAATTGAAACACATCGGTCAGTTCTTGGATGACATCGTCATTAAAGGCATTGCGTTTGTCTGGGCGATTGAGGGTAATGGTCGCTACGTGCTGGTCAATGTCTAACAGTAGGCTGTCATAAGTCGGTAATTTCATCGTGTTTTTCCTTTTTCTTGTTGGGTAAAGTTGAAGCGTTTTTGATGCTTGCTCAATGGTGATAGAACAAACAACCAAGACTTCTGATTTTACACGCTGAAAATTACATTCTAAATACACCAAAGGTGGTGTCTTCAATCGGTGCGTTATAAGCGGCACTTAAGCCGAGTGCCAATACTTGACGGGTATCGGCTGGGTCAATCACGCCATCATCCCACAGTCTAGCCGAGGCATAATACGGATGACCTTGCTCATCAAATTGCTGACGCACTGGCGCTTTGAACGCTTCCTCGTCCTCGCTTGACCAGTGCTCACCTTTGGCATGGTATTGGCTGCGTTTGACCGTTGCTAATACCGACGCGGCTTGCTCGCCACCCATCACCGAGATACGCGCATTTGGCCACATCCACAAGAAACGTGGACTGTACGCACGACCACACATACCGTAGTTACCCGCGCCGAATGAGCCGCCGACAATCACGGTAAACTTCGGCACTTTGGCATTGGCAACTGCCATCACCATTTTGGCACCATGACGGGCAATCCCTTCATTTTCGTATTTGCGCCCCACCATAAAGCCTGTGATATTTTGCAGAAACACAAGCGGAATTTTACGTTTGCAGCATAGCTCGATAAAATGGGTGGCTTTTTGCGCTGATTCGCTAAATAAAATACCGTTGTTAGCGATAATACCCACTGGCATACCTTCAATATGCGCAAAACCACACACCAGCGTCGTGCCAAAACGGGCTTTAAACTCATCAAACTCACTGCCATCGACGATACGCGCGATGATTTCACGGATATCAAAGGGCTTACGGGTGTCAGTTGGGATGATGCCGTACAATTCTTTGGCATCGTATTTGGGTGGACGCGGGGTTTTTTGCGCGGTAGCGTGGTGGATGGGTGTTTTTTGTTGGTTTAAATTGCCGATGATGTTGCGCGCCAGTGATAACGCGTGCAAATCGTTTTGGGCAAGGTGGTCAACCACGCCCGACAGACGGGTATGCACATCGCCACCGCCTAAGTCTTCGGCGGTCACTTCTTCACCTGTGGCAGCTTTGACCAGCGGCGGTCCACCCAAAAAAATCGTCCCTTGATCTTTGACGATAATCGACTCGTCACTCATGGCGGGTACATAGGCACCACCTGCAGTACAGCTACCCATGACGACGGCGATTTGGGGAATGCCTTCGGCGCTCATATTGGCTTGGTTAAAGAAGATACGACCAAAGTGGTCTTTATCTGGGAATACTTCATCTTGGTTGGGTAAGTTCGCGCCGCCAGAGTCGACCAAATAGATACATGGCAAGCGGTTTTCTCGCGCGATTTCTTGCGCCCGTAAATGTTTTTTGACCGTCATCGGGTAGTAAGTGCCGCCTTTGACGGTGGCATCGTTACACACAATCATACAGTCAATACCAGCGACACGACCAATGCCAGCAATCACGCCTGCGGCAGGGATATCGGCATCATACATGCCATACGCTGCCATCGGTGAGACTTCCAAAAATGGCGTACCAGCATCTAGCAAGCGCTCGACGCGCTCACGCGGCAATAGCTTACCCCGAGCCACATGTTTGGCGCGAGCAGACGCTGAACCGCCCTGAGCAATGACCGCAAGTTTGGCTTTGAGGTCATCAACGATAGTTTGCATGGCAGCGGCATTGGCTTGAAACTCCGCGCCATTTGGGCTTAATTTACTTTGGATAACCGTCATTGTAAATCCTAATTCTGTCAAAGGGTGCAGCTAAATTGCTATCAGATGCCCTCTGTATTTATGTTAAGTTTTTGCTGAAGTTGAAAATTTAGAGTCCCAATTCTTGTGTCATCGCTTCCACGATTTTGAATTTTTGAATTTTACCCGTGACGGTCATTGGGAACTCGTCGACAAACTTCATGTAAGTCGGCACTTTATAGTGTGCGATGTGATCTTTACAAAAATCGCGAATGTCTTGTTCGGTTAAGTTGCTGTCTTTTTTGGGGATAATCCAAGCGGCAAGGACTTCACCAAATTTCTTGTCGGGTACGCCCACGATTTGGACGTCACGGATTTTTGGGTGGCGATATAGGTAGTTTTCGATTTCAACAGGGTAAATGTTTTCACCACCGCGAATCACCATGTCTTTACTACGTCCGACGATTTTGACATAGCCTTCTTCGTCCATGGTTGCCAAGTCACCGGTATACATCCAGCCATCGACAATGGCTTCCGCCGTTTTATTGGTGTCATTCCAATAGCCGAGCATGATTGAGTAACCTTTGGTACACAGCTCACCTGTCTCACCGATGTCAAGCGTTTCACCCGTTTCTGGGTTGACGATTTTGACTTCTAGGTTAGGCTGTACCAGACCTACGGTTGAGACTTGTTTTTCAAGTGGCGTGTGCTGGTTGGTTTGACAAGATACCGGCGATGTTTCGGTCATGCCATAGGCAATGGTGAGTTCTTTCATGTGCATTTGGTCAATCACGCGGCGCATGACCTCAATCGGACAGCTTGAGCCTGCCATGATGCCGGTACGCAAAGTCGATAAGTCATAATTGGCAAAGTCTGGGTGGTCAAGCTCGGCGATAAACATGGTCGGTACCCCATGCAGACCTGTACATTGTTCTTTTTGCACGGTTTCAAGTACGGTGATGGGGTCAAAGCCATCATTGGGATACACAATCGTGCCACCGTGGGTCAAGATGGCAAGGTTGCCCAGTACCATTCCAAAGCAGTGGTAGAGCGGGACAGGGATACACAAACGGTCATCGGCAGTTAAGTTCATGGCTTCACCGATGAAATAACCGTTGTTTAAAATATTGCGGTGGGTAAGCGTCGCGCCTTTGGGCGTGCCTGTGGTGCCACTGGTAAATTGGATATTGATGGGGTTATTGGGGTTAAGTTTTTTGGCACGTTCCGCCACTGCCGGATCATCGGCATCGCCTTCGGCAATCCACGCTGAGAATTTTTGCATATAGCTAAAATCCTCAGTGGACTCTGGGCTGTCAATCCAGATGACCCGTTTGAGATTGGGTAATTGCACGAGCTCTAAATTTTGGTAGCTTTGGTGACGCGCTTCAGGTGCAAGCTCTTGAAGCATCACCGCGTAGTCGCTAGATCTGAAGTGGCGCATCAATACCAGCACTTGGCAGTCGACTTTGTTGATGGCGTATTCAAGCTCAAAGATACGATACGCTGGGTTGATGTTGACCAGTATGATACCGGCTTTGGCTGTCGCCAATTGCATGATGACCCATTCAACGTTGTTGTGTGACCAAATACCCACGCGATCGCCTTTTTGCAGACCCATACGAATCATGCTGCTGGCTAGCTGATTGACTTTACGCTGTAGCTCGCGGTAGGTGAGACGAATGTTTTGGTGCGCGGAAATTAAGGCGTCTTTATCGGGGTGTTGTTCCACCATCTGATCGAAAAAATCACCAATGGTCAATTCTATCAGTGGCGTGACCGGTCCTTTATCATAGCTTTGGGTGAGCGGGGCGTTGGCAGATTTCGCACCCATTACGATGCGTGGCAGGGTTAGCACGTCTTTGGTCATGGTAGCATCCTTACTATCGTGTTTTTTAGCGTGTTTTTCTATCGTTTTTTTGGGGGGTTTACTAAAGGTATTGACGAAAGCTAGTGAAAACTTCGTGTTTACCTGAGTAAAAATTTTTACCCACTGATTAATACCCAAGTATTCCTTGACTTAAAGTATTGTTATCACACGCATTTTAATTCATTTTTTTAAAATTTTTACCGTGTTTAACCATCAATATGTGACATATTAATCAATAAATTATGGACTTGTCAATCTAAAACGAGACAATCTTTATCGAAATAAAAATTATCTTTAAGCTAAAAAAATATTCGATACATATTCAATAGGTATTCAATGACACTTACTACCCCTAAGCCAGCCACTGATTTGGTTGACCATAAAAAAACCCATCTCACTATGAAAGATGGGTTCTACACTCAACAGGGTAAAATGGGATAAATTATTTTTCGCTATAGAGTTTGATGCCGGTAGCAAAGGGACATTGTTTTAAGCGAGCGGCTTGTACCATCGCATCTCGTTGTCCCATAGCAATCGATAGATTATGACGGTTGCCGCCATTGATTGAGCCTAAGCCGACACTCACGGTAGGATAAATACCATGGCGATTGCCCGATACACCAATCCCGATACCTGAAGCTTGCAAGCCCGTGCGCTGATTGGCATTGGCATCAATGTATTGATTGACGCGCGTGTATTCATTGGCAAGCGCAACACAGTCATAGCTTTGGTAATTGTTGGCGGATACGTATTCAGGGGTAGGCGTGGTCATACACCCTGTCAAACCTGCCGTAGTGGCCGTCGCTAAAAGTATTGAGCTAGCTAATTTTTTCATCATCCTACTCCCTTATGCTAAGTGCTTCAGCCTTAAAATAGGTTGAGCGGTTTAACAAATGCCAGCGTCAAAATACCCATATAGGCAATAAAAGCAATCAACATACCTATTTTGGCTTGATTGGGCGTAGTCGTCTGGCGCGTGGCTTTGACAGTCGCCGAAATGGCAACAATGAGTAATACCATCTTGGCAATCAACCAGTGCGGCACTATACCTGCGCCAAACAATGGCATCGCCGTCACCGCGCCTGTTAAAATCACCAAGGCATACATCACGTGGGCGCCGATTTTGGCAGATTTTGGCAAGCCTTGTCCTTTTGGTGCGGTAAATACCAACACGGCTTGCCACAAGAATAAGGCAATTAAAATCAATGCCATCAGCATATGTGCGTGTTTCATACATCAACCTTTTTTATCATAATATAGCGTAAATTAACTCAATGGGTCTGTGGTTTTAGCTTATGTTGACACTCTTTTTTATCTGTATATTACCCTGCGTTTTGTCCTGCGCAATTGGGACTTTCAGGAGATTGCCCAACCGCTTGCCATTCTGCTTGTGTATAAGCATGAATTGAAAACGCGTGAATTTGCCCACCGCCTTGTGACAGTAACGTATGAATGAGTCCATACACCAACTGATGACGCTGTACCAAGCGTTTGCCTGCAAATGCCTCACTGACAATGGTCAGTTTAAAATGGGTTTCTTTGCCTTCAAAATAGCCAGCATGGCGCATCGACTCGTTTTCTAGCTGATAGACACTGGGCTGTAACGTTTGCAAACGCGCTGTCACGGCATCGGCAATCGGGGTAGCAAGTTGACTCATGTCGTCCTCGGTTCACTGATTTTATTCATCAAAAATGGGTAGTCAATGACAAACCTAACTGGTCACCACTTACCGCATTTTAGCCATTTTAGCATAGTTTTAAGGTAGCCTAATCTATCAAATTGGCTCGACTGGCAAAAATAATCTTGTGTCAATACCGCTCAAATTTTCTCTATGTTTGATGGCTCACTAGCTTCTATGATTCACTTCGACCAATATAGCAAGGATAAAATCCCGGCGGCAATTAACGGACCCACCGCCACCCCGCGAAACAATACCACCCCTGCTACTGTGCCAATCATCAGCCCCGTGACCACGTTGGGGTCAACTTTCATTAAATTCACCCCTCTTGCGCCCAGCCAAGTCACCAGCAATCCCACGGCGATGGCCAATAATGAGCGCCAACTGGCAAAAGAGGTCATCAAGGCTTTGCTACTGACTTGCTCGGAGGCGATAGGCGCAATGACCGCAATGGTGAGCAGCAAAATACCCAAGTTGAGTCCATATTGTTGAATATAAGAAAAGATAGGTTGGTTGTGGGGTAAAAATTTGATGATAATCAGCGCAGTCGCACTGACCCAAATCGTGGGATTGTGCACAAAAATACCGCAGCCCAAAATGACGAACAAGACTAGCAAATTAATATCAAGCTGATTCATGAATTTACCCTATAGCTGTGACCAAACGCTTATTATGCCACTGACAATGCCACTGTGCTGTTGAGATAGTTAAAAAACTTCAATCCATCGGTTTTTTTTGACAACTTGTTAGGCTTGCTAGATAAATTGATGGGTAGGTAGATTGTTGAGTAAATTGATGGGCGGTGGATAAGTAAATAAGCAAGTTTTTAATAAACCCCATATTTGTCTCAATAAAAAAGCCAATATCAACTCAATATTGGCTTATGACATACGAAGTTAAAATTAACGGTAACGGCTTTGTTGGTACAACGGCATCACACGTGGCAATAATGATTGAATGGTGGCAATACGTGTTGAGCTCACCGGGTGGGTACTTAAAAACTGAGGTGGCTCGCCGCGACCGCCCGCACTCTGCATTTTACGCCATAGGCTAACTGCTGCATTAGGGTCGTAACCTGCCCGTGCCATCAACTCTAGCCCCATCAAATCAGCTTCCGTTTCTTGGGTACGGCTATTGGGACGGGAAATACCCAAATCCCCAGCTAAGCCTGCTAACTGTGCCTGACCTTGAGATAAGCCTAAGACGCTCGCGGCAATACCAATCCCTGTTTGGGTCGCCACCTCACGCGATAGACGCTCACGGGTATGCTCACGCAATGCATGCGCCATCTCATGACCCATAATCGCAGCAATCTCAGCATCGGTTAGACTCAAACGATCGATAATACCTGAGTAAAAGACAATTTTACCGCCGGGGAATACGTGCGCATTAAGCTCATTACTTTTAATGACATGCACTTCCCACGGCCATTGTCTTGCATCGCTGCGATAGGCACCTGTCTGTGCAATCAAACGCTGAGAAATTTTCTGTAAACGCGCCAACTGTGCCGGATTGGTATCAAGCAGACCTTTGGCACGGGCAGCGGCAATTTCTTGTTGAAAAGCTTGATTAGAAAGTTGTTGCACTTGTTGGTCGGATACTACCAACAACTGATTACGGTCAACGCCAATCGCGCCCGTGTCAGTAGTGGTTGAGCAACCGGTGGCACCTACTGCAATGACGGATGCCGCCAAACTTGACATCATGAGTTTTTTTGAAATTTTCATCTTATCGTTATCTCCAAAAACAGCAAAAAGGACCAAGAGAAATAGCAAGTTTAAACGCATTATAGCGAAGTCATTAAAAAACAATCTGCTGAGATTTGCAGTAATTGCGTAACGATAGATACATGGTGTGTTTCAGAGTGTGATAAAAAAAACTAATAATTATGGTTAGAAAGGGAAAAGGTCATACGAGAATAGACATTTAAAAAAGCTATTTCTCAATAAAACCCAGTAAAAACAGTTAAATTTAAAAAAAACGTATTTTTTTGAATTTTTTTTGCAAAAATGCTTGACGCCGTATTAAAAATCCTTATAATACGCATCCACAACGACGCAACAAACATTCAAAATTGCTAGTTGACCACCTAATGCGGGAATAGCTCAGTTGGTAGAGCACGACCTTGCCAAGGTCGGGGTCGCGAGTTCGAATCTCGTTTCCCGCTCCAAATTCAAGAAAGCCTAACTTAATAGTTAGGCTTTTTTATTGTTTATAAATCCGCCTGTATCAAGGCTTTCAAGCTTTGTGCTCCCTTTTTTACTAAAAATGCTTTGTTAATTTAACTAATCAATTTTTTGCAAAATTTTAGACCGTGACCAAAACGTGACCATTTTGTGACCACGCTTTTTTTACAAATTTTTAAACTAACCCCGACCGTGAATTTGAATGTTTAATGAAATTCAATATTTTTTTAAGTAAATCTAAGTCGCACATATTTATCGAATAGAAAAAAATCCAATACGAATACGCCTATAAAAGTGATTTATCAATCTAACACCTCAAGAATATAATTAGACAACCTCTATATAGTTTGCTAGCCTAAACCAATGCTTATTAGCCAATTTCCTTTACTATGACCATCAATAACTTGCTTGAAGAACTTAATCCTGCCCAGCGCAAAGCTGCCACTACCGATAGCCAAAATACACTGGTATTAGCAGGGGCGGGCAGTGGTAAAACCAAGACCATTGTGGCTCGCGCTGCCTATTTGATTGATAAAGGTGTGCCAGCCAATGAAATCCAAATCGTCACCTTTACTCGCCGTGCTGCCAGTGAGATTGTCACCCGTGTCGAAAGTCATTTAGGATTGCAAGCAGAAGGACTGCGCGCCTCCACCTTCCATACCTTTTGTCTAAGTATCTTACGTCGTTACCCTAAAGTTTTTGACTTAAAAGGTTTTAACGTCATCGACCGTGATGACCAAATCATGATGTTTAAGCTATTACGTGGTAAGTTCGAAGATAAACGTGCCAAAGAGGCAGCAGCAAAGAATAGTCAAACATCGACAGGTAAAACCATTACCTTTCAACGTAAAAAAGCCGCTCAAACTGTTAGCGAAATACTACCTAAGCCCAAAGAGCTTGTTGATTTATATTCCTATTCACGCAATACCCAAATATCACTCAAAGATGCGCTATACAAGCAACTGCCTGGTTTTCAGCCTGCTTACAATGAAATCAAAGCAGTGATGAAAGGCTATGAAGCGCAAAAGAAAGAACGTCATTATCTCGACTATGATGACATTTTGGAGTATGTCGCACGCTATTTAAATGCCGATGATTGGCTACTTGAACGAGTCACTGAAAACACCAAGTATCTGCTCGTTGATGAGATG
>ERZ500999.35-NODE-35-length-43340-cov-12.778538_pt1 | contig 43340 bp, 79 predicted proteins | sample MGYA00248827_ERZ500999 | MGnify/ENA primary metagenome ERZ500999 (study PRJEB25958, sample SAMN03398554) | human skin metagenome | study: EMG produced TPA metagenomics assembly of the Human Skin Microbiome Metagenome (human skin metagenome) data set.
CGCGATGACGGCTCACCCGTGACCGTCAACGACCTCATGCGGGAAACCGCTGACCGCATCGAGGCGGGTGTTCCTCGTGGCTGAAATGTTCGAGAAGCACCTGTCCGAGCGGCTGCAGGAGCCGGAGTTCGCGGCGGCCTACTGGAAGGCTGATCGTGACGACCTGGCAGCCGCCGTCTCCCGCGTCGAGGCGCTGCACGTCGCGCTGCCGAACAGCGTGAGCGCAATGTATCCGACGCCCCTGTGTTCATGCGGTCACAACTACCCCTGCCCGACGATCAAGGCGCTGCGGGGTGAGGCCGAATGACCGGAATCGATCCCGCCGAGGTGGCGGCACAGGTATGTGAGTGCAGGAAGGGTGCGTTCAATCCATACGCCGATCCGCATTGCGCCGTGCATCATCGGCCCTGGCCGTGTTCGGCGCTACTGAGCGCGACCGAGGCGATCCGGGCCGCGCTCGAACAGGCGTGGGACGAGGGCTACGACACCGGGTACAACGACCGACCCAACCGGGACACGACGAAGCCGATGCCGGTCAACCCGTACGCGAAGGGCGACGAGTCATGACCGCGCACTGCACCCGCTGCGACTGGTTCTGCTTCGGCCTCGACACCATCGCCGACGCCGACCGGGTACTCGACGCGCACCACCAAACGCACCACGCCAGCAAGGAGGCGAAGTGAAGTTCGCACCCATCGGCACCCCCATCGGCGACCCCGCATGGGTCGAAATGAAATGGGTGGCCCGACATGACGAACCCGGAGCGTTCCGCGAATGCGCGGGCGTCACAGTCACCCTCCCACCACCCGGCACCATCCCCGCCTGGTGTCTCGACTGTGCACGGGTGGACGCCAGGGCCACCGCGTGCCGCCTCACCAAAGCCGCCACGGGGCAACCCGGCGACATCGTGAACATCTGCCGCGCCTGCGGTCACATCAGCTACTACCGAAGGGAAGCGAAGTCATGAAGCCGAACCAGCCCCGCATCACAGCCAGCCACACCACCGACCAGCACGAGGTAAGCCTGTGCGGCGCCCGCTACGAAACCGTTGGCGTCGACATCGAAGTCACATTCGATCTCGGCGACCACAGGGACGCGCTGCGCGAACTTGATGCGGCGGTGGAGGTCGTCAAGGAACAGATCGACGCCGCCGCCAAGGGGGCCAAGTGATCGACGCCAATTGCCCACGCTGCGGGCGACTGTGCCGCGCCGCGTACGCCTGCAAGGAATGCGCCGCCAGTGCCAGCGAGCACCTGCAGGGCATTGCCTACCTGTCGCGCCACCTCGGAGCCAAGAGGGCGCACGTCGGCACCACCTGGATTGAGCCGACCATCAGCGAGGTGCGGCAGGTGAAGTGGCGCACTGACGACGGCCAGTCACACACCCACTACGGCCTGGCGCGCAACACCCCGACCGGCGTCGAAACCGGCACCACATACGACCCGCGAGTGACCGCCGTGGAGCGGCGCGTCGGCAACCACCTGCTGCGGATCGTCAAGGTGATTCAGGAGAACATCCACGACGGCTACCCGGCACGTAACACGATCGCCGGGATGGCCGCGTTCATTGCCAAGCACACCGGCGAGCTGCGGCTGCTGGAGTCCGCCCCCGAAGACTTCCGCGACATCGAGCGAGCGCACACCGCACTGGAAGACCTGCTCGACTCACCGCCGGCGCAGCTCTACCTCGGACTCTGCTACGAGGGCGACTGCACCCAGGCGCTCTACGTCGACGCACCGGCACCCGAGCGATCGATGGCTGAGTATGTCCGGTGTCGGCGGTGCGGCACGCAGCACGAGACGGAGCAGCGCCGCGAGCAGTTGATGGAGGGTGTCAACGACTACCACGGCACAGCCAAGGAGATCAGCCGGCTGCTGCGACTCATCGGCGGCGCTGACGTGTCCGTGAAGATGATCTACTCCTACGCCGCGCACGGGCTCATCACGCAGGTCGGGACTCGGGTGGAGTTCGACAAGATGGGCCGCAAGCGCGACGCCGCGCTGTACTCGATCGGTGCCGTGCGAGTCGCCGTCAAGGAGATGCGCGACAAGCGGGAGCGGCAGAAGGAGGCACGCCGAAAGGCGGCGTGCTGACACAGGAAACGAACAAATGCTAGGATGCGCATAGCGCAGGACTGACTCACCGGGTCGGGCCTGCGTTTTGCGTTGCGACCCGAGGACGGTGAGCATGGGACACACGACTGCCCGCGCCGAACAGCCGGCGACATCTGCGCTCACGCCCATCACCCGGCCCCGGATCGACAACGCCACCAAGGCCGAGCTGATCGAACTGTGGGAAATCCTCCGAGCCCACGCACACCACGACTGCCGATGCCGCGAGAAACGTGAAGCCCTCGAACTCGTCGACGCCATCCTCGATGCCACCTGACCCGTGGACGTGTGCAGTGTGCGGCCGCGTGTGGGTAGTCCCCAGCCTCGCGAGAGAATGTGAACAACGGCATGGATGACCAACGCTACGGCGCAGCACACAAACGCCTACGCCGCGACTATCAGCGCCGCATGAACCAAGGCGCCGTGTTCACCTGCTGGCGCTGCGGCGAGGACATCGACCCAGAACACTGGCACCTCGGACACCGAGACGGCAGCGAACGCGACGAGTACGCCGGACCGGAATGCCCACCGTGCAACACCGCCACCAACACCCACAAGGCAGCCGCCAAAAGGCGACCGATCGAACAACACCCAGGACTCATCGGAGGCTGACATGTCCCACGTCATCGGCGACCCGCGCAAGGCGGGCGAGGCAGGCCCTGCAGGCGACACTCGCAAGGCAGGCGAAGAAGGACCCGCAGGCGACACTCGTGCAGCCGGCCAGGCCACTACGAACACCGCCAAGGGCAGCGACACCAAGGGCACCGCACCCACCTCCAAGCGGGCCACCAAGAGCCGCGACTGACCGGCCCGACGGACCCCCCTTCGCCCCAAAAAGAACGCCGCTGGCATAGCACCTCCCGGTGCGTGCGGCCCTCAAACCCGTTTTTCAGACCCCTGGAGGGTCGCCACCCCTGACCCTGGAGGTCGCTTCAATGTCTGCTCCGAAGTCGCTTGGCAAGGCTGGTAAGGCGCTGTGGGCGTCGATTGCCACCCGGTACGAGTTGCGCCCTGATGAACTGTCTCGGCTCGAACAGGCGTGCGCGACGGCGGACATGATCGCCGAGTTGGAAGCTGCCCGTGAGGATGAGGGCAGGCCGCTGACGACCTCGGGCAGCATGGGCCAGCAGGTGATTCACCCGTACATCGGTGAGTTGCGGGTGCAGCGCAAGGATTTGGCCGCACACCTGGCCGCGTTGAAGTTGCCGGATGAGCAGGCCGCGCCGCAGGATGCGTCGTCGGCGGCACGGAAGGCGGCGGCCTCTCGCTGGAGTCGTGGCGCGTAGTCGCTCGGTTGCGACGGTTGATGTTCGCGCCGAGTTTGATGAGGTTCGTGACTTCTACCGGCGCCGGCTGACTGCTCCGATTGTTCGTGAGTCGTTCCGTTGGGAGCCGGTGTGTATCGGCCCGACGTGGCAGCGCGACGGTGACCGTTGGTTGTTACCGGAGTCGTCGCTCGGCTGGGAGTTCCTGGCATGGACCGGCGTGTACCTGCAGGCCGGTCGGGACGAGCCGTGGGTGTGGACTGACGAACAGGCGAGGTTTCTGCTGTGGTGGTACTCGGTTGACCCGGTGACGGGCCGGTTCTTGTTCCGCGATGGTGTGATGCAGCGGTTGAAGGGCCACGGAAAAGACCCACTCGGCGCCGGCATTGCTTCGTTCGAGCTTGTCGGACCCAATCAGGTGCATGATTTCGGCGACGATGGGCAGCCGGTTGGCCGCCCGCATGATGACCCGTGGGTGCAGGTGGCTGCGGTGTCGCTCGAACAGACGAAGAACACGATGCGCTTGCTTCCGTCGCTGGTGTCGCCGCGGGCGATGGCTGAGTTCCAGTTGATGATCGGCAAGGAGTCGGCGTACGCGGGGAATCGTTTCCTGCAGGCGGTGACGAGTTCGCCGGCCACGCTGCAGGGCGCCCGTTCGACGTTCGTCCTGTTGAACGAAACGCACGAATGGGTGTCGTCAAACGGCGGCCACGACATGGAGTACGTGCTGCAGAACAACAGCACGAAATCTAAGGGTGGCTTCGCTCGCACGTTGCGGATCACGAACGCGTACGAGCCTGGCGCGGATTCGGTTGCGGAGCATGACCGTGACGCGTATGAGGCTGTGCAGGCTGGTCGCGCCACGGATACCGGGTTGTTGTATGACTCGCTCGAGGCGGCACCGGATGCGCCGTTGACGATCGACGCGGCGCCGGAGGTTGTGCGGTCGATCCGTGGCGATTCGACGTGGCTTGATATTGACCGGATCGTGAGTTCCATTGCGGACGTGCGTAACCCGGCGAGCCGGTCGCGCCGGTTCTGGTACAACCAGATCGTCGCCTCTGAGGATGCTTGGTTGACGCCGCAGCAGGTTGATGCGTGTGCGACGGATGAGAAGCCGCAGCCTGGTGACAAGGTGTTCATCTTCGTGGATGGGTCGAAGTCGGATGACGCGACCGCTGCGGTTGGGTGTCGCTTGTCGGATGGGTTGGTGTTCACGGTCGGAGTGTGGCAGCGCCCGCCCCGGTTGCAGCCCGGTGAAGACTGGACGGTTGACCGTGCCGCGGTTGATCGTGCTGTGCGGGCTGCCCGGGCCGCGTACGACGTGGTTGGTCTGTGGGGTGACCCATCGGACGCCCGCGACGACAACACAGGTGAACGTTTTTGGGAGCCGATCTTCGACGAGTGGGCGAACGACTTGCACCCACCGTTTGAGGCGGTGCGCTCGGGCGACCAGCGGCACGCAGTCATTTGGGACATGCGCGACCCACGGCACCTGAAGCTATTCACCGAAGAATGCGAACGGTTCGCCACCGATGTGGCATCCGAGACGATCCGGCACGACAGCAACCCGCTGCTCGTGCAGCACTTGAAGAATGCCCGACGCCGCCCCAATAAGTGGGGTGTGTCCGTCGGCAAGGAGCACCGCGAATCGCGGAAGAAGATCGACGCTGGGGTGTGCGCTGTGGGTGCCCGCCTGATGCGCCGCCTGTACCTGGCGTCGTCCGCCAAGCCGAAACGAGCCGGGAGGTTGTGGTGACGTCATGGTCATGAGCCAAGCGGCTGTCGTGAAGATGGTGCGGGACACGTTGTATCCGCAGTTCAAGCGGCAGAAGGATTCGCTTGACGCGATCGACAACGCGTTGCGTGGCGTGGAGCCTGACCACAACCTGATCCCGGCGCGGGCCACGCTCGAGCACCGTGCGTTGCGCGACCTGACCCACACTCCGTTGCTGCAGATTGTTGTGACGACGGTGGCGCAGACCTTGTTCGCAGACGGGTACAAGTCGCCGGATTCGGGTGAGGATGCTCGCGGCTGGGACACCTGGCAGGCGAACGACTTCGACCGCCGCCAGTCGCAGATTCACCGGGCCGCGCTGTCGTACGGCCTGGCGTTCGCGACGGTTCTCCCTGGCGTGGATGCGAATGGGCCGCGGTCGGTGATGCGTGGTGTGTCGCCGCGGCGCATGGTTGCGCTGTACCAGGACTCCGCCGAGGACGACTGGCCCATGTACGCGATGCGCGTCGAGGCGTCCGGTGACAAACTGATGTGCCGGGTGTACGACGAGAAAGCCGTGTACTTCGTGTCGATGGGTGCCGGCGGTGACGACATCCAGTTCATCGAGTGGCGTGAGCATGGTGCCGGCGTGTGCCCGGTGGTGCGCTACACGAACCTGCTGGACCTCGACGGCCGCGCCGACGGTGAGGTTGCGCCGCTGATTCCGATCGCGAGCCGACACCGCAAGACGGTGTATGACCGGATGCTGGCGCAGCACTTCAACTCGTGGAAGGTTCGTACCGCGACCGGCCTCGAGCGGCCTGAAGATGATGCTGAGGCGCAGGCCGAGAAGTTGCGGCTGCAGCAAGAGGACATCCTCGTTTCGGATTCGGTCGACACGAAGTTCGGCACGCTCGATGAGACGCCGTTGAAGCCATTTCTGGACGCGATGCAGTCTGACCTCGATGAGTTGTCGGCGGTGGCGCAGGTGCCTTCGACGGCGCTGTCTGGCACGGTTGCGAACTTGTCGGCGGACGCGATCGCGGAGCTGCGTGCTGGTCTGACGCAGAAGACCGCTGAGCGGAAGATGTCGTTTGGTTCGTCGCATGCGCAGGCGATTCGACTTGCGCTGCAACTGGAGGGTGACCAATCCGCTGCTGCGGATTACACGGCGCGGATGACGTGGCAGGACATGTCGCCGCGGACGATGGCGCAGACCGTGAACGCGTTGAGTGTGGCTGCGGAGAAGTTGCAGATTCCGCCGCAGAAGTTGTGGCACATGATCCCTGGTCTGACGAAATCGGACGTGGATGAGTGGATCGACGATGCCGCGAAGGCGACCCGTCGAGCCGCCCTGCAGGAGCGTCTCGCGACCGCTGCGACGACCGCGGCTGTGCAGAACTCCACGGTCGCGGGTTTGTCGCAGCAGCGGTAAAGGCGTGGCGGTGGATTACGCGCTCGTGGAGCAGCACCGATCCGACATTGCGGCGTTGACGACGTTGTATGTCGACGACCTTGTGAAGCTGTGGGCGACGTACGACGGCGTGACGGATGCTCGCGTGGTCGAGACTGGCCTGCGGTCGGATATGGCTGAACTGTGGGGTGACCACGGTTCGTCGGCGTCGCTGCTCGGGACGGACCTGTACGAGGCGATGCGTGAGGATGCTGGTGCGCCGGGGCGTTATCGGCCGCGCATGTTCGACCCGTTGAGCCGCGACACGATCAACCGCAACGTTGGGTGGTCGGTCAAGCCGCTGTACTCGGGTGCCCAGGACCGTGACGGTGTGTTGTCGCGGCTGTCGGGTTCCGGGCAGCGGGTCATTGCGAACTACGACCGGGAGACGATCGCCGGGAATGTGCGCCGCGACCGGACCGCGGTGAAGTATGTGCGGCAGGCATCGGCGACGTGCTGCGCGTTCTGTGCCGTCATGGCAACCCGGAACGACCTCGGTTCGCACTACCACCGCAACTGCCGGTGTGTGATCGTCCCGTCATGGGATGGGAGTGACGTACCGCAGCACTACGACACGTTCCGGGCCGAGTACGACGCGGCTGTTGCGCAGGCACGGGAGGCGGGCGACCCGTTGCGTATCCCGTCGAAGCAGCGCCGGCAGGCCGTCGACACGATCTTGTGGCGCATCCGTGAGAACACGGGTCGCCGCTGACTGACTTCCCGCCCTGGAGGCGGGTGGATTCACACGAGAACCCCTGGAGGGTCAATGCCACCGATTGAGGCAAGCAACGAAACCGACGCCGAGGCCACCGTGGTCGAGGCGGAGGAAACCAACCCCGTCGAGTCGGACGAGGCCCCGGAGGCCGAGAACGACGAACCGGACTGGCGCAAGGACTTCGACGCCGACAAGGCCGCGCAGCGCATCAACAAGCTGTCGTCCGAGGCTCGGAACTTGCGCGAGCGCACGAAGGCCGCCGAGAAGAAGGCGGGCGACGTGGACACGCTCACCAAGGCCAACGACGAACTGTCCCGAGAGAATCTGCGCCTGCAGGTCGGTTACGAGTTGGGCCTGCCGCTCGCGCTCGCGAAGCGCCTGTCTGGCAGCACCCGCGAAGAACTGATCGCAGACGCCGAGGAACTTGTGCAGATCGCCGGTGGTCGCGTCGCACCCCAGCGCAAGCCTGTCGAGGCCCTGCGTACCGGGGGCGAAGGCGACAAGGAGCCCGAGGAAACCGATCTTGCGAAGATCGGCGCCCAGATCTTCCGTCGCTGACTGAACCCCCGCACGGCCCGCCACGTGGCCCGCTGCGGTCAACCCAAAGACCATAGGAGGTCATCGTGGCGAATCAGCTTTACACCCCCACTCAGGCGGCGCGGTACTCGATCGCCGCACTACGCTACCTGTCCGTTCTGCCACGCACGGTGTTCACCGAACTCGGTTCCGAGTTTGTGTCCGGCCGCGGCCAGACGGTCAACATCAAGAAGCCGATCACGATGACGCAGGCGGAGTCGCGGACCTACACCAAGGCCAACCGCGCCGCCCGCGACGCGATCATCTTCGATGAGGTCGCGCAGGACTTCAAGCCGGTCAAGCTGGAGGATCAGGTCTACAAGGCGGTCCGCCTGCCGGACGACTTCATGACCTTCACCGTGCAGAACCTGTCCGACGAGGTGCTGCGCCCGATGGCCGAGTCGGTCGTCGACGGCATCGTGAAGCCGCTCGTGGACGTGATGAAGGCGACCCCTTCGGCATCCACCGCGATCAAGATGTCGAAGGCGACCCCGCTCGCCGCGCTCATCGAGTTGCGCCAGGAACTGAACAAGCGCAAGGTTCCGCTGCAGGGTCGCACGCTGGCCGTCGGCCCCGGCGTGGAGGCTGCGTTGCTCAACCTGGAGCAGTTGCAGAAGGTCAACGAGTCCGGCACGGACGGGATGCTCCGAGAGGCGACCATCGGCCGCCTGTTCGGCTTCGACATCATTGTCGCACCCGAACTCGGTGACAACTTCGGTGTCGCCTACCAGCGGGAGGCGTTCGCGCACATCACGCGTCCGTCAGTCCAGCCGAAGGGCGCCGCGTTCTCGGCTGCGCTCGGTGCAGATGGCTTCGCGCTGCGCTACCTGCAGCACTACAACCCGCTGCAGCTCGAGGACCAGGCCGTGATCGACACCTTCGTCGGTGCTGACGTGCTCGACGAGCGCCGCGCCGTGTCGTTCACCCTGGCCTGATCGGAGGCATTGCGATGGCACAGCAGCCGCTCGCGACCGTGGAGGACTTGTCCGCGTTCGTTGACGAGGACATTGACGACACCAACCGTCGGGCGGCTGCTGTGCTGCGCATGGCATCCAACTTCGTTCGTGCCTACACGCGTATCGCGTGGGGGTCGGGCGATCACCTGGACGTGCCGGAGTCGATCGCCGATGTGGTGGTTGATGTTGCGGCACGGATGTGGTTCAACCCTGAGGCGCTGGTCAACGACCAGATCGACGACTCGCGCCGCGGGTGGGGTGACAGTGCTGCGGAGGGCATGTACCTGACCGCTGCAAACAAGGCGATGCTTGCCCCGCATGTTGCGAAGTCGCCGTCTGTTGGTGGGTTGCGCACGGTGGGAACGACCCGTACGGACTTTCCTGCTGATGGGACGATCTACGTCCCGACTGGCCCGCCGCCGTCCGGCTACCCGTTCCCTTGGTATACGGAGTGGCCGTGAGCGCGTGGGTGAAGGCTGCTGCCCGGTCTGGTTGGCGTCGTGCGCGGCGCCAGATGATCGACTCAGTGCTGATTGAGCGTCGTGGCACGGAGTCAACGATCGACCCGGAAACGTACGAGGAAGTGTGGCCGTACGTGACGGTGTATGCCGGCCCGTGCAAGGTTCGTTCAGGCAACGTGCAGGCGCGTGAGGTGTCTGCGGGTGAAACGAACTTCGACGTGAGCGCGGCGTACATTGACTTGCCGTTGTCTGATGTTGCGTCGGGTGGTGTGCGTGCGGGTGACCGGGCGACGATCACTGGTGCGGTGTTGGATGCGTCGAACGTTGGCCGAGTGTATGTGGTGCAGCGTGATGTTGAGCGGTCTGCCCCGGTGGAGCGGCGCCTGTTCTGTCAGGAGGTGTCCTGATGTCGGCGAGCATTGACATGTCGCAGGTTCTTGCGTTCGCGCAGCGACTTCGCAACGCTGCGGCACTCGGCACGGGTGGCATGGGTGCCGCGCTGATGCCGGTGATGGATCGCGCCGGTGTGCAGATGAAGAACCAGATGCGCACTGAGGCGATGGGCCACAAGCACGCCCCACGGTTGCCGTTCACGATCGACTATTCCAAGAAGGTCAGCAACGCCGGGATCGAGATTGAGGTCGGCCCAAAGAAGGGCGGACCTGGTTCGCTGGCGTTCTACTACTACGGCAACTCCAAGATCGGCCCAAGCATCCCGGACCCGATGGGTGCGCTTCGGGCTGAGGCAACCCGTACGGAGGCCGCGTTGACGCTGGCTGCCGTGAACGCGATCATTGGCGGCATGGCGTGATCGAGGCACATCTGGCGGCCGTGAAGGCTGCTCTGTTGGCTGCGAAGCCGCAGATGAAGGTTTACACCGAGCCGCCACAGTCGCCCGAACTGTTGACTACCTCGGCGTTCCCGTATGTCGTCGCCTATCTCAGTGGCGGGGCGCGTTCGACGGAGCGTTACGCGGTCGCTCCGCATCGCGCCGAGTTCGGCCTGTATACGACCGTGGTGGCGCTGTCGCGGGCGCAGGCTGACGCGTTGCGCTCTGACGTCATTACGGCGCTAGCACTGACTCGTTTGACTGTCCCTGGTCGCGCCTTGTCTCGCATCGCGCAGGACTCCGATGGGGCGCCACCAACACGCGACACTGACGTTCCCGACCGCGTGATCTTCACCGCGTTCGATCACTGGTCGTTCATTTCGACCGCGGCGTAACCAGCCGCCCCCAAGCCCAGCCGTCACCTTGACCCCCGCAGCCCGTGGGGGTTTTTTCATGCACGCCGACGAAGGAGAGCCGCATGGCATCCCCGTACGACCTCGTGCGCGTGGAGGACCCCAGCACGGGCCACCAGTTCACGACGACCCGAGCGGCCACCGCTGGCACCGATTTCAAGGTGCTGACGAAGCCCGCGACCGACGACAAGGGGAGTCCGCTTCCGGCGCTCCCTCGCACCGACAAGGCGGGCCGACCGGCTCCGCGCAAGAGCGACTCCATCGAGTCGAAGAAGGAGAACTGATCATGGTCCTTACCATTCCCCCTGGCGTCGACTCCGACGGCGCAGACCTCGTTGCGTGGGTGACGGCCCTGGCCAATCTCACATCTGCGCCCGCGCTCACGGAACTCACGTCGGCAGCGTCGACCAAGCTGGCCTGCTTCATGACCGGCGTGTTCGAGCCGACCGCGGACACCGAGACGAACGAGGACAAGCGCTACTGCTCGTCCGATACCTCAGAGACCCCCGGCAAGACGAAGTGGTCGATCGGGGACATCGAGGCGATTGCTGACCCGCAGAGCCCCGAGTCCGAGTCGAACAAGGCCGCCGTGGCAATGGTCGAAGGATCCTCTGGCTACTTCGTGCGCCGCATCGGCAAGGACATCGACGCAGCCCCCAACTTCGCCGCTGGCGACTACGTGGAGGTCTTCTCCGCGACTCTCGGCAAGCAGGTGTTCCTTCCTGCCGAGTCGGGCCAGAAGGTCCGATTCCGGCAGAAGGTCATGGGCGTCCGCCGGATCAGCCCTGCTGGTGGATTCAAGCTCACTGCCTGACCGATCCCCATGTACCGGGCGGGCGCGTTCGCTTGACGGCTGGGACGCGCCCGCCCTCCACCTTCACCAGCCGTCGCATCAGCCGTCAAGTAGAAGGAAGCCGTCATGCCTGAACCCGAGTTCGATTTCGACGCGTTCGTCGAGCAGATCATCCCGACCCGCATCACCGTGGAAGTGTCCGCAGTGGACCGCTCCGAGGAAATCGAGCGGTTGCGTGAACTGTTGGAGGACATGCCCGAGGACGCCGCGACGGATAAGCGTGCCGCGCAGAAGTCGCCGCGCACCGCGATCCTGTCGCGCATCCACGACCTGCAGTCGGAGGAAGAAAACTCCCCCGGCATCGAGTTCGAGTTGCGCCCGTTGTCACCGGACGAGTGGCGCGACCTGCAGAACCGCGGTGAGGGCGGCGAGGACACTCGCTACCTGCAGTTGTCGCAGCAGTGCGTGAAGCCGGTCCTGTCCGAGGATCAGTGGCGTGCGCTGGGCGACAAGCTCGGCCTGCCGCGCTTTGCCCGCATCCTGACCGCTGCGACGTCGCTGACGTTGCGTGAAGGGAAGTCCCCGGCTTTCTCGCAGAGCGTCTCCGCGGGGCGCCGGAACTCGTCCAAGAACTGAGGTGCGCCCGGTCCTACGGGGTCGGGATTGGCACCTTCCGGGCCTGGCCCACCGTGGATCGGGACATGGCCCTTGCATTGCAGATGTATGAGGATGGCCTGTGCGCCGGGTGCGGGAACCCGCTCGATGAGTGTGCGGACCCTGCAGCGGAGCACGCTTACGAGGCGCATGAGCCGGTGCGGTGCAATGCGTGTACGGCGCGTGCTGCGAAGCGTGAGCAGTACGGCGAGAATCGTCACCCGCAGGCGCTGATGTTCCCGGTGACGTTGAAGCCTGGTGTGGAGCGGTCCTACTCGGTGGAGCGGTGACCGTTGCGCCGGGTCGCGATGACTCCGGCCAGCCACCACACGACACCCGCTGCGAGGAGCGCGGCGCCGACGGGTCGTAACCCGTCGGCGCCTGCTTCGGTGCCGCCTGCGATGACGATGAGCGCGATGCCGATGAGCACGAGCCCGCCCGCCTTGATGAATCCCTGCCGAGTTCCGATGTCCATTCTTGAATCGTAGGGGGTTCCGTGGCTGCTGCTGGCGCTATTCGGTCGATCGCGATCCGGCTTCGGGCCGAGGTCGGCGGGTATGTTTCGTCGATCCACCAGGCCGGTCAGGCAACGTCGCAGTTCGCGCAGGGTGCCACTAACGCGGTGAATCAGCACTCGTCGGCGCTGACGTCGATGGGTGCTGCTGCGAAGCGCATGGGCATGGTGTCTGCGCTCGGTGTGGGTTTCGCGGTGAAACAGTACGCGGACTTCGAGAAGGCGATGTCGGCGGTGCGAGCCAACGTCGACATGACGCAGCCGCAGTTCGACAAGCTGTCGAAGGCGGTGATGAACTCCGGCGCACAGTTCGGGTTCTCCGCCGTTGAAACCGCCTCCGCTGCAGAGGAACTCGGCAAGGCCGGCATCAGCGTCGCGGACATCATGGGCGGCGCCATGTCGGGTGCCCTGACGCTTGCCGCTGCCGGCGAGGTGTCTGTTGGTGAGGCTGCCGAGACGGCCGCGACGGCGATGTCGATGTTCAGCCTCAAGGGCAAGGACGTCGGTCACATCGCTGACGTGCTTGCCAATGGTGCGAACAAGTCGACCGCTTCGGTGGGTTCGTTGTCGCAGGCGTTGCAGCAGTCCGGTGCGGTGGCTTCATCGTTTGGCCTGACGCTCGAGGACACCGTTGCCACGCTGGCGATGTTCGACCAGAACGGCCTGAAGGGGTCGGACGCTGGTACGTCGCTCAAGACGATGCTGACGGCGCTGGCGAACCCGTCGAAGAAGGCGGCCGAGGCGATGGCCGACCTTGGCCTGGCGGCGTTCGACGCGAACGGCAAGTTTGTCGGTATGGCGTCCCTGCAGAAGCAGGTGCGGGACGGCGCGAAGAACCTGTCTGATGCGCAGCGCGGGCAGGCGTTCGCGACGATCTTCGGCACGGACGCGATGCGTGCAGCGAACGTGCTGATGCAGGACACCGACGGGTTCGACAAGTGGAAGGCTGGTGTCAGTGAGGCTGGCACCGCCGCGAAGAACGCGCAAACCCGCACGGACAACCTGACCGGTGACCTCAAGAAGCTCCGCGCCGAGTTGACGAAGATCGCGATCGGCGAGGCGGGCAAGGGTGGCGGGTTCCTCCGCACGCTGACGCAGGGCGCTACTGGTGCGGTGAAGGCGTTCAGTGCGATCCCGGAGCCGTTGCGGAACACTGGCCTCGCGATTGCCGCGGTGGGCATCGCCGGGGTGGCTGCGACCGCGGGCATCGTGAAGCTGGTGACTGCGACGAGGGGCGCGTACGCCTCCATCATCGCCGCCCGTGCCGCGCTGGCCGCGTGGAACGCGGCCGCGATGACCAACATCACCCTGACCAACGGCATGACGCTCGCGATGGGTCGGTTCGGTACTGCGGTCGCCGCGGCTGGCAGCCTGCCGATCATCGGCCCGACCATCGCTGCGATGCAGTCGGCGTTCGTCGCTGGCGCTATTGGAGCGTCCCGGTTCGCCACAGCGGTCGGCCTGGCGAAGGCTGCACTGGTTGGCCTCAAGGCGGCGATCCCGTTCGCCCTCGCGGCCGCTGCCGCGTTCGGTGCGGCGAAGCTGCAGGAATGGTCGATGGATGCCGCTGAGGCGTCCCACTCGGCTGACACGTTAGCCAAGTCGCTCAAGAACCTTGCTGCAGGGTCGCGGGACGTTGAGGCGTTCAAGGACTTCGGCAAGGCTGGCGGTGGCGTCGGGTCGCAAATGGCGTCCGACTTCAAGAGCATGGATGAAGTGCTCGAGCGATACAAGATCAACTCCCGCAAGCACTTCGCCTCAATCAACTCTGACCTGTCGAACTGGCTTGGCAACATCCAGAACGGGAACGCCCCGTCGCAGACCTTCCTCAAGAACGCCCGCGAACTGGACGGCGCGTTCGCGAAGATGGTGCAGACGGGCAGCGCGAAGGAAGCGGCTGCGCAGTACAAGCAGTTCCGTGACCAGATCGACCCGAAGCACCGCGCCGAGTACGACAAGATCTTCGTCGGCTACAACAAGGCGCTCGACGAGGCAGCGAAGAAAGCCGCGGCCGCGAAAAACCCGACGAGGCAGGCTGCGGACGCAATCACCGCAGTGGGCAAGAACGCCTCCGCTGCCGAGGATGACGTCAAGGCGCTGACCGACGCGCTCAAGGGCCTCGGCTCTGCACAGTTGGATGAGCGCGGTTCGGCACGTGAGTTCCAGTCGGCGATCGACGACGCGTCGGGCGCCTTGAAGGAGAACGGCAAGAACCTCGACATCACCACCGAGAAGGGCCGCAAGAACCAGGCCGCGCTTGACAACATCGCGAAGGCCACGACCGGGTGGGCGGCGTCGGTCTACACGTCCACGGGGTCGATGGAGCAGGCGAACAGTGTGCTCGAGTCTGGCCGGACGAGCTTCATCAACACCGCGACGGCGATGGGCATGTCTGCTGACAAGGCGAAGTACCTGGCGGACGAGCTGTTCAAGCTGCCCGACTCGGTGAACATCGGCCTTGCGATCCCCGGCGTTGAGAACGTCATCACGAAGCTGGACGACGCTGGCCGGCGCGTGTACGCGATCAAGGGTACGAACATCACCATCCCGGTCGACTCCCCTGGTGCCGAGAAGGTCATCACCGCGCTGGCGAATGTGAAGGGCGCTCGCCAGAACGCTGACGGTTCGGTGACTATCCCGACGAACGCGCTCACGGCGCCGACGATCGAGAAGTTGAAGAACGTCCGTGGGGCTCGGATCAACGCTGACGGTTCGGTCACGATCAGCACGCAGGCGCTGAACGTCCCGGCGACGATTGCTGCGCTGGATTCGATTTCGTCGCGGGTGCGGAACCGTGAGCAGTACATCACGACCTACTACCAGACGAAGCAGCTTGGCCCCGGTACGGCGATCACTCCGAAGTCGGGGTCGATCATCCTTCCGGGTGCGGCGCCGCGTGCTACGGGCGGCGCGATCCACGGCCCCGGCACTGGCACCAGTGACGACATTCCCGCGTGGTTGTCGAATGGTGAGCACGTCTTGACCGCCGCCGAGGTGGAGCGGGCTGGAGGCCAGGGTGCGATCTACCGGATGCGGGCTGCGATCCGTGCCGGCGCGTTGAAGTTCGCGGATGGTGGTGCGGTGCAGCGTTTTGCGACGGGTGGCGCTGCGTCGTGGTCGCCGGACATGTCGGGCATCTTCGCGCTCATCAGCAACCTGACGTACGACAACGAGAAGTCGGCATGGGACAAGATGAACGAGGTCAAGGCCGCGATCGACAAGAGCAAGCGTGACGTGGAGGCTGCCCGCCGCAAGTTGGCGGAGGATCAGCGCCGGAAGGGTGTGAAGGCGTCGACGATCTTGGCGGACCAGAACCGCATCAACGACCTGCTACAGAAGCAACTCACGACGCAGCGGCAGTTGACGGCGGCACAGTCGGCCTACAACAAGATCAAGACGGCACGCAGCCTGTCCGCGGCGCAGCAGTTCTCGTCGTCGGCGGGCACGCGGGCTGCGGTGAACAAGAAGTTCGTCTCGGACTTGACCACGATCGAGAAGCGTGGCTTCCCGGCGTTGGCGCACTCGTTGGCTGAGCAGGGTGACGACGAGGCTGCGCGGGTTGCGGCGTCGTTCGCGTCGTCGCCGATTGGCACGTTGCGGTCTGCGCAGAAGGCACTCACGGATTCCAGCGCGGCGAAGGCATCCCTGGACGCGTTGCTGACCAGGACGACACCGGGCAACGCGGCGGCCAACAGGCAGCAGCAACTCGAAGGGAACGCGCAGAGGCTCGCCATTCAGGCCGCGAACAATCAGTTGGCGAACCAGTCTGCGGTAGTTGTCCGACCCATCATCGACACCAATGGGATCATCGACGGCCTCGCCCAGAAGATCAGACTCGAAGTCGGGCCGCAGACTACACAGGTCGTTCTTCCTGGCGTCGGCGTCATCGCGACGGCGACGACACAACACCAGGCCACGCAGGCGTCCTACGGCACGACCGCACCGGGGGTGAACCTGTGACGTACCAGCCGACCGCGCAAACCCTGCTGCACGCCAGCGCAGGCCGCTACGAGGCGTTCCCGGTGGCGGCGTCGGACCCGTCCGGCACCGTCCTCGGGCTGTGGCGTTCCGCAACACAGCATTGGCAGGACAAGGCCGCGACGATCCGTGCGGTGAAGTCCACCAACCAGGGCGTGTCGTACACCAGCCTCGGGTCGGTGTTCGACGACGGCGACCCGCTCAAGGAGTCCGGCGCGTCCGGGCTCGTGTGGAACCCCCGCCGCGGCAAGTGGCAGGCCCTGCTGTTGGTGAAGCGGTTCGCGGCTGCCGGTGACACAACCCCGGCCGAGTATCAGGCGCGGATGATCGAGTCTGCGGACGGTGTGACGTGGGTGTCGCGTGGCCCGTTGGTGATCCCGAAACCGTCGTGGGTGTCGTGGTGGTTCGCTGCGTCTCTGGTGATCCACGACGAGGGCATCACCGCTCTGTTCTACGGCGCGACGACGGGCGCATCCAAGTGGGAGATCTTCCCGGTCACCAGCAAGGACGACGGCGCGACCTGGGCCGGCACGAAGGAGAACACCATCCGGGTGGCTGGTGTGAACCTGTCCGAACCGCAGATGACGCAACTGCAGGATGGGTCGTGGTTGATCTCGATCCGCGGCGACGACAACCAGATTTACACCGCCACCGCCACCAACCCGGCGTCGTGGTCGGTGTCGTCGGTGGTGCCTGTGCTGCAAGGGTATTCGGGCCAACCGTCGATCATCGCAACGGGCGATTCGGTGCTGATGCTGCTGCGTCAACTACCGTCCGGTGTCGGCGGGCACGGCCTGTGGGCGTTCGCTGAATCCCTCGACAACGGTGTGACGTGGGCAGTGCGCGACACCTTCCCCGAGAAGACCCGCAACATGATGTACGGCGGTTTGGCCGCGCTCCCGAATGGTGACGTGGCGTGCGTGTACGCGTCCGAGGACAACCCGTCCACGCAGTACGGCCCGTGCTCGGTGTACGCCACCCGGTTCGTGCTGCTGCGCCTCACCGCCGAACTCGTCTACGAGTACGCCTCCCCCGCCGTCCGCGTCACCCTGCCCGTCACGGCGACCGTGCTGCGGTCTTGGTTCGACGAGTGGACCGGCGAGGAAGTCATCGAACAGGTGCGTTTACAGGAACCGACCGACACCGCCGGCACCGTGGCGGTCGACCCGGAGATTGTGCCGGGGACCGTCTACACGTACCAGGCCGCCGGTGCCGTGTCCCCGCCGATCGAGGTGCCGCAGTTCGCGGACGCCTACCTTGTCCACCCGTTGGAGCCGGACTGGTCGTTGCCGGTCGCGATCGGTGAGATTGGTGACCGCTCCTACGACACCAACACCACGGTCACGCAGGTCGCGTTCCGTGACCACCCGGTGACGCAAGCGAGCGGGTTCCTGGGCGCGGCCGCCGGTGAGTTCACGCTGACGACGTACACCCTCATGGACAAGCGGCGGCTGCTGCGCCTGCTGCAGGGCAACACGCCGCTGTTCTTGTCGACGCACGTCGGCCTCGACCTGCCCGAGTGGGTGAAGCTGACCGGCTCCATGAAGGAAACGAAGATCGTGCAGATGTGTTCGCACAACCTGGACGACCCAACAGACCCCGCGCAACGGGTCGGGTGGTCGCTGTCGTATGTGGAGCAGCCGCGCCCGACCGCGACGGAGTTGCCGCGCCGCAAGCGCATCCGCGACTACCGGCAGCCGATCAACACCATCAACATCGAGATTCAGAACACGTAGGAGCCGAGCCTTGTTGCACACGTTCACGCGCACCGCACCTGCCGGCGACAACCCGGACGGTATCCGGTCGGCGCTGCGGCACATCGTCACGGGTGACGCGATGCTCGAGCTTGGTGGGGTGATCCCGTCCGCGAACTCGTGGGATGAGTCGGTGGATGAGGACACGGGCGACATCACGTTGACGTTGCGGGTCGACGACGACCCCGCCGCGAACTAGCGAACCCGCCTGCACCACAACTGAATACGCCACACACCAACGCTCACCCGCCAAGCGCGGGCCACCACTTCGAGGGGGTTTGCGTTGGCGATCACTGGCGCACAAATCCGCACCGTCCTCACCTCACAGGGCGCCGGTGACGGACTCGTCGCAGGGTACGACCAGTTGGCGTCCGGTGCCGACGCGGCCATGCGCATGGCGGGCATCAAAACCCTCAACGCGGCGGCCGCGTTCATGGCGACGATGGCGCAGGAGTCGAACTACTTCCGCACCACCACCGAGTACGGCTCCGGGCAGTCGTACGCCCCGTACATTGGGCGGACGTTCCAACAGGTGACCTGGCAGTCGAACTACGCCGCGTTCGGCGCCTGGGCCAAGTCGAAGGGCATGACCACCGACGCCGGCGTGTTCGTGAAGAACCCGACCCTGCTCGCCAGCATGACGTACGCGTGGCTTGGTGGTGTCTGGTACTGGACGACCCCGCGCTCATGGCCGGGTTACTCGAATCTGGTGAAGGTCGCCGACACTGGCAGCATCCTCATGGTGTCGCGTGCAGTCAACGCTGGCAACCCGTACTGGACCGGCACCCCGAACGGCATGGCGACGCGCACCGCGCTCTACAACGCGTTCCGTGCGCTCGGCAACAGCATCATCCCCGGCACGTCCACCCCCGTCGTCACAACCGCGCCTCCCGGCTACATCAACGGCACTGCCACGCAGGTCGTGAACGCGGGCATCGCCGGATGGAACCAGTACAAGAACCGCTACTACGGCAACGCCTGGCCCGGTCTGCGCGACATCGGCGCCCGCAACGAAGCGTGGTGCGGTCACGCTGTCCGGTGGATGATCCGCAAGGGCACCGGCTACGACATCAAGGCGTGGTGCCCCGGTTACGCGTGGACCCCGACCTTCGCGAAGAAGGCCAAGAGTGACCCGCTATGGAACGAGGTCACCTACAACGGTGCCCGCGGTGGCGACGTCGTGTTCTACTTCAAGACCGCCTCCAAAGCCGCCGCGCTCGAGTGCTACCACGTCGGCCTCGTCGAAGCTGGACCGACCTCCGCAGGCCACGACATGCGCACCATCGAGGGCAACACCTCCACCCCCGGCATCAGCAACAGCATGTCGTCCGGTGGCACGTACGCCCGCAAGACCCGCTCCGACCTCGAAACCGCCTACTACCGGATGCGGATCTTCCGGCCCCCGTACTGGTCCGCGCCCGTCGTCCCGACTGTTCCGACCGACCCGCCCGTGCCGCCGCCGACGGAACCGACCGACCCGCCCGTCGAAGTCAAGCCGGAACGCCCCGCCGTCACCACGATCGACGCCATCGGTGACGACATCGTGGTCACCAACCCGATCAACGAACTCAACCCGTCGCCGTCGTTCCTGGCGTCCATCACCGCGTCGTCGGCTGTCCGATCCAAGGTGACCGCCTGGTACGACGGCCGGCAGACCGGGCCGCTCGAGCTCCCGTTGGTGCAGGACGAGTCGACGGTGAAGGTGTCATCCGATTCGACGGTGCGCCGCACCGCCTCCCTGGTGTTCCAAGAGGACTCGTCGGACGCCGAACTGCGCGACCTGTACGAACTGCTGCGCACCCCCGGCATCCAACTCCGGGTCGAAACCGGGTACTCCTACGGTGGCGCGGTCGAAACCGTGCCCGTCCACACCGGCCTGTGCGACACCCCCAAACGGGACTGGCCTACCCGCCGCATCACCGTCGACTCACCCGACCTCATGGCGTTGGTTGCGATGCGCGGATTCGGTGGCCCCGTCGTCACCAGCAGCGACTACACGTTCGCGGAAACGGTCGCGTTCTTCGCCTGCGAATCGGTGCCGCGGTCCCGCCTCGTCGACCTCACCGGGAACCGCGACTACATGCTGTCGGTGATCTTCGACGGCACCCCCACCAGCCGCGTTGACGCGGTGATGGAGTGCGCCCAGGCGATCGGCGCCGAACTGTTCGCGTCGCCGGTGCCGGAGCGTTTCGTGCTGCGTCCTATTGCGTCCCTGCTCGAACCGTCCCGGTGGACGGTGCAGGCCGGGGTGGACCTCATCAGTCTGTCGGAGACGACCGACTGGTCGAAGGTTCGCAACCTGTGGGAAGTCATCTCGGAGCGTGCCGACTCCGAGACGGTGCGCGGGTCGTACCGGCAATGGGACGGCCCGCTGCGTTGGGACGGCCCGTTCGGTGGCCGCGTCGGGTACTTCCACACGTCCCTGCTCGCCGACCGGGAGCAGTGCGAAACCGCCGCGAAGGGCTTGTTCGACCGCTACGTCGGCGCCCGCGTGTCCATCGACTGGCAGATGCTCCGCAACCCGCTGCTCGAAGCGGGTGACCGGGTGACCGTCATGACTGAACGCGACGCCTACGAGGTTGTCGTCGACAGCTTCGAGGTGCCCCTCGGTGGGCAGCACGTCACGTCGGCGTCGGCCCGCACCATGACCACCGAAGGGATCAACTGATGCGCCAACCACTCTTCGCCGCACCGGGTGCGCAGACCGTGCAAGGCCGGATCGTGTGGGTTCCGGAGGCCGCTGGCGATGACGCCCTCGTGGACTACTCCGGTTCCACCCTGCCGGCAACGGTCCCGCCCGGTGTCACTCTCGCCGACCAAGACCTTGTGTCCCTGTTGTGGATCGGTCGAACCCTGCGCGTTTCGCAGGTCATTGCTCACGCACCCACCCTCACCGAAGGAGCCTGACCGTGCCCGAAACTTCCCCCCTGACCGGGTTGCCCTGGCCGACCGGGACCGATTTCAACTCCACGATCCCGGTCACGTTCCGGCAGACCGACGCCGCGCTGGCAATGGGCATGGTGACCGTGCCCTGCGTCAACGTCACCGAGCGCGACAAGCGCTTCCCCTCCCCCGGCCTGAACCAGCGCCCCGTCGCCCGTGTGGGTGATGAGACGCACCGTTGGGACGGGTCGCAGTGGCTGATCTTCGACGACAAGCCGAAGGCCGCGAACTTCTACATGTACACGTTCCCGTCGGGTGGCTCCCTGACCGGCATGTCGATGGACGCCGACGGCTCCGGCGACGGTGGTGGGCGCGTGTTCTGGAAGCGTGACGGGCACTTTGTTGACTGGCGCATCAGTGTGGTGCGCGGCGCTGACGCGCACGTCGGAAACGGCACCTACGTGTGGTTGACCCCCTTCAGTGTGAAGTGGGAGTACATCGGCCCCACGCCGGTGCAACCCTCAGCCGGCCTGTCGGGGATGGTCACGCGGGGCGGGTCGTCGTACCCGTGCGGCGTGTACTGGCTCGACCAAACCCACCCGATCCTCGTCCGCCACGACGGCACCCGCGTCGGCTTCGACACGTTCCCTTGGGCTACCGGTGACAGCATCACGCTGGGTGGCCGCTCCCGCATCGGCGGCCTGCTGTGAGCGCGATGGTTCGTGTGGTCGTCCGCCCCGACGACGTTGAAGGCGTGCCCCTCGGAGGCAAGTCCGCCGCGGGCGCCGTCTCGATCACCGCCGAGTACGACCGCACCGTCGAACTCGCTGACGGCACAATCCGTTACGCCGGTGTCCGCACACCCCTGCACAAGTCGACCATCCTCGACTACTGGCAGATCGACGTGATCGCCTCCGACGCTGCTGACATTGTGCGCGGCGCCGGGTGCTGCGTCACCTTCCGTGTCGAAGTCACCCCCCGGCACGGTGGCAGGCAGGGGCGCGGCCACGGGCAGGCAGTGACCACGCACGCCAAGACCATCCAGGTCGTCACCGCTGACGGGGCAGTCATCAACCTCGCCACCAAGGCCAGTGTGGTGCCGGTGCCCGAGCCGCAGCAGGTCATCGACTGGCAAGCATTGCGCGACAACGCAGAAGCAGCCAACACCAAAGCCAACGCAGCACTCGCAGCCGCCGTCGCCGCGACACCCCAAGACACGATGACCAGCACCGACGCAGCACCCACGAGGGTCGGGCAGATCGCTGTCGTGTCCGGGGTGATCTACATGGCCGCCGGCACCTCGGCCGCGTCCGACTGGAAGCGGATCAGCTAATGAGCCCGCACCGCCGCTACCGGCACGGCGACCCACGCCGCACCGCCACCCGCATCCGGGTCTGGTCATGCCCGACCTGACCGCACTGCCAGCAGGGCCACTCACCGTCTCAGGTGTCCTGATGTTCATCATCTGGTGCCTGATTACCGACCGGTTCGTGACCCGTGGGCGCTACCTCGAGCGGGTCGCCGAGTGCGACCGGCTGCGGGAGGCGAACGACAGGCTCATGGCACAGAACACGCAACTCATCGCAGGCGGCCAACTCAGTGTCAACGCCATGCAGGCAATCTCTGACCGCGCCGCCGCACAATCCGAAGGGGCGGCACCATGACACAAAGGGGGTGGCGGTGGCCGTGGGGGCGACTCACCGTCAGCAAGGAAGAATCCGACGACACCCAGCGCCGCCTCGCCGAAGCCGAAATGCGGCAAGCGCAGGTCAACCTCATCACCAAGCGCGCCGACTACCTCATCAAACGCAACCACCTCGGCGAGAACATCCACAAAGCACTAGGAGGGAAGGCGTGAACCAGGCGCTTTTCGTGCTCACCATCGCGCTGCGAACCATCGGAATGATCCTCGCGATCGTGTTCGCTGCACGCTACTCCCGCGACCAGTGGCGCTCCACACCCGAGGGCCGCCACCTGATGTGGTTCAGCCTGATCGTGGCCGGGTTCCTCGCCTACGCCACCGCCAACAACATCGCCGCATGGGTCGATGACTACGTGCCCCCCGGCATCGTCGACGGCAACTACCCCGGACGGCTCGAACTCGGCGCGATCTTTTACGGCTGGGTGGCATGGGCCATGTGGCAACGGAACCGACTCCTGACCCGCGCCCACCGCCAACGCGACCACGACTAACCACCCACCAGCAGCCCCCGACCAACCGGCCGGGGGTTCCGTCATGCAAGGAGAAGACCATGGCCGATTACCTCTGGCTCAGCCAGTTCACCCGCAAGACCTGGAACCCATACGGTTTCGGATTCGCCTGCGCCTACAGCAACGGCAAGCCCACCCCGATCGACGCCAACCCCGCCGGCCTCGCGCACTCCACCGAGACACCCGCCGGGTCGGTGCCCTCCTACGGTGGTGGGAAGGAAAACCCGAACTTCACCGTCGACCCGTGGGTCAAGCGCCGCTACCAGCACGTCCCCGCCAACATCGCCGCACGCGCAATGGTCAGCAACAACTCCGCCGTTGTGCAGGTCGAAATCATCGGCTACTGCGACAAGGCCACCGCGCAGAAGTACGGCGTCATGGGCTCCTACCTGCCGAACCTCGACGCAGACGGCCGCGCCTACCTCGCCGAGTCGCTGAAGATCATCGGTGACGCGCTCGGCATCCCCGCGACCACCTCCGTCAAGTGGCTGCCCTACCCGGCGTCGTACGGCAACAACGGCATCCGGCTCACCAACAGCACGATCCGCACCGTGAAGGGCTGGGTCGGCCACCAGCACGCGCCCGCACCCGACAACCACGGCGACCCCGGCGACTGGTTCCCCGCCGTACTCGCGCTCATGGCAGCCAAGACGGGCACCGACACCGGCAAGGTCCAAGCCAAGCCACTCGCACTCGATGGCTCACTCGGCCCGCTCACGGTCGCTGCATGGCAGCGCTACTACGGCAGCACCCCCGACGGTGTGATCTCCGACCCGTCCGCGCTGATCAGCAAGGTGCAGGACGACCTCAACCGGATTTACGGGATCACCCCGCCGCTCGCATCCGGTCGGCTCGACTGGCTCACCGAGGCCGCACTCATGCGCCACTACGGCGCGACGACCCGCGCCGGCTGGGTCAAGGTGCTGCAGGGCCAACTCAACAAGGCAGGCAAGTGATGAACGCTCTCCTGCCCCGCGCTGTCCTCCCCTACGCCAAGGCGTGGGTCGGGTTGCTCGGCGCTGTCGTCGCTGCCGTCCTGGTCGCTTGGGAGGACGCCCCGAGCTGGCTCACCGTCGTGTCCGCTGCGCTCACTGCAGCGGGCGTGTACCTCACCCCGAACACCGACCCGGCCGGCGAGCACCAGGACGAGTCGGTGCAGCCAACCGAGCGGATCATCCCCGGCACCACGCTCGACGCACCCGTGCTCGACGTGCCGCAGTCGTCCGACACCAAGGCCGATGCGGTCGGCGGGTCAACCGCCTACCGCGCACTCAAGGCCAAGCAAACCGACGACTGGGAAGGGTGACAGCGCAAAGCCCGAGTGCCCACGCCGTCCGGCGGGGTCTCGGGCTCACTTCCCTAGGACCAGCGGTCCTGGGCAGATTCAACGATAGCAGCCTCATCCCCGAGCCGTGGCTGTTCCGCCGCGGCTGCCTTACGCAAGGAGAAATCAATGGCTGACGGCATCTACGCGGGCACACTCCCCGCCGACATCCCAACCGGGCGCTGCACCCTGTCGATCCGGCTCGGCACGTTCGACACTGCCGACGACCCCGACGACAAGCCGGAGCAGCGCATCCCCACCGGCGCGACCCTCACCCTGACCCCAAACGTGACCGGCCCGGTGATCCTGCCGGACGGGACCATCATGGTCATCAAGGGCACCGTGCTCACGTCCGACACCGGGACGTTCGACTTCTGGGCCATCGACGGCATGCACGCATCCGTCAACCCCACCGGGTGGAACTGGAAAGCCACCCTCAAGATCGACGCCTCCACGCAGGTTAAGTTCACGTTCTCCCCGGACTCGACCAGCCCTACGCCGCTCAACCTGGGCACGCTCATCCCGATCAGCGACCCACAAACCGGGGTCGCCACCGTGGTTGGGCGCGGTGTCGCATCCATCAGCGTTGACCCCGACACCCGGCACGTGCTTTTCGTGATGTCGGACGCCACCACCTACGACGCCGGTGCGATCCCACCCGGCCCCAAGGGCGACCCTGGCGAACCTGGTCCGACCGGACCCACTGGACCTGCCGGGGCGACCGGCCCGAAGGGCGACACCGGACCTGCTGGACCCACCGGACCAAAGGGCGACACTGGCGCTACCGGACCTGCCGGGCCGAAGGGCGACACTGGCGCTACCGGACCCGCTGGACCAACTGGACCCGCTGGACCAACTGGACCCGCTGGCCCCAAGGGTGATACTGGCGCGGCCGGGCCCAAGGGCGACCTCGGTGCGACGGGACCGGCGAATACGCTCACCATCGGTACCGTCACCACCGGCGCAACCGGAACGGCCGCGGCTGCCAGCATCACCGGCACCGCACCAAGCCAAACGCTCAACCTCACCCTGCCAGCAGGGCCAAAGGGTGACGCCGGAAGTGGTGGCGGTGGGTTCGTCCCCATGTTCGGGACGGTGTTCCTCGGCACCGGACTGTCGCAAAACTCAAAGTATGTGTCACTCATGTCAGTCGGTGGGACCGCCAACGAGAATGCATTCGTGGGGGAGGACTACCTGACCTTCACACCAATCAGCATCCAAAAGACGCTGGCATGCAGCTCGCTCTCCATCAACATCACCACCGCACAGGCGTCATCGACGGCGCGATTCGGCATCTACAACGTGGACCCCGCCACCGGGAAACTAACCACGGTGCTGTGGGACTCCGGGGTGGTCGATACGTCCACAACCGGAGCCAAGACCATCGCCACAGCACTCACCATCCCAGCAGGCCACTACGCCGTAGCGATGGCCACATCGGTGAGCACGGTCAGGTACAGCGGGTGGGCGTACCCGGCCCGCGTCATCGGATCTGGCACGGCCGGTGGACCATTCGCCTTCAGCGGGAACGGCGCGTTCAAACCGATCGGGCTCGCCTACACACCAGCGAACCCACTCCCCAACATGACGACATACAACAGCATCCGCAACGACGCCCTCAACTCAGGCGCACCGATCATCGTCGCCCAACTCTCCGCCGACCCCACCTAAGGAGCACGCATGGCCTGGGAAACCTACACGGGCGGAAAGATCACCGAGCGCGGCGACGACACCACCCGAACCGTCACCACCTACAACACGAACGGCACCACCAAAAGCACCCGCCCATACACGGCAGCAGAGAACGCCGTCGCCGACGACACCACAGCAACCGCCGCCCTCGCAGCCAACGAGGCCGCGCTCCGCAACGGGCTACAAGCCGCCATCGGCGCGGCCCTCGCACGGCAGGCCGAGTACCAGGCCGTCCTCGACGCCACCAACGCGACCATCAACGGCTCCCCGGCGTCACACATCAAGGCCGTCGCCAGGCAGGGCAAGCGATCCGAGCGCGCCCTGATCCGTCTCATCCGCCTCGTTGGCGGACTCACCACCACAGCCGACACCGGCACCGACTAAAGGTGGGCAGACGCGGTGACCATCCCCGAGCCGTGGCTGTTCCGGCGCGGCTTCACCACCTGCGCGCTGCTCGCCGCGATGACCCTGCTGTCGGCGCTGAGGCGACGCTGATGACAACAGTCCACACCTACCCCGTGAACGACCTCATCGAGCACGAGACCACCGGCGACGACTGCCCATGCGGACCCGACACCCATCCCGTACAGCGCGACGACGGCTCGTACGGGTGGGTCATCGTCCACCACAGCCTTGACGGGCGAGAACTGCACGAACCTGACTATGAAGGGAGGCGACCATGATCCAGACCATCCTCGGTTGGCGTCCCCCGACCGGCTGAACCCACAGACCCCCGGCAGCGACCCCCTGACCGGCGGCCCCGTCACGTCCTGTAACGCTGGCCCGACCCAGCGGCGTGACACACGAAAGCCCCGCCCGATCCTCACCGGATCGGGCGGGGCATTTCTTGCGTTGTCAGGACTCCGGCGCCCAGGCCGGGTCGTAATCAGGGTGCGAGGCGTACACGGAGGCGAGTTGCGCGGCTATCCACTCTGCGGTGCTCGGATCCTTGTCGTTCAGGATGGACCGCTCGCACTCTTCCACGATCTCCCGCTTGGCCTTGCACTCGGCCAGGACATGAGCAGGGTATCCGCAAGTGCAGACCCGCTCATCCGCCATGCGCTCCTGCTCATCCCATACACAGCCCTCGTTGTCGCAGGCGGTGCGCATGCAGAGAAGCCGGTGGTAACTGCCGGCCGCCGCCTCATCCTCGGCGATTCGCTCCCACAGGAAGTCGGTGATGGTCAGGGTTCCGGAGGCGGTCACAGCAGGATCACCCCCGGCGCAACCTCGACGTGCGCGAAGTCCTCGCCAGCGATGATCGCCAACCAGCGTGCATAGTCGGCAGTCTCGTCCCCGAAAACACTCACCCCAGCAGCGGCACAGTGCCTCGCGAGGTCCTGGGCAGTTGAGAACGGCGGCGTCATCGGCGCGCCCTCGCTCGTCGTGGTCCAGAGTTGCCACCCGTCGCCAGCGGGCGGGTCGGTCGGCTCCCATGCCTCGGCCTCCTTGCGCTGTCCTGGGTATCGCTCGATGCTGCCGTGACCACCGCACACCGCGCACCCAACAGCCCACCCCTCCCGCTCACACTTCGCCCGGACCACGTACCAGCAGTTGAGCGAGTCGTGACCGAATCCGGCCAACGACCAGCGGTTGACCTGTTCCGCAGTAACTTCCGGCGCCGGTTCGATCGGCCGCCACTCACGGTGCTCCTTCGACCATGAGTGAGTGAAGTCGAGCAGGCGCTCCTCTGCGATGAGCACGTCGACGTCCTCCTGCGCCAGGTGGTGCGACCAGCATCCGTTCCAAAGCTCCAACAGTCGCCGCGCCTCCCGCAGCACCGCAGGCTCGCCACTGCCATAGAAGCCGGACGACCTGACGACGTTGCGCTCGGCGTACGTCCGAACCTCGGGCGTGTCCACCGTGAACGGCTTGGAACCAGTCTCGGCGGGGTCGAACGGTACGTAGCCGTACCAGCGGTCCTGTAGCCGCTTCGCCTCGGGTGAGTAGCCGCTGCCACCGCACGCTGTGCAGGCATCCTCGGTGAGCCTGTCGGGCATCAAGAACCCGTGCCAGACCTTGTCGATGGGCCAGTCGAAGTCGAGCGGCACGCGCCGCACTTCGCGGCCCATCAGAGCGCCGCCTCGTTCGCAGGTATGGTGTTCATATCGCTCCTTCCCGAGCGGTCACGCCCCCGACCGTAACCCGCGGTGCGGGGGTTCATGCTCCCAGCGTACTGCGCGGGGGTGACAACAGCGGGTGGTCAATCGGCCGCCGGGGGCTTTTCTTGCGTTGTCAGGACTCCGGCGCCCAAGCGGGGTCGTAGTCCGGGTGCGATGCGTACACGGCAGCGAGGTGGCGGACCGTAGCGCACGGCCACGGCTCCCGGAACCACTCGTCCTTTTCCTCGCCCCGGCAGTTCTCGCACACTTCACCCTCCGCCATGACGTAGCTCTGGTGCGCCCCCACGATGGCACGTTTGGCCTTGCACTCGGCAGCCCAGCGTTCACGATCGCGCACCACGTACTCCGGCAACCGCTTGATCGGCTCATCGACTATGCGACGCCCGACCATGCGCCGTGCCATGGGAGTCGCCAGCAGCGCCTCATCCTCGGCGATCCGTGCCAGCAGGAAGTCGGTGATGGTCAGGGTTCCGGTGGCGGTCATCGCTGGGACTCCTTGGCGCGGTCGAAGCTCGCCTGCAATGCGGCCAGCAGATCGACCCCGGGTGCACGCCCACCGGAGCCCTCGCAACGGGGGTAGAAGATCGAGTCGCGCCGCGGACCCGAGTGGTCCAGGTGATGCCGCAGTCGACGCTCCTTGGTGATGGTGACGAGCTTGCCGCAGACGGGGCACTCCACCTTGCTAACCTCAGTCATATCGCTCCTTCCCGAGCGGTCACGCCCCCGACCGTAACCCGCGGTGCGGGGGTTCATGCTCCCAGCGTACTGCGCGGGGTGGTCAATCGGCCGCCGGGAGCAACTTCAACCGCTCGGCGACACCCTCCATCGCCTGCAGCGCGAGCGCCTGATTCACCGTCTGATAGCCCCGGCTGACCAAGATTGACGAGTGCCCCAAGATCGCCGTCACCGTGTGCGGGTCGACCCCAAGTTCGAGCAGCAGCGTGGCCGTCGTGTGCCGCGCCTCGTGCCCGTAGTAGTACCGGCCCGACTCATGCCGCACGCCCGCCTTGTCCTGCAGCGCCCGCCACTCGTCGGCGTCCGTGACCTTGCGTGTCGGCCTGCTGTCCTCCGCCCACACCAGCCCGTGCGCGTTCGCCGGCGCCGTCTCCTTCCACGACTGCAGCGCATCACGCATCCACGGCACCAGCGGGATCGCGCGCCAGCCCTTGCGCGACTTCGGGCGCACTAGGTGGGCCGCACCGACGAGCTGCCGCGCCGTGAACCCCACGGGCACACGGAAGGTTCCAGCCTCACGGTCGTCGTACGGGAGCCGCTGCAACTGCCACGACACGTCGATCAGCCCCTTGTCCAGGTCGACGCACTCCCAGGTCAACCCCAGCCGCTCACCCTGTCGCAGGCCCTGCAGGAAAGCGGCTGCCCACTTCGATGCATCCGGCCTGCTCGATGCCGCCTGCAGGATCGCCAGCGCATGGGGCAGCGGGATCGCATCGCGGTCCGGCTCGCCCGGTTGCGGGCGCTTGACCCCGAGCACGTTCGCCGGGACCGCCGCGCCCTCTTGCATCGCCGCCTTGAGCATCACCATCAGCACGTCGTGCGAGCGCAGCGCGGTATGCGGTCCCATTCCCGCCGCCGCCGTCGCCTTGTGCACGGCGCGCACGTCGGCGGGCGTGAGGGCCGTGAGCCGCTTGTGTCCGATGGTCGGCACGATGTAGCGCCGCAGCACCCCGCGCACGTCCGTGTAGCGCGTGGGCCGCACCGTCTGCTGGTAGATCGGCAGCCACGTGTCCGACCATCGCTTGACCGTGAGCGCGGCGGGCGCGGCTGCCACGCCCTCCTTCGCGATCTTGTTCTGCAGCGCTCGCAACTTGCGCACGGCGTCGGCCTTCGTGTCGCCCGTGACGGTGCGATATCGGCGAGCGCCGGCTGGCGTGAATCCTGCCTCAACCTGCCCGCGCCACTTGCCCGACGCGAGCTGGAAGACCGAGCCGTCACCCTTGGAGCGCGTACTCATAGCCTGTCAGTCATTCGATCAGTCATTATCAGTCCTGCCATGTCCTGACTGTATCAGCGTTTCCGCAGGTCAGAGGCCCGCACTGCACCAAATTCTAGCCCGATTCCCGCTCTCCTAAAGCGGGTGTCGCAGGTTCGAATCCTGCCGGGGGCACTAGGAAGTTGACACCATGACTGACCGAAAATCAGTCATGGTGTCAGTCATTTCCACGAGCGCGCCGGATGACGTCCGCGGGATCGAGTCCCAGCGTGTCGCAGATGCGCAGGAAGTCCCCGAGCGGGATCGACCGCTCACCGTTGAGCCACCGCTGCACGGCTGACTGGTTCGAGTGCATCCGCCGCGCCAACTCTGACTGCGTGATGCCCGCGACGGCGGCAGCATCGGCCAACAGCCGTGCAATCACGGCGGTCTCGCCTGTCGGGCGTGCCACTTCGTTGCGTCCCATGCAGCAAAGATAGCGCGATCCCAAAAAAAGTTCCCTATTTGGGGTTGACGTTAACCCTATTTGGGGTAGAGTCGTCGCCATGGAGCACACCACCCCCCCTGGTGTGGTCCGCGAGATTCGGGCCGAGATGGGCCGACAAGGCTTCACGATCGCGAGTCTCGCCCGGACCACCGACAACCTGAATCCGAAGAAGCTGTACGCCCGCTTCGGTTCCCCCGAGAAGTTCACGATCGCCGAGTTGTTCGCACTCGCCGACGCACTCCATGTCGACCTGGCCGACCTGTTCGACCGTGCGCGGCAGGACGTGGCGGCATGACCGACGTGGACGTTGAAGCACTGCAGCGACTGATCCGCAACCTGAAAGACGAGCGGGACGAGTTGCGGGCGGCCGTGGCACGGGCCGAGGTACTGGCCGACTGGCACGACACCGTTGCATGGCTGAACGGCATCAACAGCATGAATGCCTCACGGACACACCGTGATGCCGCCGCACGGCTGCGCAAGGCCCTGGCAGGTGACCAGTCATGACCGGCCTCGACCTCCGCCACGACGGCCAGCGCATCGTCATCGAGAACGACCGCGAGCAGCACCGCGACTTCGTGCGCCGCTCCATCGAGGTCTGCATCGACCTCGGGTTCGAGTTCACCGCCGATGACATCCGCTACCGGGCCGCGATGCTCGCCGCGTCCGAGGGGAAGTCCTTCCGCCCCCACCACGCAAACCTCCTCCCCGCCGTGATCGGTGGCTACGCAGCCGCGGGACGCATCGAGCGCGTCGGTGAGTACCACTCCACCCGCAAGGAGCGCCGCTACGGACGCAACAGCGTGTACCGCGGGGTGACGGCATGACCACGCAACAGCTCGCCTACTCCGTCACCGAGGCAGCCCGCGCAACCGGCCTGTCAGAGCGCACCATCGCCCGCGCCTGCAAAGCCACCGACGCGAAAGCCGCAGGACTCCCGCTGCTCGCATCGAAGCGCGTCGGGTCCAAGCGACTGATCCTCGCCACCGACCTGCAGCAGTGGCTCCGCGACCTGCAGGACGCCTAGAACCCCCGGTCGCCGAGCGAAAGAGGCGCGAAGCGACCGGACACCAACCAACCGAAAACCGTTCCACCACAAGGAGACCCACAGTGAGCACCATCCCGAACTACATGCCGGTCCTGTCCCGCGGTGCACACTCCGGCCCATCCGAAGGCGCGTGCATCATGGAGTACGCCAGTTTCCTCGCGGGCGAGGAGTGGAGCGACACCCCTTCTTGTACGCACACGGTGCTCGCACTGGTCGCTCAGCGGATCAACGATGACTTGTCTGATGCTGACCGGCACATGCTCTTTCCGCTCCTGGCGCGACTGATGGGCACGAGCACAGGAAAGAACGACCCCGCACTTTCCGTCCGGCTCGCCGTGTGGGCTGCGCGACAGGTGGCGCACCTCAACCCCGACCCGCGTGTCATGGCCGCGATCAAGGCCGCCGAAGCGTGGACTCTCAACCCAGCCTCCGACGCAACCCCGGCCGCTACTGCTGCCATCGAGGCAACCCATTCCGCCGTCAATACTGACACTGTCGCCGCCGCATCCGCCGCCGCCGCCGCATCCGCCGCCGCGCACGCCTCCCACGCTGACTTCTATGCAGCTCATGCTGCCGAATACGCCTCGCGCTCCACCGGCCGCACCGCCGCCGATCAGGTCGAGTTCCTGGCCGACCTCATCACCGAGTACGACCGCCTCACCGGCCGCACCGAGCACCCCACCGTCACCGAGGGCGACCTCCGACGCTGCGCAGAACTCACCGCGTAACCCACTGACTCCCGTCGCCGGCCAGTCCCCCGACCGGCGACGGGCACCAACCACCAAAGAAAGCGCCGCCCCTGTCCTGCCAGACAAGCGGGGCGGCACCAACAAGGAAGAAGCATAGCCGTGACATTCGACCTCACACCCGACCAGCGCACCATGACGGAGCACCTGGCCTGGCTCATCAACCACCCGTCCGCATGGGAGGGAGCGCTGACCCTGCGCGTCTCAAACACCGGCAGCGAAGTGCTGTTCGATGACCTCTCCGAGTGGACCCACCACCGCCACAGTTCGACCGGCTACTGCCACAAGGAGAACAGCAGCCTCCCGGTGCGCGTCTGGTCCTGCATTCCCGCCAAGGACTGCGCCAACGTGTGCCCGTGCGGCGAGCCGATCCCCCACGCGGGCGACCCCACCTGCAGCGCCGAGCACAACAACAGCTCCGAGTACGACGAAGCGATCGAGGCCAACTGATGCCCACCGTCGCCAACTACATGGCCGTGACCGCCGCCTGCTGGCTGGTCGTGCTCGTCGGGGTGCTCATCGCCACGACCGGGCAATGGCTCGCCGACACCACCACCGCACGCACCACACGAAAGGGCAAGTGATGATCCGCCTCCTGATCGCACCATGCGGGTGCCTCGCCGCAGCGGACGCAACGTCCGACTACCCCGGATTCGCGCGCACCGAAGAGGAAGCCGCCTCTGATGCTGCCAGCGGATTCAAGGAGTACGCCGTCGCCCGACCCGTGTACCGACTCATGGGGGACATGGGCTGCAAGCACGACCCGAAGTGGGGGTTGAAGTGATGCCGACCCTCACCAACGGCGGTGGCCTCACGCTCATCTGCCTCTTCCTCGCCGTCGCCTGGATCGGTTGGTACATGCACCGCGACTGGCAGCAAGCGAACCAGCGCGCCGACCAGGACGAACGCGACGCCGCCAACAAAGCCGACGACGAACTCGTGCGCTGGATGAACCAGGGGAAGCCATGAGAATCGCCGCAACCCGCATCGGCACCACCCGCGACACCAACCACCGCGGCCACAACGTCAAGCCCTGCGCCCGCTGCGGACGACTGCGCCAAGTCGACAAGCGCCGGCAAGTCGCCGACATGTGCCGCGACTGCCAGTTGATCGACCCGAACTGCTTCAAGGGGGCGGCATGACCACGCCCTACTACCAAGACGACGCCGTGACCCTCTACCACGGCGACTGTCGCGAGGTGCTGGCGGGAATGGCTGACCGCTCCGTTGATGCAGTCATCACCGACCCACCCTTCGACGCCCGGACACACAGCATGGCCCGATCGAACCGCAACGGCTACGGCACCAGCGGCAATGGCAACCGGACGCTCACTGGGTCATCCGACGTTCGATTCGAGCCGTTAACCCACGCCGACCAGTTGGCGCTATTCGCCGAGCTCGGACGCATCACCCGACGATGGGTTGTGTCCAATCTGGGCAGCGACACCGCGTTCCGGTTCGAGGTCGAGCAGGCCCCACCCGGACTCAAGGTTCTTCGCATCGGCGCGTGGGTAAAGACGAACCCCATGCCGATCATCAGCGCCGACCGCCCCGCGATGGGCTGGGAGCCGATCGCCTACATGCACCGCGACGACACCAAACCCTCATGGAGCGGTGGAGGCCGAGCACTGAACTTCGTCCTACCAACATCTCAAGGGTCAGGGCATCCGACGCAGAAGCCCCTCGATATGGTCCGCGCATTCGTCGGCATGTTCACCCAGCCTGGTGACACAGTCTTCGACCCGTTCGCCGGGACCGGGACCACGCTCCGCGCATCCGTTGACGAGGGCCGACGCGCGATAGGCGTCGAGCGAGACGAGCGCTGGTGCGAGTACATCGCTAACCGCCTCTCCCAGGGCGTCCTCGACTTCGGGGAGGGCGCATGACACGCGCCACCGACGCACTCAACGCCGCACTCGCACGACTCGCAAAACTCGAACAGGACGAAGCCACCATGACCCCACCCCGCAAACGACAGGCAGGACGGTACGACCGCCGCGCCGTCACCGCGATCCACCCATCAACCTGCGACGTGTGCCTACAGCCGATCACACCGCCGCAACTCGTCATCCGACAGGCACGCGACAACGCCTGGATTCACGCCCGCTGCGCACCCGGAGGCGACGACGAATGAGCACACTCACCACCTACCCCGAGCTCGAACAAGGCACCGACGAGTGGATGGCCGCACGCTGCGGACTGCTCACCGCATCCACCATCGGGGCGCTGCTCACCGTCTCATCGCCGCCCGCGACCGCCTACGACTGCACCGAGTGCGCAGCCGGTGAAGGTGAGCCGTGCGTGAGCCTGCGCAACGGGGCGCCGATCAAGACCATCCACGGTCAGCGCACCGCACTTGCCGCAGCATCGGGCGAGGTGGTTGTCGACGTCGCCACCACCGACACAGCCCGCAGTCTCACCGTCGCGCTGGCGGCCGAGCGGATCACGCAGTACGTCGAGCCGACCGTGCGCAGCCTCGCGATGCAGCGCGGTGTCCTCGACGAACCGCTCGCCCGAGACGCCTACAGCAGGCACATCGCACCCGTGACCGAACTCGGGTTCATGGTCCGCGACTTCGGCGGCTACCGCATCGGCTACTCACCCGACGGGCTGGTCGGCGACGACGGACTGATCGAGATCAAGTCGCGGGCGCAGAAGAAGCAGGTCGAAACCGTGATCTCCGGCGCCGTCCCACCCGAGAACTATGCGCAGCTCCAATGCGGACTGCTCGTGTCCGGGCGCGACTGGATCGACTACGTGTCCTACTCCGGCGGGATGGAGCTGTGGCCCTTCCGTGTCCACCCAGACCCCATGTGGCACAACGCGATCCAGCAGGCCGCCAAGAAGTTCGAGGCCGACGCCGAGCACATCGTGACCACCTACCGGGCCGCCGTCGACGGGCTGCCCCTCACCGAACGCACCAACTACTTCGAAGACCTGGTGATCTGACAATGACCTTCGACATCAGCGACACCCTCGCCCCCAAGTCCGACCAGCTCGACGCCGTTGACCTGCTCGGCGGCGAACGCACCTTCACCATCGAACGCATCAGCCGCGGCAACGCAGAACAGCCCGTCAACATCCACCTGGCCGAGTTCCCCCGACCGTGGCGACCCGGCAAGTCCATGCGCCGTGTCCTCGCCGCAGCATGGGGCACTGACGCCAGCGTGTACGTCGGGCGCCGCGTCACCCTCTACTGCGACCCCGACGTCATCTTCGGCAAGGAGAAGGTCGGCGGCACCCGCATCAAGGCGCTGAGCCACATCAACGGCCCGAAGCGAATCCCGCTGCTCGTGTCCCGCGGCAAGTCCTCGACGTACGCCGTGGAGCCGCTACCTGACGCGCCTGCACCCGCGCCGACGACCGACCGGATCACCAAAGCCGTCACCGCGTTCGCATCCATCGGCGTGGACCAGGCCCGCCTCGAAACCGCGCTCGGACCCGACCGGAACGCATGGGACATCGACGCCCTACTCGCCGCATACACCGCCATCAAGAACGGTGACACGACCATCGACGAAGCCTTCCCGGCCGACGCCGACACAACCGGCGGTGAGGCATGAACACCACGTGCCCGACCTGCGTCGACGCCAAGAAGATCGCCCACCACCACCCTGGCCTGAACGGCGGGCGGTGGGAAATCGAACCCTGCCCCACGTGCACCACTAGCAACCCGCACACGACCGGAGGTGACGACCAGTGAAGGTCTACATCGCCGCACCGTACGCGGCCCGCAAACTCGCCAAGGCATACGCCGACGAACTCGCCTCCATCGGCATCGAATGCACATCCACATGGGTCACCGAGACAACCACGATCGACAACCAATCGACTGGCGCCGCAGTGGGGCTGACCGACGAGCAGGTGGAGCAGCACGTCACCACCGACATCCGCGACATCGCCCGCGCCGACGTGCTCGTGCACCTCACCGCCAGGCATGTCCTCCATGCAGCGGGCATGGACGGTTCCGAAGATTCTCGGGCACTCAACTCCGGCGGGCGACACGTCGAGCTCGGGTACGCCCTCGCGCGCAACAAGTTCATCGTGTCCGTCGGCGACCCGGAGAACGTATTCCATCGGGGTCGCGCCACCAACGTGCCCAACTGGCACGGAGCCGTACTCGCGCTCGTACAGATCGAGGACCGGCTCCCGCAGGAGGTCGACCAGTGACCGCGATCCACCCCGGCGACCACGTGCGCACCCTGCACGACTGCTGGACCGGCACCAACCACCAGACACGCCACGACGACCCCGTGCACGTCACCGAAGTCACCGACTGCACCATCGGCACCCGCTACCGAGGCTGGCGCTGCGACGGCACCCGCATCGAGTGGATCGCCGACGGGGCCGAGGTGAAGGCATGACCTGGACTGGAGGTTTCGGGATCGTCGGCCACGGCGTCAACACCCCGCCACGTACCCGCAAACGCCTACGCCCGGACCTGTGCGCCGAGCACGGACACCCCGGCTGCACCTACAACCCGTGGCACAACTTCACCTCCTGCCTGTGCGGTGCCGTCTGGTACCGCGGCAACCGCAACCAGCACATCCACGCCGAATGCTGTGACGGACCACTCGGGGAAGTGATCGAACCATGACCCCCTGCGAACGCACCCGCGCCGGCGTGCTCTGCGGCGCACCAGCCGACGTCCTCGACCTGCGCTGCCCACACTGCCGCACACACATCATCATCGCCGTCTGTGACCGGCACTTGCGGATGAAATGCGCGAGCTGCGGGAACTTCTCGGGGCTCGGAAGGTGGGCAGAACGAACCACCACCACGAACGGAGCAATCTGATGACCGTATCCAAGCGCACCCGTTTCGAGGTGCTTCGGCGAGACAACTACACCTGCCGCTACTGCCGAGCGACCGACAACCCACTCACCGTGGATCACGTTACCCCCGTTGCCCTCGGCGGCACCGACAACCCGAACAACCTCGTAGCGGCGTGCCGGGACTGCAACAGCGGGAAATCATCGTCCTCCCCGGACGGCGCCACGATCGCCATGCTTACCGATGCCGAGGTGGCGTTCGAGAAGGCTAGGGCCAACGTCCTGGCACGCCACGCCAAGAAGGCATCGGCAACACGCAGGGCCCGCCAGAAGTTCGTCGACGCCTGGGGGTTTGCGGAGTACGAGTGCGGACTGCCGGAAGGGTGGCAAGCGAGCCTGTCGCAGTGGATGTCCCGCGGCCTGACGATCGACCGCATCATCGACGCCGTCGACATCGCCCGCAGCAAGAAGCACATCCCCGCATGGGCGCGGTTCAACTACGCAGCGAAGGTCTGCTGGAACTGGATCGGCGAACTCGAGGACGAGTTCAAGGCCGAAGCAATGGCCGCACAACCCCGCCCCGCGAGCGACTTCGACCAATACGTCGATCGGTTCGATCAGTGGCGCCTTGCCGCAGCGACCGCAGGATTCACCCTGCTCGAGTGGCACTGCGACGGCTACGGCAGCGCATCGCCGGCGCGTTTTTCCGAGCTGCCAGACCTTTCCGCCCTGGAAGTGGCCTGATGGCGTGGTTCAAGGTGGACGACCACCTCTACTCGCATCCGAAGTGGATCACGCTACCGAAGGGCGCCCGCGGACTGTGGGTAACGGCTGGCTCGTGGTCGGCGGGGCAGTTGCTCGATGGCTTCATTCCAGAGGCCGTTCTGCCGGTCCTCGGAGGAACCCCAGGCGAGGCCAAAGCCCTTGTCTCAGTAGGGCTTTGGCGCGAAGCCAAGGGGGGCTGGGAGTTCCACGATTGGGACACCTACCAGCCCACTCGCAAGGCCGTCATGGATAAGCGGGCGAAGGACGCCGAACGGCTTCGTGCCTGGCGTGAACGCCGCGACTCCGAGCGCGACAGAGAGGGGGCGTAACGCCGTGTGTAACAGCGTTTCACGTGGGTTGGTAACGCTAGCAGTACCCAGCCCAGCCCAGCCCAGCCCGCCCAGCCCAGCCCCCCTGTCGTTTCCTCGTGTTGTCACCAAATCCAACATCGTCACTTTAGGTACGCGCGCGAGCGCGACGGGTTTGGACTTGTGATGGACAAGCACGAAATCGACAGGCTCGCCGCCGCTGTCCACGCACTCCGCCCCGACTGGCCATTGCGTTCCCTCGTCACCTTCATCGCCAAGGAGATCGGGACGTACGCCTACCAAGACGCAGCAGTGATGCTCGCCTGGGTCGCCACCGACCCGGACACCAAGACACCCCGACGAGTCACCGAGAACGGCCCCTGGCGTCACGCGATCGTCGACCGCCGCACCGCACTGGTTGTCACCTCACCCGAATGCGTCGACCACCCTGGACAGCGCGCATCCACCTGCATCGACTGCCACGCCGACGCCGTACCCGCACCGACCGACCTGCGCGACCGAATCCGCGCCGAGCAAGAAGCCGCCCGCCAACAGCGCGAGCACGAACGACAGGAGGCAATCCAGCCATGACCAAGCCACACCCGCGCTACCAGCTCGCCAAGCGAGCACTCACCCAGCACCCTCGCCTCACCACCTGGGAGCTGGCCCAGGTGCTGCGCTGCGACGAAGCCGAAGCCGCCAAGATCATCACCCGCTTCCGGGGCGTCGGGAAGCGCACCCCACAGCCGCTCGGCCCGAACCGGGCGACGCTCGACATGATCGAAGACCTCGAATGGATGATCGCCACCGGGGAGACGCCCGCCGGTGCCGTCCGACGTCTCGGTCGGAAGCAGCGATCGCTCGAGCGCACGCTGTACCGCACTGGCCGCGAAGACCTCGCCCGATTCGTCTCAGCCGCAGGAGCAGCCGAGTGCATCGACTGCGGCGCGCTCATCAGCGCACAGTCCACCCGATGCAAGGAGCACGAGCGCCTGCACCGTCCGCGCTGGGGGTACGCCGCATGATTACCCCACGCAACCCCGCCCGCATCGCCCCCGAGCCGCTGCTGTCGGTCGAGCTGGCTAGGCCACCCGCATGGCACGCCCGCGCACGATGCTCTGACCCCGAGCTGCGCATGGCGTTCTGGGAAGCCGAGGCCGAATTCGAGAAGTACACGCCGGCCGACCCCGCCGTGATCCAGGTCGCCAAGACCATCTGCCAGCAGTGCACCGTCCGCGCCCTGTGTGACCGGGAGTGGCGCACCGACGAGGCGACGCACCTGAAATCGGCCATGAGGGCCGGTGTCCGGGCCGGACTCACCCCGGTCGAGCGACAGAAGAAAGCGAAGGAGGAAGCCGCATGATCATCGTCACCATCCCGCAGGCTGGGCTGCCGTGGCTGTCATCGAACGCGACGACGAACAGGCACTGGCGGCACCGTCAGCAGGTCACCAAGGCCTGGCGTGAGGCTGCTGCATGGATCGCACGGGTCGACCGCGTGCAGCCGTTCCATCGTCCCGTGCACATCACCGGCACGATTCACCGCGCCAACAGGCAGGTGTGGGACGTCGACGGCGCTGTGGTCACAATCAAGGCTGCGATCGACGGCCTGCGTGACGCGGGTGTGCTCGCCGGTGACGATCACCGCTACGTGCGGTCCGTGACGAGCGAGTGGGGCGAACCTGACCCGGACGCGCCCCGGCTTGTGCTCGCCATCTCCGAGGTTGAGGCGGTGGCGTGATGGCGACCAGGGTTCGGGTGAGCGCCTATGGATACGACTGGGCGTGGCGTCCCGGCTGGCGGGCCAACGGTGCCGGGTGGTCGTGTACGGCCCAGGATCACATCGAGGCGTCTCGTGGTCGCGGCTACACGAAGACGGGCGAGTGGCGTGGCCGGTGGTCGTTGGCTGAGGCGGCTGATGCTGGCCGCGCTCACCTGGCCGAGTGCCACGGGATCGAGGCGGTGGCGTGATGGACGACTACCAGATTGGCGACCTCATTGAGGTGACGCAGGTTGGCTACTTCGGGAGCGACGACAAGGTGATCCGAACGGAGCCAGTCGTCCGGGTCACGAAGACGCTCGTCATTACCGAGTCGCACCGTTTCAAGCAGGACCACCTTGGCGTTCTCTACCAGACGAACGATGCCAAGGGCATGTGGCGGCGCTGGATCTATATGGGAAGGAAGGTGTCGTGATGGCCGAAATCACCGAGTGCACCGCCGAGGACAGAGACGAGTTCTGGCAGGACACCCCGCAGGACGCCACGGGAGCCACGGAGACGAGCGAAGACCAAGAACGAGCAGGAGGGCAAGTGATGGACGAGCAGATCATCGAGCGTGCGGTTGAGGCCGCGGCGAAGGCGGACTACGAGGTGCTCCGTCGCGGTCACTGGGATGAGCAGCCGGATGACTTCCGCGACGAGTGGCGCAGCGACGTGCGCCCCCTGGTCACCGCCGCGCTGGCCGAGGTGGAGTCGTCGCTCACCGCCGAGCGTGACCGGCTTGCCGAACGCCTCGACAAACTTCTCGGCGTCGCCGACGAGGATGGCGTGACCTACCCGCCAAATGAGTTTCAGCGCGCTCTGCGGCGCTACGCCGCGTTCGAGTACGACAACCTCGCCGCCGAGCGTGACGACCTGGCGGCTCGTGTCGCCCGCGTCGAGGCGCTGCACGTCGAGCACGAGAGCGGGGGCGGCTGCCATGAGTGCGATTGGGACATGGCACAGGGATACCCCTGCCCGACTCTCAAGGCGCTGCGGGGTGAGTCGTGATGCGGTGGTTGCCGGAGCGCATCTACGAGTTCCCGCAATGGGTTCGGAACGACACCCAAAAGTACGCGGAAAAGCCAGGATTGGTCGCGGCCGCAGAACGGGCGAACCTAGCAGCAGACGTGCTCGACGCCGTGATCGCCGTCCACGCCGGTTGCCGCACATCGGTCTGTCCCACCCGGCAAGCGTGGGAGCGAGTGCTGCGGGGTGAGTCCGAGTGATTGCTTGGGGAATGGACGAGCATGGCGAAGTCGTCACCGCGGAGTATGCAGCGCACCAGATCATCGAGGACGCCATCCGCGCCTATGTCAATCACGCTGTCAGAATCACGGAGTGCGGCGACCACGACGCCAAGACGCTCTACGAGATGCGCTGGGGTCCGCTGGCTCAGCCGTGGCTTCCAGCGTCCGCGGCACTCTCCGCAATGCGTGAAGCGGGTCTGGTTGTGGCGCTGCGGGGTGAGTCCGAGTGAGGTTTCAAGCAGGACCACCTTGGCGTTCTCTACCAGACGAACGGCGCTCAAGGCATGTGGCAGCGCTGGCTATACCAGGGAAGGAAGGTGTCGTGATGGCCGAGGTGACTGAGTGCACCGCCGCGGACGTGGACGAGTTCTGGCAGGACACCCCGCAGGACGCCACGGGAGCCACGGAGACGAGCGAACAGGGCGAGAAGGTCACCAAGGTCACTCTCATCCCCGACGGCATGGCATGGGACGACCTGAACCGTCACCACTTCGCGGTCAACGTGGAGTGGTGCGGCCCCTTCGAGGGCAGGCACGGAGGCGGGTACGCGATCCGACACCTCGGCAGCGAACTGAGCACATCGGGCAAATGGGAGACCACCCCTGCGCACTTCCGCCGCTGGCAGTTCCGATGGGAGCACCTGGACTCCGCGCTGCACACGGCGCGGGCGGTCGTGAACGAACTGAAGGTAAACGGCCGCACGTGGGCCGAATGGGAGAAGGGCAAATGATGCGCCTTACCGAGCGGCACGTCGAGTGCGGCACCTGCCACCGGGTGTTCTCCGGCGTCACGAACTTCGACGCCCACCGCACCGGGAAGTGGGGTCCGGGTGAACCGCGCTGTGTGGACCCGGCAGAGGTTGGGCTTGTGCGTCGAGCATCCGGCCTGTGGGCGGGTGAACCGATGTCGGACGAGGCGAAGGCTGCCGCGTTCGGGAACGGGGCGCAGGAGGCTGCGCAGCGCGGCCAAGAGCGGGAATTGCGTGCCTACCTGGCCGCGGACAAGACCGAGCAGGAGGACAAGTGATGGACAAGCAGATCATCGAGCGGGCCGCTGAGGCAGCCGCAAGGGCGCGCTACGAAAAATCGGTCGCGGCTGGGCTGGTGATGGCGGTCGACAAGGATTGGTCATCTATGCCCCAGTCAGTGCGGAATTGGTACGGCAACGAGGAAATGCCCTACGTCACCGCTGCGCTGGCTGAGGTGGAGGCTTCGCTCACCGCCGAGATTCGCGAACTGCGCAAGGAGTCGGCCCGGCTGCAGGCAGACGCATGGGATGCCTGCGTGGCCGCTGCAACAGGCGGGGGACTTACTCAATTCGCGGGGATGCTGCGGGATGAGAACCCGTTCCGCGAGGACGAGCAGGAGGACAAGTGATGGCGACCCGAGTGACATGCGAAGACCTCGACACCGGCGAAACCGAATCGGTCGTCATCGAAGACGACTACGTACTCGTCACCGACGGCCTAGTGAACCTCACGTACCAGTCCGTTTTCGTGAACGGGACGGCAACTCTCACGCTCAAGAAGGGGACCAAGTGATGGATGAGCAGATCATCGATCGGGCGGTCGAGGCCGCAGCGAAGGCGAACTTCGATCGGTACACCGACCACCCGCACGGTGACGCATGGGAGGAAACCCCCGAACAGGTCAAGGCGATCTGGCGCGGCGGTGTCACCGAGCCGGTCACCGCCGCGCTGGCCGAGGTGGAAGCGCCCATTAAGGCACAGGCTCTGCGAGAGTACGCCGACGCCACACGACACCCTTGGACAGTGTTCAGGCGCGATGACGGCTCACCCGTGACCGTCAACGACCTCATGCGGGAAACCGCTGACC
>ERZ500999.45-NODE-45-length-29365-cov-4.223985_pt1 | contig 29365 bp, 26 predicted proteins | sample MGYA00248827_ERZ500999 | MGnify/ENA primary metagenome ERZ500999 (study PRJEB25958, sample SAMN03398554) | human skin metagenome | study: EMG produced TPA metagenomics assembly of the Human Skin Microbiome Metagenome (human skin metagenome) data set.
AAAAGTCGCAAAGCTTTTCAAGGCTTTGGCAATCAATAAGCGAGTTAAATGCACTTATCTAGTCTACTTATAACGTGCGCAATCGGTCAGTCATCAAATTGTCATGATACTGTCACATTTCTTTGTAATCATATACACAATTTTTATACAAACCAAAATATGGTTATTATTAGGACACTTAGAGCGGCCAACTTTGATTGATTTCAGCTTTGACCTATCATAGTGAAAATAGCCAAAAAAGGTTAAATCGTACGGTTCGTGACATTTATTTTATTCAAGCATTTTCATTGTAAACTCAAAAAATGTTTTTAGGAGCTATCCATGCGTTATTCATTATTAAGTGTTGTCGTAGCATCGACCTTAGCATTAACCGCTTGTGGCAACAAGCAAGCAGACAATAAAGCAGCGGGTGCCTCAGCGACGTCAAGCACTGCGACTACAAGCGCGGCAGGTAGCGACAAAAACGCCGTATTTACCATCACAGGTGCAGGCGCCTCTTTCCCACAACCTATTTATGCTAAATGGGCAGGTGAGTTCAAAAACGCCACTGGCGGTCAAGTAAATTACCAATCAATCGGTTCATCAGGTGGTATCAAACAAATCCAAGCCAATACCGTTGACTTTGGTGCGTCGGATGCGCCTTTAAGCAAAGAAGAGTTGGATAAAAGCGGTTTAATCCAGTTCCCAACCGTTATCGGTGGGGTTGTACCGGTTGTTAATATCGATGGTGTTGCACCAGGTCAATTAAAACTAGACGGTGCCACCCTTGCCAATATCTACTTGGGTAAAATCACTAAATGGAATGACCCAGCGATTACCGCATTAAACGCAGGCGTGACACTACCAGATGCGCCAATCACGACGATTTTCCGTTCTGACGGTTCAGGTACAACCTTTAACTTTGCAAGCTACTTAGCCGCTGTATCACCAGAATGGAAAGCAGGTCCAGGTGTAGATAAATCCATTAAATGGCCAACCGCTGCGACAGGTGCAGGTGGTAAAGGTAACGAAGGCGTGGCAAGTAACGTCGCTCGTGCCAAAAACTCAATCGGTTATGTTGAGTACGCTTACGCAAAACAAAACAAAATGTCGCATACTCAGCTTAAAAACGCAGCAGGTAACTTTGTACAACCATCGGCTGAAAGCTTTGCCGCTGCGGGTAATGCAGATTGGAAAGGTACACCAGGCTTTAACATTGTATTGACTAACCAAGCAGACCCAAATGCCTGGCCAATCTCTGCGGCAACCTTCATCTTAGTCCATACTAAACCAACCAACCCAGAAAACGTCAAAAATACCCTTAAATTCTTTGACTGGGCGTATTCAAGCGGTGATGAGCTAGCAAAATCATTGGACTTTGTACCATTTTCAGCAGAAAGCAAAGCTATCTTCCGTGAAGAGTGGAAAAAAGTTGTAGGGGCTGATGGTAAGCCACTATTTAGCTCAGATGCTGCTACAGCAACTGCGTCAGCGGCAAAATAATCTCATGATGATGGTTAACAGTTAACAGGGTTAGGCATGTCAAACGATACGTAGAGCAATAAACAAGTTAATGCTCTACGTTTTTTTTTCAAATTTCTAGAATTAGTAAACTAAAACTATTTTTTGATGGCTGGGTTCTTATGTCGGATTTACACGCAAAACTCGCAAAGCAAAAACAATTAGACTGGTTGTTTGTCAACGCGACTCGTCTTTTTGCGTTTATCGTGCTGTTGTTGTTAGGTGGTATCTTAATCTCACTATTTCTTGGCGCATTGCCAAGTATGAAAGCGTTTGGCATTAACTTTTATACCAGTAAAGACTGGGATACAGGGATGGATGTATACGGCGCACTCGCACCAATCTATGGTACGCTAGTGACTTCTATCATTGCTATTTTGATTGCGGTGCCGGTAAGTTTTGGTATTGCCATGTTTTTGACAGAGCTTTGCCCAAATTTTTTAAAACGTCCTTTGGGTATTGCCATTGAGTTGTTAGCGGGTATCCCTTCAATTATCTATGGTATGTGGGGATTTTTCGTATTTGCGCCTTGGTTTTCAGAACATATCCAGCCTTGGCTGATTGACCATTTGGGTGATGTGCCTTATGTGGGTCGTTTATTCCAAGGTGCGCCGATGGGTATTGGTCTGTTCACCGCAAGTTTGATTTTGGCCGTCATGATTATCCCGTTTATTGCATCGGTCATGCGTGACGTTTTCTCCATTACGCCAAAGATGCTTAAAGAATCTGCCTATGGTTTGGGTTCAACCACTTGGGAAGTGATGCGATACGTGGTGTTGCCTTATACCAAAGCCGGTGTGATGGGCGGTATCATTTTGGGATTGGGTCGCGCATTGGGTGAAACGATGGCAGTCACCTTTGTTATTGGTAACGCTTATAACGTCAGTCCAAGTTTGTTCCAGTCAGGGGTGTCAATCACTTCGGCATTGGCAAATGAATTTGCAGAGTCTGAAGGCTTGCACCAATCATCGCTACTACATTTAGGTTTCTTACTATTTATCATTACCTTTATTGTACTGGTGATTTCAAAATTGATGCTCAGTCGTATGGATAAAAATGCGGGTACGAAATAAGGACGCTGGGGAATACTATGACTACTATCAACATGAATCGTAACAATGCCATTTACAAACGCCGCCGTCTAAGCAATGCTTTAGGACTGGTATTTGCCGGTTTGTCCATTGTATTTGGCTTGACCTTCTTAGGCTTAATTTTATTCAAATTGTTTTTATCAGGCTCGCATGCGTTATTGACCATGCCTATTTTTACTCAAGACACCCCATCGCCAAACGAAATCGGTGGTCTTCGCAATGCGATTATCGGCTCAATCATGGTGACAGGATTGGGGCTTGTAGTCGGCACACCGATTGGTGTCATGGCAGGTATTTATCTTGCTGAATTTGCCGAAAACAGCTGGCTTGGTAAAGTCACCCGTTTTATGAACGACATTTTGCTATCCGCACCATCGATTGTGATTGGTCTATTTATTTTTGCGCTCATGGTACAAGGTCGTAACTTCTCAGGTTGGGCAGGTGCAATGGCTTTAGCGCTATTGGTTATTCCTGTGGTGGTACGTACCACCGAAAATATGCTTCGTCTAATTCCCAATACATTGCGTGAAGCGGCTTATGCGTTAGGGACGCCAAAATGGAAACTGGTAACATCCGTTACTTTACGTGCTGCCAAAACTGGGGTATTAACAGGTATCTTACTGGCATTTGCGCGTATCTCGGGTGAGACCGCGCCGTTACTATTTACCGCGCTCAATAACCAATTCTTTAGTACCGATATGGGTCAGCCCATTGCCAACTTACCAAACGTGATTTATCAATACGCCAGCCAACCATACCCTATTTCAAACCAATTGGCTTGGGCAGGTGCGTTACTCATCACCTTGGCGGTATTAACATTGAATATTTTGGCACGTGCGCTAAGTGGTAAAGAGCAATCATCACATTGATGATCAATAGAAGATTAAAGCTATTTGCTAGTATCAAACAAATTTTATTAAGGTATTCATCATGACCGCAAAAATGCAAATTCGTAATTTAGATTTTTATTACGGTAAATTTTTAGCCCTTAAAAATATCAACATCGATATCGCTGACAAGAAAGTTACTGCGTTTATTGGACCCTCAGGCTGTGGTAAATCAACGTTACTGCGTACCTTTAACCGCATGTATGACCTCTACCCAGGCATGAGTGCCACGGGCGAAATCAACCTAGATGGACAAAACATCTTGGATAAATCGGTGGACGTCAACTTGCTGCGTGCTCGCGTGGGTATGGTATTCCAAAAACCAACGCCATTTCCAATGTCAATCTATGACAACGTGGCATTCGGTGTGCGTCTGTACGAAAGCTTAAGCCGCGCTGAGCTAGACGAGCGCGTTGAATGGGCGCTCAAAAAATCGGCACTGTGGAATGAAGTCAAAGATAAACTTAAAGCATCGGGTCTGTCATTGTCGGGTGGTCAGCAGCAGCGTCTGTGTATCGCCCGCGGTGTGGCAACCCGTCCTGAAGTATTGCTACTAGATGAACCCACCTCGGCCCTTGACCCTATTTCAACAGGCTCAATTGAAGATTTGATTTCAGACCTAAAAAATGATTACACCATCGCCATCGTCACCCACAACATGCAGCAAGCGGCACGGGTGTCTGACTATACCGCGTTTATGTACTTGGGCGAAATGATGGAAATGGGGGATACTGATAAAATGTTCACCAACCCAGACCGTAAAGAAACTGAAGAATACATCACGGGTAAATTCGGCTAGGCTATTTTGTTATTAGGCGATCTGCTCATCATTTAGCCCATCACAATACCTCGCTGGTGCGGGGTATTTTTTTGCTTAAACTTCTAAGCTCAATCAGAGCAAAATAAATATTGATAACGATTCTCATTTACCCTATAATTCGCCAATTGTCATTATTTTTTTATTTTTTATCACTTTTTACTTTTAAGGATGTTTTATGTTGAGCCGTACTTTTACCTTATCAATATTACCTCTAGCGATATCTGCATTACTATTGACGGCTTGTCAAAAAACCGAGCAAAAAACCGACGTAGCACCTGCTGCAAGTAGTGCCGCAACAGCGCCTGCAACGAGCAATGCTTCTGCAGTCACAGCGTCAGCGCAGAGCTCAGTTGATATGAGTAAAGAAACAGCAGAATACAAAGCTTGGGTACAAACCCAAATTGATAGCTTGCTTACCGATACCCAAAAGTTCGTCGCACTGCTCGAAGCGGGTAAATTAGAAGAGGCGAAGGCGTTATACCCAAAAGTACGCATGTATTATGAGCGCTCAGAGCCGATTGCTGAAAGTTTTGGCGACCTTGACCCACGTATCGACAACCGTGAAGCCGACCTTGAGCCCAATGAAGTATGGACAGGGTTCCATGCGATTGAAAAAATCTTGTGGACACAAAATACCACCAAAGGCACTGAAAAACTGGGTAAACAACTGATTGCAGATGTCAAAGAATTGCACGCCAAAATTCCAACGGCAGAGGTCACAGGCGACTTGATGGTGCAAGGTTCAGTAGATTTGCTCAATGAAGTATCAACAAGCAAAATCACCGGCGAAGAAGAAATTTTCTCGCACACAGACTTGTATGATTTTAAAGCCAATATTGAAGGCGCCGAGAAAATATTTGCCATTTTAAAACCAAAAATCCAAGCCAAAAACCCGGCGTTAGTCACGGAGCTTGAGCAAAAATTTGACGCAGTCAACCAACTACTTGCCAAACACCAAGTCGGGCAACAAGACTATAAATCCTATAAAGAGTTAACCCCTGCAGATACCAAGGCGCTAGCCGAAGCGGTGAATAAACTCGGCGAACCCTTAGCGCAGATGGGCATTGTATTGCAATAAGTCAAAGGTGAAGCAAAAAATTGCTTCACTTTACGGTTTTAGGGTGGCATAAAAAGGTCAGTACGGTGTTAGGGGCAGTATGAAACATAGTAAATTAGATAAGCAAGCGCAAGAAACAGGGGTGGGATTAAAAACGTCAAATCGTCGCAGTTTTTTACGCCAATTTGGTGCGCTCAGTGTCGCAGGCGCAGGTTTAGCCGTGTCGGCCTGTCAGCAAAAACCAAGCGAAAACTTACCTAACTTGCAAGCTTTGGATGGCAATCAGTCCAAAGATAGCGATAAAAACGAAAATCCTAAACATGCCGGTAGTGATGCCAATACTACCAAAAATAGTTTTGCGGATGTCAAATATGATTTTTATGGCGAACACCAAGCAGGCATTACCACGCCGTCACAGCGTAATATTTATTTTTTGGTGATGGATTTACATACCGACAAGCTCGACGATGTCAAACAGATGTTCAAAGACTGGACAACCTATGCGGCCAATTTGACGCAAGGTAAAAACATCAAAGCGTATGAAAAAAACCCGTTTGTGCCCCCGACCGACACAGGCGAAGCAGACAGCATGGGCGCGTACGGATTGACGTTGACCTTTGGTATTAGCCCAAGTTTTCTAAAAAAAATGGGACTTACCCATAAGCAGCCCAAAGAATTCCAAGACTTACCCAAGTTCCCACGCGATCAATTACGAGAAAATTTGACGGGGGGTGATATCTGTATTCAAGCCTGCGCCGAAGATGCCCAAGTGGCGTTCCACGCGGTACGGCAACTGGTTCGCCAAGCGCGTTCTAATATCACCATGCGTTGGAGTCAGTCAGGTTTTGTTGGGTTTGATACCGGCAACCAAACGCCCCGTAATTTATTCGGTTTTAAAGACGGCACTGCCAACCAAAGCACCATCAAAGCTGCGGACAAAAACTTATGGGCGGACGCGCCTGATTGGATGAAAGGCGGCACTTATTTGGTCACCCGTGTCATCCAAATGCATCTTGAAACTTGGGATCGCACCTCGCTTAAAGGTCAAGAAGACACCTTTGGTCGACATCGTGATAGCGGCGCGGCGATTGGACAAAAAGGCGAATTTGACACCTTTGATGTGCACGCCAAAGACGCGCAGGGTAAAGCAGTGATACCTGAAATTTCCCACATGGGACTGGCAAAACGCACAGGCGTGGAGATGCTACGCCGTTCGTATTCTTACAGTAGCGGCATTAACCCAGCCACTGGGCAGTTTGATTCAGGGCTGCTGTTTATTTCATTCCAAAAATCGCCCGAGCAATTTATCATCATCCAAAATGCCCTAGGTCGTCTTGATAAAATGAATGAATACACCACCCACATTGGCAGTGGGCTATTTGCCTGCTTCGGTGGTATCCCGCAAGGTGGCTATATTGGACAAGCATTATTTGAAGCTTAAGGTTAAAATGCAACCTGCATCAGTTAAAAATAGACGGTTAAAAAGTTACTCATGATAAACATCACCCAAAAAACCTTGCTAAGTTTTGGCCTAGCAAGTTCGCTGCTCATCACCAGTCAAGGCTTACAAGCGCAGCAACCAACGCCTGCAAGTGCCCAGATAGCGACGCAAGCCAGTCAACCAGCCAGCAAAAAGCTGAATTTAAGCCCTATTTTTATCAAGCTATCAGACGCGATGGCGGCGATTAAAGCCAATGATACCTCAAAAGCCAAGGACACCCTTGCGCAAATTCAAACAGCCTTTGATGCCATAGATGCAACGGCAAAAAATTCCACGCTTGGGCAACAGACAAGCCAAGCGATTGGGCAAGCCATCAGTAATCCCACAGAAACCAATTTATCAGCCGTGTCAAATGCGTTATATGCCTTTGAAAAAGAACAAAATCCTGTAGATTACAGCGGTAAGCGAAAAGAGTTTGCCAAAAAAATGGTACCTGCGTATGACAATCTTAATCAAGTCATACAACGGGCAGCAGCGACAGATGTCGAAACATTACGGGCGGCTTACAACCAGTTTAATGCCGTTTGGCTAGGTAATGAGCGGGTCGTACGCAATACCAGTATGGGACACTATGGCAAAATCGAAACATCCATGGCGCTGATGCGAGTGGCGATTGAAACCCAACCCATCAATATGGCGCAAATCAAAACCCAATCTGCCGCGCTAAAAGACGCCATCGACAGTTATAACAAGGGTGACGTAGCCGCTGTACAAACCACACAAACCGTCACCTTGGCAGATAGTATCCAGCTACTGCGCGATGGTTTACAAGCGTTTAAAACAAACGATGCAGCGACTGGTCAAGCCAAGTTAGGCGAGTTTATTAGTATATGGCCAACGGTCGAAGGCGATGTTAGTACGCGTAACCCCAGTTTATATAATCGGGTGGAAAGTCAAATCCCGCTAGCCATGGCGAAGGGGCAAGACCCTAAACAGCAGCAAACACTGCAATCGATTATCAATGAATTGGCGGCAATCAATCCAACAGCCCAATATACCGCGGTTGACTCGATGCTGATTTTGCTTCGAGAAGGGTTGGAAGCCTTATTGATTGTCATCTCGCTGTTATCGGCTTTAACCGCTGCCAAACAAGTCAAAGCCAAAAAATGGGTGTATGCTGGTGTCGCTTTTGGCTTACTTGCCAGTATCGCAGGTGCGATGGCATTACAGCTATTATTCCCTGCGGTGACTTCTGCCGCCAATCGTGAGATGTTTGAAGGGGTGATAGGCATCGTTGCGGTCATTATGATGATTGGCATCGGGGCGTGGCTACATAGCAAATCATCCGTCCAATCATGGAACGCTTATATCAAGCGTCATATGGGACAAGCCATGACGGCAGGTAGCTTTGTGTCGTTATTTGGATTGAGCTTTTTATCCGTGTTTCGAGAAGGCGCAGAGACCATATTGTTTTATGTCGGTATATTACCCAATATCAGCATGAGTAATTTTTTAACCGGGATTGGTTTGGCGCTTGTAGCACTGGCGGCAGTGGCTTGGGTGATGCTAAAAACCTCGGTTAAATTACCGATTCCACAGTTGTTTAAAGTCTTAACTTGGGTGATTTACCTACTGGGCTTTAAGATTTTAGGCGTTAGTTTGCACGCGCTGCAATTGACAGGGTATCTACCGATGACTGCCATGAGCGGTTTGCCCGCCATTGAATCTTTGGGATTTTACCCGACACTACAGACATTTTTGGCACAAATCGGCTATGTTATTATTGTAATCGCCATCAATCTTTGGATGAAAAACCATCAACGTCAGCAAACGGCTGCATTGGCATAACCTTTAATCAAAGATAATTAACGCCATAAAAAAATGGGTAAAACTTGTTTACCCATTTGGTTGTAGCGCTTAGTTGATAACGCATAGTTTGTATAGCATAGTTTATATAATAGTGTAGTCTAAACTAAGCTATAGACTACACTACGCCGTTTTTTCCATACGCTCGCGCTGCGATTGACCTTGCCATAAGCCTTCTAGGTCATAAAACGTGCGGGCTTGTGGCATCATCACATGCACCACCACAGCGCCCAAATCAATCAAGGTCCAATCACTGGTGCCTTGACCTTCCACACCAATCGGATTAAATCCTGCTTGCTTCGCTTTCATCGCGACATGGTCGGCAACCGCTTTAAGGTGGCGGGTAGATGTCCCTTCGGCAATCACGATACGCTCCATGACTTCAGTCATATCAGCAACATCGAGTACGGTAATGTTTTTGGCTTTTAAATCATCCAAGGCATCTTGAACGATGTCAAGGCAGGTGGTTAACTGTTGGTGGGCAGGGTGTTGATTGACTAAACTAGCAAATTGGGTATCGGTCATAAATGCGTGGATTCCATGGATTGGGTCATAATGATTGGGTTATAAGGGTAGCTTAAAATAGGATCATGACAATCCTAAAAAAAGTGCGCTATTTTAACAAAAATCTAACGCACAGGTTATCAAAAAATGTAAATCAATATCAGGCTAAACGTCTGGGGCATATAACTGATGCTCAACAATATACCGATAAACTTGACTCGGTAAACTTAGCCGCGCTTGCTGTCGTTGCCGAGCTTCTGTGCTGTATAGCCAAGCTCTGATATCACGACTGGCGATATCAGGCACGACAAACTTATCAATATAAATATGGTTAGTGGTTTGATTTATCAAGTCTTTTGGCGAATGAATGATAAAAGGCACTAACCGATTATCAATATTTATACTAGGGGGTTTATCCGTATTGGCTAAAGCATTTTGATTTAAATTTTGTTTCAAATTCTGGCTTAAAGTGTGGTTTAAACTGGGGCTAAGACTGCCCAAGGCAGGACGGGGTAGCACCCATAGATTGGTCAGCGAAAGTAGCTCAAAGCCGCGATACCATTTATCAAGTTGTTCAACACTGTCTTGTCCAAGGATAAAAATCAGTAGGTCATTGGGATAACGCTGTTTAAACTCACTCAAGGTATGAAAGCTATACACAGGCGGCTGACACTGCAGCTCAGTCTCATCAATCGACAAAAAAGGCACATCGCCAATCGCAAGCGCAAGCATTTCAAGGCGCTGCTGGTTGGAAGTTGGCTGGGTTTTTAGGGGCGAACCTGCGGTAGGCAGTAATTTGGCGATGATATCAACGTTGGGGAAAGCGCGCATGAGCTCATGGTACACATGCGCAATCATCTGTAAATGCGCCAAATGTACCGGATCAAATGAGCCACCCAACCAGACACGAATACAGCGAGGCATTGTCATAACCACAAACCCAATATAAATTTAGGGTAAAGAAAACTAACATCCTTCATCATCACTGACACATCTTACGGTTGGTTTGGCGGTTCATCGGTTGGTACATTGCGCACAAAAATCACTTTGTGCAGAATTTTACCATAAAGCAATTTTTGGGCATAACAGATTGTGGCGCACTAGCCTAGTGGTGGAACAGTAGCCTTGCATTGCATTTAAGCTGATATTCTGTGTGACAGGCAAGGGTGACAGACAACAAAAAGGCGAGTGTCAAACTCACCTTTTTTTAAACATAAACGCTTAAAACTCACCGCTATCGGCTTGAACGGCTGTGAGCGCAATGGTATAGACAATATCTTCAACCAAGGCGCCACGCGACAAGTCATTTACAGGTTTGTTGAGACCTTGCAGCATAGGACCGACGCTTACCACGTTAGCAGAGCGCTGCACCGCTTTATAGGTGGTATTGCCAGTGTTCAAATCTGGGAAGATAAACACATTGGCTTGACCTGCCACCAGCGAGTTTGGCGCTTTTGATTTTGCCACGCTTGCCACACTGGCAGCGTCATATTGTAACGGCCCATCAATGAGCAAATCAGGCGCTTTGGCTTTGGCGATTTCGGTGGCTTGACGCACTTTATCCACGTCTGCGCCTTCACCTGATGACCCTGTCGAGTAACTAATCATGGCAACTTTGGGTTCGATACCAAACGCTTTGGCAGATTGGGCGGATTGTAGGGCGATTTCAGCCAGCTGCTCTGCGGTAGGGTCTGGGTTGATGGCACAGTCACCATACACCACCACTTGCTCAGGCAGTAGCATAAAGAAAATCGACGATACCAGTGAATACTGCGGCGCTGTTTTAATTAACTGAAACGCCGGGCGGACAGTATTGGCGGTGGTATGCACGGCGCCAGATACCAGACCATCGACTTCACCCAAGTGCAGCATCATCGTACCCAGCACGACGGTGTCTTTGAGCTGTTCATGGGCTTGCAGTTCATCGAGTTTGCCTTTACGGCGCTCAACCATAGGCTTGACGTACTTGTCAATCAAGCTTTCTGGGTCAAGAATCTGCAGGCCTTCAGGTAGGGTGAGCCCCAAGTTCTTGGCAACCTCTTCGACCTCACTGCGTTTGGCAAGTAAGATACAATGGGCAATACCACGAGTCTGACAGATGACCGCCGCTTCAACCGTACGTGGCTCATTGCCCTCAGGCAATACGATGGTTTTTTTGGCGGCTTGGGCTTTTTTGACCAAGGTATGACGAAAAGCCGAAGGCGAGAGTTTGCGGTTGTTGTTGCCTTGACTAAAAGTGGTTTTGATCCAGTCCAAATCCAAATGCGCGGCGACAAAATCGGTGACTTCACTGGCGCGAGTGGTATCATCTGCGGGGATTTCATGGCTGATGTGGTTAAGTTTGGTAACAGTATCAAAGCTGTCAGTGTCAACCAGCATCACAGGAATCCCCGTTTTTAGCGCGGGGCGACACAGATTGATAATTTTTTGGTTTGGCATGATACCGCCTGTCAGAATAAGACCTGCTAGCGGTACACCATTCATGGTGCTAAGCGCAGTTGCCAAAATTAAGTCATCACGGTCGCCTGCCGTCACCAGTAAGTTGCCACGGGTGAAAGAATCTTCAATATTGGCAACGGTACGCGCAACCAGTAAAGTATTGAGCACACGGCGGTTTTTGGCGTCACCTTCATTGAGCCATTTGGCATCAAGCTCACGAGCCACGTCCCAGGTACGGGGGACACTTAAGGTATTGCTAAAAGGCACCACGCCAATCAAGCGAAATTTATCGGAGTCAAAATAAGGCGAGTGGGATTTAATCGCCTGTAACTGCTCAGCTGCCAAATCAACTTTGGCTTTACCCGGCGCGACGGGTGCTTCATCATAGTGGTTGTCCACGTTTTTGACGCGCATCAAAATCGTGCCTAACGTGCGCTCGCTTGCCATACCGCCAAAATCACGGGCAAAAATATCTAGCTTGTCTACCAAACTATCAGGGTTTGCAATATCGCCACTACTGACCAAGATGACTTTGGCATCTAGCGCGTTGACGATGGCTAAATTCACCAATTCCGCATAACTTGAATCATTGTCGGCAGCCAGACCTTCACAGACGATAACGTCATATTGCTCAGCCAATGCTTGGTGTTTGGCAACCACTTCTTCCATCAAGTCATCTAACTGACCATCCCCAATCACGCGCTCTAAGCGGCTACGATCAATGGAGGGTGGCGGGTTTAAGTTAAAGGCATGTTTTGCAAGCACGCTTGAGCTGTCATCACTCTCATGATTGGCGGTGGTATTTTGGCTAAAGGGTTTTAAAAATCCTGCTTTTAGCCCGATATAATCGAGTGCACGGATAAAACCCAAACAAGCTGAGGTCAAGCCAATGCCGCTACTGGTAGGCACAAATAAAATAGTTTGCATGATAGTTCCTATTTGTTATTTTATTCAAACTAAAAACCCTGATGAGGCATCAGGGTGAGAGGGTTTATAAACCTAAGACTTCTTTGGTTTCTTTGGCGATTTGGTATTCTTCATCGGTCGGAATCACCCACAATTGCAGTAGGCTGTCGGCTTGGTGGAAGCTACCTTCGGCACCGCGAGAGAGCTCGGCATTTTTGTCAAGGTTCGCTTTGATGCCAAAATGCGGCAAGTTTTGTAAGATTTTTTGGCGAATTGAGGCGCTGTTTTCACCGATACCCCCGGTAAATACCAAGCCAGTGAAGGTCGGTAACGCACAGCTGAGTGAGGCGATATAACGGGCTGCCTTATAACAGAAAATTTCGATGGCAAGTTTGGCATCTTCGTTGCCTTCGTTGGCGGCTTGCTCCACCGTGCGCATATCACTTGAGATACCTGAAATGCCGAGCAACCCGCTTTGTTTATTTAAAATCGTATCAATTTGGTCAAGGCTATAGCCCAAAATACGGTGTAAATGAATATGCAAACTTGGGTCAACATCACCACTGCGCGTACCCATGACCACACCTTCCAGCGGGGTCAGACCCATGCTGGTGTCCAGACTTTTGCCATCATACACGGCGGTTAACGAGCAACCATTGCCCAAATGCACGGTAATCCAACCATTGGCTTGGTCATGAGGGGCTAGGCTGTCAGCGCGGTGGCTGACATAGGCGTGCGAGCTACCATGAAAACCATAGCGACGGATATAATGCTCATTGTACAAATCTTTTGGAATGGCGTAGCGGTAGGCTTTGGCGGGCATGGTTTGGTGAAAGGCGGTATCAAACACGACCACTTGCGGCAAATCTGGGTAGATTTTTTCCACCGCTTCAATACCTAAGGCATGGGCGGGGTTGTGCAGAGGTGCCAATACTTTTAGCCGTTTGACTTCCGCCAAGACATGGTCATTGACTTTTTCAGCATGAGAAAACTCACGTCCGCCATGCACCACACGGTGACCCACGGCAACGGGTTTGTAAGCGGCTAATAAACCTAATATTTTTTGCAGTGCCCATTGGTGATTGGCGCCTGCCAAAGAGATTTCGACTTTTTCCCCATTGAGGTCGGTGTGTTTGATACGTGCCGTATCTAAGCCCAAGTTTTCCGCAAGACCGGCAACGCGCTCGCTGCTGTCATTGCTTAATAACGCGTATTTGATTGATGAAGACCCACAATTAAGTACTAAGATCGGATTTTGCATGGCTGTTCCTTTAGACAAGATCTTGTGCATTCCTTGCAACAAGCCCCTTCCTAACTGGATTAAATTTTAAGCTATCCTTGTCTTAAGTAATTTATTGTAAATTAAAAAAATTGTATTGTGGTAATTTTTTGCCAAATTTTTGTTGTCATCACTATAGCAAAAAAGCATACCATAATAGTGATAGCGTTAACAAAAATGAAAAATTAACAAAAATCATCGATTTAACGCTCATCTTTAATAAGGTGAGAAATAAGGTGAGATAATTGCTTATAAAACGCAAAAACAGCTACAATAACCCCATCGCAAATTCTATTTTTACACTTATTTTATTCTTAAACTTAAGGGCATTCATGCAAATTTCAAAACTATCCCCAACAATCGCCGTGCTGACGGTGATGTTGGCAACCCATGTGCTGACAGGATGTGGGCAAAAAGGGGCATTGTACCTACCCAGCAACACCAGCAACAATAGCCAACAAGTAGTCGATGCTGCCGCCAAACCGACCAGCACCACTGCCAATGCCTCTGATACCAAAGTCGATGTCAACACCCAAGATCCCAACGTCATGATCGACAATAACGCAACGCCAACGCCGCAATCAGCGCCTCACTCAGCGACCACGCCATCGGTGCCATCTGTGCCATCGGTTGGAGGTAAAAATGATTACTGATGATGCAGCCGCAAGCTTAGCGATCAACCCGACCGAACACGTCAAGTCAATCGATTGTCTGAATTATGATGACACTGCCTTGATGATGGATGGCGTCAGTCTTGCAGATATCGCAAAGACCTTCGGCACACCGACCTATGTGTATAGTCAGCAGGCGATTTTGGCAGCCTATAAAGCTTATGATGATAGTTTTGCTGAGATTGACCATCAGATTTGTTATGCGGTAAAAGCCAATAGTAACCTTGCTGTATTAAACGAACTTGCCAAAGCAGGGTCAGGGTTTGATATCGTCACAGGGGGCGAGCTTGCGCGGGTTTTGGCTGCGGGCGGCGACCCCAAAAAAATCGTATTTTCAGGACTTGGCAAAACCGCCGAAGATATCCGCAGTGCCCTTGAAGTAGGGATTGCTTGCTTTAATGTCGAATCAGAAGCTGAGCTGTACCGTATCAATGCAGTGGCAGGCAAACTACAGCAGCAAGCGCCAATTTCGCTACGCGTCAATCCCAATGTCGACGCGCAAACCCATCCGTATATCTCCACAGGGCTCAAAGAAAATAAATTCGGCATTACCCATGAAGATGCGCCCCGTATCTACCAAATTGCCCATGACTTACCGCACCTAAAAGTCGTCGGTATTGATTGCCATATTGGCTCGCAGTTGACCCAAGTTCAGCCTTTTATGGATGCATTGGATAAAGTCATTGAGATGATTCACGCACTTGCCAAGCAAGGTATTGCGCTTGAGCATATTGATTTGGGCGGTGGCTTGGGTGTGCAGTATATTGACGAAGACGTTGCAAGTATTCAACAGTTTGCGCAGTTACTGTTACCAAAACTGAAAACTCTAGGCTTAACACTGTATCTAGAGCCAGGTCGTAGCATCGTTGCCAATGCAGGTGTATTGTTGACCCGCGTGGATATTTTAAAACCTACCGAACACAAAAATTTTGCCATTGTCGATGCCGCGATGAATGATTTGATTCGTCCGGCACTTTATCAGTCAGAGATGGCGGTCATCCCCACACAGTTGAACTCACCGGTTGAACCCAAAGTATGGGATATGGTCGGGGCGATTTGTGAGACGGGCGATTTTTTGGCAAAAAACCGTGTGTTAGCATTGGCTGACAATGATATTCTAGCCATCACAGGCGCAGGGGCGTATGGGTTTGTGATGTCGAGCAATTACAATAGCCGCCCACGTGCTTGTGAAATTTTAGTCAAAGATGGTCACGCCCATGTCATTCGCGAGCGTGAAACGGTTGAGAGCCTTTGGCAAAACGAAAAATTGGTAGATTAAATCTAAACTGTAAGGTTTGCTGGCAACGCTAAGCCTTATTTATTCCTCTGATCCCAAAACCTTAGCAACTGAAACCAAAACCTTAGCAGCTGAACCCAAAACCTTAGCAACCGAGCCCAAATTTGCTTGACTTGCTAAGGTTTTTTTGTTCCCCAATTACCTTATAAAAAATCAGCTATCATGATAAGATAGCGTGCATAAATCAAAATAATTTTAAGGAATAACAATGTTAATTGAATTTACCAAAATGCATGGACTGGGGAATGACTTTATGGTCATTGACCTGGTCACACAGCGGCTTCACTTGACCAAAGAGTTGGTAGCGTTGTTAGGGGATAGACACTTAGGCATTGGCTTTGACCAGTTGCTGATTGTTGAGCCGCCAAGCCGCCCTGATGTCGATTTTCGCTATCGTATTTTTAACAAAGATGGCAGTGAAGTGCAGCAATGCGGCAATGGCGCTAGATGTTTTGCCCGCTTTGTGCAGGCGCGTAAATTGTCATTTAAACAGCGTATTCGAGTAGAAACCGCCAGCGGTATTATCACCCTTAGCACCGATGATTATGGCTGGGTAAAAGTGGATATGGGTAAACCAAAATTTGAGCCTGATGAGATTCCTTTTACCCCCAAAACCATTACTAAAGTTCAAAACTCATATCGGCTCAATGTGGATGGTACGCCTGTGACACTCTATGTGGCGAATATGGGCAATCCCCATGCCGTCATCAAAGTGGATGATGTGTTGACCGCCGAGGTGGAAAAACTCGGTAAAGCGATTGAGAGCCACCCTGCATTTCCAGAGCGTGTCAATGTCGGGTTTATGCAGGTGATGAATAATCGCCATATCAGGCTACGCGTCTATGAGCGCGGCGTGGGCGAAACGCAAGCTTGTGGTACGGGCGCGTGTGCTGCCGTTGCGACTGGGGTGCGTGAAGGCTGGCTAGATGAAGGCGTGGATATTCGAGCCCAGTTGTATGGTGGCAGTTTGGCGATTCGTTGGCAAGAAGGCTATCCTGTGTATATGACCGGTCCTGCGACCTTTGTGTACGAAGGGGTGTTTAGTCCTGAGGGTTTGATGGCAGGTGCGGGGCTGAAATTTGCGCCAGCACAATCAAGTGAGGAACATCGCTCAGACGAGGGACATCCTTACCATGAATAGCACCCAACATCGTTAACCGACACTATGCCAACTAGCCGTAGCCTAAGTCAAGGCAAAAATAGTCAAGGGAAAAATCAGCGCAACCGTGTAGGCAAATCAGCAAACGATGATTTGCCCACCCACTTAACGCCGCATGCGGCAGAAGCTATGCTCAACACCGATGACCAAGCTTTAGTAGATCGCTGGCTTGCTGAGCTAAGCAGTAAGCGTTATAGCGCAGCGACCATCAAAAGTTACCGCCAAGCGCTACAGCCTTTTTTGGCGTATTGCTATGAGCAACATACCGAGCTTTGTCACATCACCCGTCAGCAATTATCAGACTTCCTAATTCAACGATTGGATGTCGATAAAATATCCAAATCCAGTAGTCAATATGAACTGACCGTGTTGCGTCAACTTTATAAATGGTTGATTGCTCAGCAGCTGATGACACTAAATCCCACCACAACCATACGTCTTAAACGCGCCCCGAGACCCTTGCCCACGTTACTTGATATCGATGTATTATCACAGTTATTAGACCAAGCTGCGCCAGAAGATAGCCATGAAGCGCGGCTATGGATTCGCGATAAAGCCATGCTAGAATTGCTGTATGGCAGTGGTTTACGGGTCGGCGAGCTAGTAGGACTTAATATGTCTGATATCGACAAATCACAGCGGCTGTTGCGAGTACTGGGTAAAGGTGGAAAAACGCGCATCGTACCGATTGGCGAAAAAGCATGGCAGGCACTCATCAACTATTTGCCGCATCGCTCGCTATGGGTGGAAGAGCAAGACCCTGCGGTATTTGTCAGTGAGCGTTATGGGACGCGTATCTCAACACGCACCGTGCAGCTACGTATCAAGCTACAAGCCAAGCGGGCAGGCATCGCGCAAGACTTATACCCGCATTTACTGAGACACTGTTTTGCGTCACATATTTTAAGTGATAGTGGTGATTTGCGTGGCGTTCAAGAACTGCTAGGACACAGTGATATCAGTACCACACAGATTTATACCCATTTGGATTTTGGGCATTTATCGCAAGTGTATGACAAAGCGCATCCCCGCTCACGACGATAGCGCACAATAATAGGCAGGTTAAGCAGTAATATTAGGCATGAAAAAAATATTAAGCTTAAGCCTAGCCACATCAGCCTTAGCCATCTTAAGCATTTACCGCGCGGGTCAAATGCTCAGAAGTACGGCGAAGATTAAGGCTCAAGATAATCGCTAAGCCACGCAGCATCTCAACACCGATACGAGGATAATCTGATAACAGTCGCTCAAAGTCAGCGCGGGACAAGGTGACAAGCGCACATAGGCTGGCGGCTTTAATGGTAGCGGAGCGAGTTAATAAATCTAACAGTGCCATTTCACCGGTACTTTCGCCCGCCCGAATTTCACCGACTTTAATTTCTGCCCCTGAAGGGCTGTATTTAATAACTGATAACTCACCAATCAGCAAAAACGCCATAAAGTCGCCATGCTCGCCCTCCGTAAATAATACTTCTTGCGGACTCAACTGTCTAAAATGCAATGAGTTTTCGACCACTTGAAACATATAAGGATCAAGACGACTAAAAATTGGGCTATTCTTTAAATATTCAAAAAGTGGATTATCCATTTTTCGCTTAAGGGTCGTTAGGTATTATTTGCTATGATAGTCAATTTTTGACATTCGAGCAACGCAATATTCTGCCGAGTTATTTGCTGCGCATCCGCATCAAAGTCGGCAAAAATCACGCTCGGGGCTTGCTGTGATGGGGTTGTTTTATTGGTATTTTGGTCAGCATTTTTGTCAAGCTCTTGGCGACCATCTGACTTAGGCAGCCAGCTTGCTGCTTTGGCGGATAAAGGTAAATGAGCTAAATTGTTAATGATATCGAAATCTCGGGTTGCTGCGTCGGTTGCTGCATCGTTTGCTGCGTCGATTGTTTGGGTTAAAATGCGCTCACCATCACTGCGGATAAATTCACTATGCCCCCAAGTGCTGCGAACGTTGCCAGGCGCTGAGGGATTGACCACATGGTCACCTGTTTGACCTGCGCCAATGACCATGCACTGACTATCGAGCGCTCTTGCGGTGAGTAGCGCATGCCAATGTGCTTTCCCTGTTTGGTAGGTAAACGCCGAAGGCGCGGTCAATATATCTGCGCCTAGTTCGCGTAGTTTGACCGCAAGGGTGGGGAAACGAATATCAAAACATACCATCATGCCGACTTTGCCAAACTCGGTATCCGCCACAATGAGCGCATTACCGGCTTCGAAGGTTCTACCTTCATCATAGTTGCCTGTGCTATCATTGACGGTGGCTTTGAACAAATGAATTTTGTCATAGCGCGCTAAGCAGTCGCCAGCAGGGTCAAATAATAGTGAGCTTTGCCGAAGTTTGCCGTCAGCGACAGGCGTACCGTCAGGTCGATACGGGCAGGGCAAGGTACCTGCCAGCAGATACACACCGTAGTGGCGGGCAGCCTGTGCCGACCAAGCTTTTAAGGCATCAAAATATTGACTGGCAAAACCCTGTTTGCCAAAACAAAAAGCGTTTTCTGGCAAAATCACCATGCGGGTGCCGCGTTCACTGGCAATTTTAATACCTAATTCAATAGATTGAAGATTTGCTAAGATATCGGTCTGGCTATTGAGTTCAACAATCGCAAATTTTGTCAGTTTTGTCATGGTGTGATTTCGTAAGCAAAAAATTTAGGGAAATTTGTGGGTGCTGCAGTTAAGCACAGTTAAGCTAAGTGCAGATAATTAATATACGGCTGAATGTCAAAAAATACTAGCATATCTTGTTGAAACAATACTAAACTAGCAACCTAGCAGAGCATGAACACACCATAGACACACCATCTAAACTAACCTCACTAGAATAAGGCTTGAAAAAACGCGTTATGAAAATTGGTATTGGGGCAAAGCTAACGACGGGGATGACACTCACCCCGCAAATGCAGCAGGCAATTCGCTTGCTGCAATTATCGAGTCTTGAGCTTGAACAAGAAGTGCAGCTTAAACTCGATAGCAACCCCCTGCTTGAGCGTGAAGAAGAGTGGGAGACGTCTTATGAAGACGCTGATAACCTACCTGATGGCGAAAACTATCCAGAACACGATACAAATGACGACTATGACTATGACTATGACGAAGATGACTATCAAGTAGAAGGTGTTGAGTTGTCTGAAGCTGATTTTGATGATTATACCCGTCATGAAACTGAGGTGTTGGAAGATTATCTAGCGTCGGATGATTTTTATCCTGCTTCTGCTAGCCAAGATTATCCCGAGCACAGTGAACCCTCGGCAGTGCATGAGTATGCAAGTCATAGCCCAAGTGATAGTTACAGTGACAGTTATGGGGACAAGCATAGGGACAGTTATGCAGACAGCGATTATCGCTATGATGAGGAATTTGGCCTAGATGGGATAGATAGTAGCGAGCATCTTAGCAGCCAGCAAATCGACATGCCGGTGGATGCACAGTGGGATGATATTTATAGCTATGAATCTTCGGCAGCCACGGGCATTGATAGTGAAGACAGTCAGGATGATTATAAGCTTGCCACGCAAGGAAATATTCAAGATTATGTCCGTTGGCAACTGAATTTAAGACGGCTCTCCACCATTGATATGCTGATGGCGGAGTATCTGATTGATAGCATGGACGAGCGCGGTTTTATCACGTTATCAAATGATGAGCTATTTCAAAGTTTTGATACCATGTTGTCATTTTATCAAGTTGAAAACGTGGACTTGGCGCTTGAAGACATTGAGCTTGTGGTTAAGCAAATACAAAACTGCGAGCCACTGGGCGTTGGCGCAAGAAATTTGGCAGAATGCTTGCTGATTCAGCTCAATAAATTGCCGAGTGATACCCCCTCTTGGCAAGCAGCCAAGCAAATTTTGATGCATTCAGAGTTTTTTGCCAACAATAACATCAATGCACTGCTTAAATCATCCAATCTTGACGTCTCTGAGATTCAGCCTGCGCTTGCCTTATTGCGCACATTAAACCCCAATCCTGCACTGTCTTATGAAAAATCACAGCGCCAGCTTGATAATGGCATTGAAAGCTACGACATTCCTGATGTCATTGTGGTGCAGCGAGGGCAGCATTGGGAAGTCAGCCTAAACCCAGAGACTTTGCCAAAACTGCGTATTAACCAAGTGTATGCCAAACTTGTCAGTCGCAATGACAACAGCGAGCAAGGCGTTTATCTAAAAGAGCAGCTGTATGATGCGCGGCTGTTTATCCGTAGTATCGAAGAGCGTAATCAAAATCTACTAAAAGTTGCAACCTGTATCGTCAAACGTCAGCAGGCTTTTTTTGAGCAAGGCGTCATGGCAATGCAGCCGATGGTACTTAAAGATGTGGCAGATGAAGTGGGCTTACATGAGTCAACCGTTTCTCGTATCACTACCAGCAAAACCATCGTTACCCCCAAAGGGCTATTTAGCCTAAAATATTTCTTTTCAAGTCAAGTCAGTAGTGATGAGGGTGAGGGCGTTTCTTCAACCGCTATCAGCGCGATGATCAAGCAAATGATTGAGGCAGAAGACCCCAAAAAACCGCTATCTGATAGTAGTATTATGAAGCACCTGCAAGATAAAGGCATTGATATTGCCCGTCGTACCGTGACCAAATACCGAGAAGGTATGAACATCGGTTCTTCTACGCAGCGTAAAGTGCGGTTTTGACAGCAATGTTGTGATTAGAGGGTCAGTCAAAATCTTTTCTAGCTGAATTCTCAAATTTAACTAAGCCGTCAAATATAACTAAATTTTCGAATTTAACTCAACTTTTAAATTTAACTGAATTTTCAAATTTAACTCAACTCTCGAACTGTTAACAAATCTCTTGGTATTTTGCTAAACAGCAATGGTTGATGGCATGCCCACCTTTTTGCATAATGGATTCATAAGGGATAAACCTTTTACGCAATAACGTGGCTCTTTTAGCAACTTACTCTTGGTACACAGGTATGCTTGAAAACTATAATTTGATTTTACTTTTTTTAGGGTTGGCGTTTTTAATCGGGGCATTCTTTCCTGTGCTACCGCGCAAGCTTTCGATATCCCTGCCTATGATACAAATTACCTTTGGCGCACTGCTAGGGTATTTTTTTATGGGGCTGCCTACAATTAATCCGCTTAATTATGGCGTTCCTATCGAAAAAGTTACAGAAGTGGTGGTGCTGATTTCGTTGGTCGGTTGTGGTATCAAACTCGATAGTCCGCTCAATTGGAAAACTTGGCAACCGACCTTAAGGCTGTTGGTGATTGTGATGCCAGTGGGTATCGCCGCGATGGCATTGATGGGGCATTATATTTTTGGACTCAGTATGGCGGCGGCTATTTTGCTCGGTGCGGTGCTAGCGCCAACCGACCCTGTGCTAGCGGCAAGCATTCAAGTCGGTCCACCCAACTCCGAACGACAGGAAGATGTGACCCGATTTACCCTCACCTCTGAGGCGGGTCTCAATGATGGACTGGCATTTCCATTCATTTATTTAGCGATAGCGATTGCTACGGCAGTGTCTCTCAATCAGGGTTTTGGTGCAGAAGATTGGCTGCATTGGTTGGGCTATGATGTGTTATGGCGAATCATTGCAGGGGTGGCTGCGGGTTACTGTGTCGGTAAGTTTTTGGCAAATTGGCTATTTACCAAGACACATCCGGATAAAGTCGAGCAAAGTTATATGGTATTAGCCTTGATGTTACTAGCTTATAGCATTACAGAGTTTGTGCATGGTTATGGTTTTATTGCAGTATTTGTGGCGGCCTTAACTTTTCGGCGTTCAGAATGTGAACATGAATATCATGAAGGCTTGCATGATTTTGCTGAGCAAATTGAAGGTTTGCTGATGTCGCTCGTGATGGTATTTTTGGGACTATTGGTGGGTCAAGCGTTAGCGAGTGATGTCACCCTTAGTTGGCAAGTGTATGTGGTATGTTTGGCGTTTATATTTTTGATACGTCCCATCGTGGGTTATTTTAGCCTAGGTAAACTGGGAATGAGTCGCAATGAACGCTGGGTAACGGCAGGGCTTGGTATTCGCGGGATTGGTACATTGTATTATATCGCCTATGCGATGAATAAAGGCGTATTTACCAGTGATGAAGCGCTAAAAATTTGGGTGATTTGTGTGGTAATGATTGCAATGTCGGTTTTTTTACATGGGCTAACCGCCAATCGTTTATTAGCCATGACCAAAAATTAGTGTAATGCAAAAATAAAAAAGCGGGTAAGTTACCCGCTTTTTTTACGCGGATATGATTAGCCACCACCCACCGCTTGCACCACTTCGATGTTCATACCATCTTGCAAGGTGACATTTGCCAATTGGCTTTTTGGAATCAATTCACCGTTGATTTCAACGGCAAAACGACCTTGGGTTTGCCCCATTTCATCCAATAGTAGTAAGAGATTTTGATGTAACGTTTGTTTGACGTCACCATTTAAAGTCACTTGTGGCATTATTTCGCTTCCTGTTTTGTTACGCTTTCTGTCATGGTTAAATATGGTTAAACTGATGAAGTGTGCTTAGCAACACTGATAGCAAGCCAAATCCATGCAATAATAAACAGCGTGCCGCCAATCGGGGTAATTGCCCCAAGCCAACGTGGCATACCCAAAGCCATCAAATATAGCGAACCTGTAAAAAGCACAATACCCAATTGCATCACCCACGCGATAGTAGGCGATGCGAGGTTTATACGCAATAACATACCAACAATCAACAACCCAAGCGCGTGATAAAAAAAGTACTGCGTACCCGTCTGCCACCAAGCCATTTGCTCGGCTGACAAACGCGGTTTAAGCCCATGTGCGGCAAACGCCCCACAGGCGACCGCCACTGCCATATTTATCGCGCCAATACTTAGCCAATTCATGACAGTTAATCCAACTGCAAATGGGTATTGGCTAACATGGCTTCTTTGATTTTATCCATGGCATTTTTTTCAATTTGGCGAACCCGTTCCGCTGATATATTGTACTCTGCCGCCAACTCGTGCAAGGTCGCTTTTTGCTCATTGAGCCAGCGCTGCTGTACAATATCCCGAGAGCGATCGTCTAAGTCTTCCATCGCCTCCATCAAGGCTGAATTGTTATTTTCTTCCCAATCAGCATCTTCTACCATATCGGCAGGGTCAGCCGCATCTTCTAAAAAATACTGCGGTGCATAGCGACCTTCGTCTTCATCATCACTTTGTGCTTCAAACGATGCATCATACGAAGTCAGACGGCTTTCCATCTCTAGCACTTGTTTGACGGTAACATTTAAGTCTTTGGCAATCGCTTCGGCTTCTTCGAGCGTTAACTGGTTGTTGGTTTTTTTCAGTGAGCGCAAGTTAAAAAATAGCTTGCGGTGCGCTTTGGTGGTTGCGACTTTGACGATACGCCAGTTACGAATCACAAATTCATGGATTTCAGCTTTGATCCAATGCACGGCAAAAGACACCAAACGCACACCTTTGTTTGGGTCAAAACGTTTCACCGCTTTCATTAAGCCGACATTGCCTTCTTGAATCAAATCGCCTTGTGGCAAGCCATAACCAGAGTAACTGCGCGCAATGTGAATCACAAATCGCAGATGCGACATAACCAGCAGCCGTGCTGCTTCTACATCCCCTTCGTCAGTATAGCGATGCGCTAGCTCCTGTTCTTGCTCTGCCGTCAAAATAGGAATTTGATGAACCGCATTGATATACGCGCCTAAATTTACCCCAGGTGCAGATAACGCAGTCGGCATGGTAGGAACAAGCGCATTGGTCATGGCTTTCTTTTGACGGGATCGCGATGCAGTTTTTCGTGGTTTTTCAGCAAACTCATCCTCATAGTCGTCATCAGCCTCGTCCACCAACTCATCATAGTCATCATAACTATCAGGGAGCTGTGCAAGGTCAATATCGTCGTCATCTAAGCTATCAAAGTCTGGCTCGTCAAATTCATCGAGTTCGTCATCGTCGATGTCATCAAATGCAGCGTGTGGGTCGTCACCCAGCTTAGCGTCAAGCTTGGTCGATTTTTTTGCGTTGGCAGTCTTTTTTATTGTCGTTGTTTTGGTCTTTGTAGCCATGAAATAGCCTGTCAATTGTCCTTTAATTTCTGTTATTTAGTATGCCTTAAAGCCAGCTTTTTTGTAAGAGGCGTTTAGCAACTTTTGGTTATGATCGAGTGAAAGATTGTGTCTGTTGTATTTTCAGACGGTGTGATTGATGTCTGCTGTACCAGGGTATATCCGGCATGCTGACAAAAAGCTGCGATGTCACGCTTGCTATTGGGGTCGGTTGCGGTCACATACACCGCATGACCCAACGCGGTCTTTTTTAGTGCCATTTTAAGTTTAAGCAGCGGCATCGGGCAGGCGAGTCCTTTGCCATCCACATAATGCTCAATTTGAGCATCGATGTGGAAATCGTTATGTTCGCCTGAGCGAAACAACCCCCAATCTTGGCAAAAGGCGTCATCCGATAGTAAGGCAGGATTTAGCGTAATCTGAGAAGAATCCGTCATGGTAATAAAATCGCTACTTGAAAATTCAAAGTGTGTTAGATGGTTATTATAGGCTAAATTACAAGTGTAGACGATTGAGATAAATCAAAGTTAGCATTATATTTTTGAAAATCTAACCTTTATCCTGCCCTTAGTAGTGGGTAGATTGCAGCAAGATATCATTACAAAATTTGGCTTTTTAAAGCTGCTGAAATTTGTATATTGAGCAGTATTATTTAGCATTTACCTTTTTTTAAACCCCATTTTTTAAACATCATTCTAAGCTAATTCGCTGTCAAAGGTCGCGCATGCCCATCAATCCACTTGCTAGTTATTTATTTAGAAAAACGCCTGTAGTAGCTATATTAAGTACCCTATCAACGGGCGTGCTTGCTGTCGATAACTTTTCCTATCAAAGTGTGCCCGCTTTTAATTCAGCCATGATTGCAAGTGCTGAGCCTACCCAAGTCAATAGCCAATTAGCCTCTATGGACAATGGGCAAGCGCTCATCGATACCGAGCAAAATCGCCAAGTCGGTGAGTGGGCACTTCGACAGATTAACGGCAATGCAGCGCTGATAAAAGACCCTTGGTTGCAGCAATCGCTTGAACAAATTGTGTGGCAAATCAATGCAGTAGCAGGTCTCAACGCACCCATGGGGCTGGTGATTATCAATGACAAGCAAATCAATGCCTTTGCAGTACCGTCTGGGCTTATCGGCATCAATGTCGGTTTGTTGGATAAAGCCAAAAGTCTGGATGAAATAGTGAGCGTCGTCGCGCATGAGATTGCTCATGTCAGCCAGCGCCATTATCAACATCGCAATGATGAAAAGACCAAACAGCTACTGATGCAGGCAGGCGGTCTTTTGGCGGGCGTCGCAGCATCCAAAGTCGGGGATGGTGATGCCGCTGCCGCTGTCATGCTAGGCTCTCAGGCGATGTCAGCCAACGCTGCTGCTTCCTATAGCCGTGGTCAAGAGCGAGAAGCCGACCGTATTGGCATGCAAATCATGAACCAAGCGGGCTATGATGTCAATGCCATGCCCAGTTTCTTTGCCACCCTAGACCAACAAAACCCTGTCAAAAGTAACACCTTGATTCCCAGTTTTATTTTAAGCCATCCGCTCACCGCAGATAGAATCAGTGAAGCAAGGGCACGAGTCGCAACTTACAAGCGTGATAGCCAGGCCAATATGGCATCAAACCGTTATCAATCTATTCAACAGCAGCGTGCGCAACTGTTTGAACAAATCCAGTGGCGTGCTCGCTACTATGGCTATCTAGTCAACAAAGCCGATTTGGAACAAGGGGCAAAAACCAGTAAAGGTGCCAAGCTTGCGCTGATTAATTATTATCTCGATAACGGACAACCCAAAGCGGCACAAAGTTTAATGCAGGATTTTGATAAGGACATCAACACGCTCGCCAATCCGCTGGCAGTCGTGACATTTAGTCAGTTAGCTGCGCAGCAAGGCAATGTCGATGTGGCAATCGCTAAATTGCAGCAACTCGCCTCTGTGTATCCTGAGCGCACAGATGTGCCACGCTATCTAAGTGACATTTATTTAAAATATCGACCTACCGCAGAAAGTGGTCAGCAAGTATTAGCGCTGCTTCAACCCTTATCCAAGCAAAATCCCCGTGATGTCATGCTGTGGGATCGATTGCAGCAAGCCAGTCAACTACTTGCAAAACATCGTAGCGGCGATGAGCAACTGATTCATCGCATCAATACGTTACGCTATCGCGCGTATGGCGAGTTATGGCGCAATGAGCTAAAAGACGCGGTGACATCACTCACCCAAGCCAAATCGTTAGCAAAGCAGCTACCTAGTAACCAATCTTTGCTGGCACTGCTGAACCAGCAAATCAACCAAGTACAAGACGCCAATCAGTTTAAACCATCTTAACCATTAGACGGCTAACGTAGGTTCATTATCCGTTGGCTCATCCTGCGCGGGTAGCGCCAACCAATTGCCAAGTTTTAATGACAGTTCTTCGAGCCCAATTCTATCTTGGGCAGAAAATAATTGAATACTAAACGGCAATTTTAATTTATTAAGCTGATTGCGGGTTTGCTGCAGCGTGTTTTTGGCAGCGCCGTATTTGAGCTTATCGGCTTTGGTTAATAGCACATGAACCTCAAGCTCACCATCTTTTGCCCAGTGTAGCATTTGCTCATCAAAGAATTTTAATGGATGGCGAATGTCTGTGAGCAGCACTAAACCGGCGAGACTTTTACGCGAAATTAGGTATCTTTCCAGCTCTGACTGCCATTCTTTTTTCATCGCCTCGGGCACGGCGGCATAGCCATACCCTGGCAAATCCACCAACCGCTGATCCAAATTGCCCATATTAAAAAAGTTAATCATTTGGGTGCGACCTGGGGTTTTGGAGGAACGGGCTAACTGGCGCTGCTGGGTCAATGCATTAATGCAAGAGGACTTACCAGCATTTGAGCGGCCAGCAAAAGCAACTTCGCGACCCGTATCGGCAGGACACAGTTTGAAGGTAGGGGCAGACAGCATAAATTGGGTTTGATGCAACCAGCGTTTTGCCGCATCACTATCGTCAGTAATCGCAGTTGGCGCAAGGGTGTTAGTAGAATCCATCATCAGCACATAATCTTAATGTTAAAGCGCTATTGTATCAGCAAATACCCATAACCCAAAATTTTGAGCACTTGCTACCGCTGTTTTGTGAGATATTTTTTGTAGTGAAACCCGCTTGCCAACCTGCAAATGACTTTTACATGATTATCGAGTTATGGCATAATAATCAGCCATATCAATTATTCGATTATGGTTTTAATCATGACTATCACTGTAATCGACAAAACCCTCGGTGTTTCAAAAGTCATTAAGCTAACTTAAATGTCGTATTAGCCATATGATTAGCGTTCATTAGTAGGGTAGCCTACAAATTTTGCAGACAAGCGCATGGTTGTCTTGCTATAATATTGTAACTTAGTAGATACATTCACCAGTGTTAAAGCAATAAATATATATGATGATAACTGGGTGTTGCTTTGATATTGTAAGTAATGCCTTTGTCGCTAGCTCATTGTGAGTCATAACCAACACGCTTTAGTAGGAATTGTTACCGATGAAAAAAATACTCACTGCCGCAAGCCTTTTAATTGCCAGCGTAAGCGGTTCTGCAGCTGTTACCGTACCAAAATATGACATAGCCAAAGGTAAGGTTATTGCTGAATCAGTTTGTGGTGCTTGTCATGGCGTCAATGGTGTTAGTACTGTTCCTGCACAGCCTAACCTTGGCGGACAAAACGTTAAGTATCTCTATAAACAGCTAACCGAATTCAAATCAGGCGCGCGTGTCAATCCTATCATGTCAGCGCAAGTGGCAAAATTAAATGACCAAGACATGGCGAATGTGGCAGGTTATTATGCAAGCCAACCACGTTGGGGGGTAGGTTATGCCAATCCTGCTTACGCAGCAACAGCGCAAAAATTGTATTATGGTGGTAATAGCACACGCGGTGTGATTCCTTGTGCAGGCTGTCACGGTGGTAAAGCCAATGGTAACGATTTAGCCGCTTTCCCACGTATTGGGGGTCAGCATTCAGCTTATATCGCAACCCAATTAAAACTGTTCCGTGCAGCAGGTCGTGAAGACGATGTAACCGACCCTTCACAAATGCGTATGAATGATGCAGCTAAAAAAGGCGATAAAGGCATGATGCAAATCGTGGCATCAAAATTATCAGATAATGATATCAAAGTATTGTCTGACTATATCAGCGGTCTACACTAGCATCTATTGAGGTATAATTTAGCCAAGCTTAGCGCTTGGCTTTTTTATTGCCTAAAACCACCTGAACCAATAGTAAATTTTAGTGGCAAATTAACCGGTTAACAAAAGCTTAAGCATAAAAAAAGAGCCACCGAAGTGACTCTTTTGTATGCTTGCTAACGATTAGTCGTTAACTTTAGCAACAACACCCGCACCTACAGTACGGCCACCT
>ERZ500999.48-NODE-48-length-27669-cov-4.517057_pt1 | contig 27669 bp, 26 predicted proteins | sample MGYA00248827_ERZ500999 | MGnify/ENA primary metagenome ERZ500999 (study PRJEB25958, sample SAMN03398554) | human skin metagenome | study: EMG produced TPA metagenomics assembly of the Human Skin Microbiome Metagenome (human skin metagenome) data set.
AAAAACCAAGGTTGGCTACATATTGGACAGTTTGGCAGTGAGCTTAAGAACAAAGGCTATAACCCCACCCAATTTGGGGTTAAAAATTTTACCAAATTGGCAGAAAATATTGGCATTTTAAAAGTTAAAAGACAACCCAGTGTCATTATGATTGCTCTACGTACTTAGGCTTGCTATGAAACCGCTTTCTTTTTTTGCCCTGATAACTACTAGCATTTGTTTTACGGTCACCGCCTGCACCCAAACGCCAGTGATACCCACTCAACCTATAAAACCACCCGTTCAACCATCAGCAAAACCCAAAATCGCCCTTGTATTAGGCGGGGGCGGTGCCAAAGGTTTTGCTCATGTCGGCGTCATCAAGGTACTGGAAAAAAATGGCATCACCCCCGACTTAATCGTCGGTACCAGTAGCGGCAGTCTAGTCGGTAGTTTATACGCCAGTGGCAAGTCCGCTAGCGAACTTGAAGACATCGCGACCCATGTTAGCAATAATGAATTGCTTGATTATAGCTGGAGCAAACAAGGCTTTATCGAAGGTATCAAATTACAAAACTGGGTAAATACCCAAGTCGACAATCAACCGATTGAAAAACTCCCCATCCGTTTTGCCAGTGTCGCCACGGATTTAACCACCAAGCAAAAAGCCGTCTTTGATAAAGGCAATACTGGTCTTGCGGTGCGTGCGTCCAGTAGCGTGTATGGCGTTTTTGTACCGCCACGTATCAACAACAAACGCTATGGCGATGGCGGTCTGACAAGCCTTGTGCCTGTGCAAACTGCCAAACAAATGGGCGCAGATATTATCATCGCGGTAGATGTCTCAAGCCCGCCAAAAAACAGCCATCCACAAGATTTTTGGGCGCTACTGGATAAGACATTTGCCGTCATCCCCAATCAAGCAAACGCTGCTGAAATTAAATTAGCGGACGTGGTGATACGCCCAGCCGTTGGTGATATTGGCACGACCAATACCGTAGCCAGAGAAGCGACGATAAAAGCAGGGGAAATTGCAACCTTAGCAAAGCTCAGCGATATCGAGCAAAAAATCGGCAAGTTTCAAAAATTGTAACTAAAAAAACCGCTCATTCAATTGAGCGGTTTTATGCGTTGAGCCCTTCTAGGCATTGAGCGCTTATTATTTTACTTTTAAACGATATTTCACCATCGCTACTTCATTAAGACCCAAACCTGGTACATCCCACTGTATGGCTTTATAGTAAGCCATCGGTAGGTTCTGTAGCACGCCATTCATGTTGGTTTTTAGTGGCATATATTGAAAATTGGCACCGTCCATACTACCAAACGCACGGGTTGGCTCCACATCGCTCGTGCTCACTAATTCCATATTGGCTGGGATGTTCATGGTCACTTTCATGTTGCGGATACGGTCGGGGCTGTTATTGGTTAAGTAGCCGCGATACTCTACGACGTTGCCTGATGCAAGGCGCGTTTGTGCATTGACGGGGCTTAACACTTCTTGACCTTGTGGATCCTGACCAACAACAGAGGCTAAAATGCGGGTTTGAACTTGACCAGCAGCGGGTGCTGAGATAGGCGCTGCTTGATTATTATCAACAGGGTCTAATGCCACCGTTGGTAGCACAGCCATTGCGGTGGCTGATGCGCCAAGTGAGGCGGTCATTAGCGCGAATACTGAAAGCTTTTGCATGAATATTCTCCATTAAATCATGATTTTCAAATGTTCAAAATTGTTGTGTCAGCGGGTGTTAGCGTATTCTCTTTTTTTGGCAGGTTGGCATACACCGCTGATTGGGTGGTCAAATAGGTTAAGGCTCGACTATAGATTAGCATAACAAACTTTACAATTTAACTCACTATCAAGTTGAAAGTTGCGGGATGAATTTACTAAATACAAACAGCGCAGCCAAAATCAGTAAGATTAGCTATTGTATTTTGTAAGGTTTATTGATAGCCTTATCGTTAGTCTCTTAGCGACATATCGCAATCACGCTGTTAAACATACATGTATGTTTAATTACATGTATGTTTAATTAAAAGAGACAAAAACTTTATCGTGCGCTGTTTGTACGTCTACTTTTTTTATCATGTCTACTGTTATCATGCCAACTTCAACCGATACTTCAGCAAGTTTTACCCATGGCAATGCACCACTTGCCGATGGCGAAACCATGACTGATAATAACCCTATACTTGCCTATCACGCTATGATTGATTTACCCAATACTGCCCAACAAAATGCCGCTGCCACAACCCCTGCTTATGTTACCCCGCCTTATGTATTATGGTTTCGTAACTTTGCGCCCTATATCAATACCCATCGTGGCAAGACCTTTGTCATTATGTTCAATGGCGAAGCGGTCAATCACGACAACTTTAGCCATTTGATTCATGATTTTGCGCTGCTGCATAGTCTTGGCATTAAGCTCGTACTCGTCCACGGTGCGCGTCCGCAAATTGATGCCAATCTTGCCGAGAACCATATCGAAACACCGATGGCAGACGATGTGCGCATCACTACAAAAGAAGCCATGCCGTACATCCTAAAAGCCGTTGGCTCAATTCGCCTGCAAATTGAAGCGCAGCTATCGATGGGACTTGCCAACTCGCCGATGTATGGCTCTCGTATTGATGCCATCTCAGGCAACTTCGTCACCGCCCGCCCTTACGGCATCCGTAATGGCATCGATTATCAATTTACTGGAGAAGTGCGCGCGATTGATGCCGAAGCCATCCACAACAATTTAATCCATGATCATGTGGTGATTTTGGGCAGTATGGGCTATTCTGCGACAGGCGAAGTATTTAACCTGCTGGCTGAAGATGTGGCGCTACAAGCCGCGATTAGCCTAAAAGCGGATAAATTAATTTTCTTGGGTGAGCAAACAGGTATCTATAAAGATGGCACTCACCTGCTTAAAGAAATGATTCCGCATGAAGTGACACGCTTCTTACGGGATGTTCCTGAAAGCTCAGAAATCGCGCGTTTCTTACGGGCAGCCAGCGATGCTTGTCAATACGGCATCCACCGTACCCATATCATCTCCTATGCCAAAGATGGTGCACTACTTGAAGAGTTATTTACCCGTGACGGCTCAGGGACGCTAATCTCCCATGACCCGTATGAAGAAATTCGCCGTGCCGATATCGACGATGTGGTAGGTTTGATTGAACTGCTAGAGCCACTCGAAGAACAAGGTATTTTGGTCCGTCGTTCACGTGAGCGTTTAGAGAGCGATATCGAGAACTTTAGCGTGATTGAGCGTGATGGCATGGTGCTAGGCTGCGCGGCTTTATACCCACTCAACGACCAAGCCGCGGAAGTGGCTTGTGTGGCTGTCCATCCCGATTATCGCAATGGTAGCCGTGGCGCAGATTTGATAGCATTCTTAGAGCAACAAGCGCGTAGCCGTGGCATCCATGAACTCTATGTATTGACTACTCGCACCGCGCATTGGTTTGTCGAGCATGGGTTTATGGAAGTCCCTGCTGAATCGCTACCGGCTGACCGCTATGCCTTTTATGACAATACCCGCAACTCTAAAGTATTAAAAAAGGTGCTTTAAAGGTACGCTTTTCAAGCCCTCATATAAAAAACGCTCAATAGGAATATGAGCGTTTTTTTATAGCCAACTGGAGAAAACTTCTTAAAGTTTGACGGGTTGGGTCACAGGTGGATTGACTTGTAACAGCTCAATATCAAAAATCAATACGCTGTTGGGCTGGATATCGGCATTGCCTGCTTCGCCATACCCCAAATTAGCGGGGACAAACAGACGGTATTTACCCCCTTCTTTCATCAACTGTAGCCCTTCTGTCCAACCTTTAATCACTTGGTTGAGTGGGAAAGTCACAGGCTCGCCACGTTTATAAGAGCTGTCAAAAATGGTACCGTCAATCAATCGCCCTTCGTAGTGGACTTTGACTTTGTCCGTCGCTTTAGGCGATTTGCCTCTCCCTTGTGTTAGCACTTGGTATTGTAGACCCGACGCGGTAGTCATTACGCCTGATTTTTTGCCGTTTTGTAGCAAGAACTGTTTGCCTTTTGCCGCATTGCTAGCTGCTAACGCTTGTACTTCTTTGGCATAGGCAATTTCTTTGTTTTTTTGATAGTCTAGCAATACTTTTTGCATTTGTTTTTTGTCAAGATTGGGCGACTGCGCTGAGTAGGCATCCCGAAATCCCTGAAAAAACGCATCAAGATTTAAGTCATCAATACTGTCTTTGTTGCTCTCACCCATCAGATAGCCAAAGCTATAGCCGACTTGTGCCAATGCTGGGCTAGTTGCCGTTACTGTTGATTTTGGTACATAAACAGAGGACGCAACTTTGTTTGTACCAGTGCTGGCCGGTGCGGCATTTGCACTGATTGACGTAACTGCTAACAGCATGCCAGTAGCGATGCCAGTCTCTAAACTTACTTTTTTATATCCTAAAATCATTGTGATGTTCCTTTGCCATAGTGCCGATGAGTAGGGCGAGCGAATTCGATAGTTGCGCTTGCCCAGCTGATTGAGATCACCTATCTGATGCCAACCCCACCTATTGAGCAGGTTGAGAAGCTGACTGCATGGATTCAATTTGTTGTTGTAATTGGGCTTGGATATCTGCTGCGGCAGGCTGTGCGGCATCAGCCGGTGGATTGACTTTTAGCAAATCAACATCAAAGATGAGCACACTATTTGGCTCAATACCACCTTGGGGAGCGCCTTGCTCACCGTAAGCAAGTTTTGATGGAATGTAGAAGCGATATTTGCCGCCTTCTTTCATCAATTGTAAGCCTTCAGTCCAACCCGGGATAACTTGGTTAAGCGGGAATACCGCAGGTTGACCACCATGCTGTGCGGTGCTATCAAACACTTTACCGTCTAACAATTTACCTTCATATTGTACTGCTACGATATCTGTGGCTTTTGGCTGCGCGCCGGTACCTTCTTTGAGCACTTCATACTGCAAGCCAGACGCGGTCGTTTTGACACCCGCTTTTTTAGCATTTTGCGCTAAGAAAGCCTCGCCTTTGGCTTGGTTGTCTTGTAGGCGTTTTTGGATTTGATTTTGCTCATAGGTTTGTACCGCTTTAATCATTTCTTCACGGGTCATGGTCGATTCTTTACCATTAAAACCGTCATTGATACCTTGATTGATATCAGCAGGATTGAGGTCTTTGGCGTCTTTTTTGACGTTTTGACCCATCATATAACCTAGGCTATAACCTACCTTTGCCACTTCACTGCTTTGGGCATTGATAGCGGCTGAATTACCCGCCAACTGACGGCTACCGATGGCGGCTACTTGTGGGTCATTGCCAAAACTTTTGATAAAAACGGGTGATAATGCCAAAGCACCTAACACAACTGCTGCCAATACGGGAACTGTATTATTGCTCATAAAATTTCCTATCTGATATGTCCAATTAAGGTCTAATAACGACTAAAAAATCGTCTCAAAATTGTAGCTATCATAGCAGAAATAGTTTGTAAAACCTATGGCATCGTCAGGTTTAGGTTTTTTTGTGGGCAAATAGCGGCGATAGCAAAACGGTGTTTATATTTACACCCTTTTGTTGACCGTATCGGCAGCAAAAGGACTTTCATGGCGCATTTTTACCCTTCTCCTATCCTTTCAGCCCGCTAATGATAAATGGGATGAATGCGACAGCAGACTTGTTAAGCCCTTAATATAAAGCTACCTTAACTAAAAGTAGCTCAACGTAAAGACAGCATGAGAAATTTATGGGGTAGCTAAGACAGTTAGCCATGCAAATCTTGCAACGGCTGTGACATTTTTTCAAAATGCTTACCCAAAACGCCGCGATAGTTTTCTAAAATTTTGGGTAAATCGGCGTCATAGTCGCCCGTTGGGTAAAACAAGGGCATAAAGCGCATTTGTTTGGTGTTATAGTCCATCGCAATCGGTAAAATGGGTACGCCTGCCCCTACGGCAATATGATAAAACCCTGTTTTCCATTTTTCGGTATAACTGCGTGTCCCTTCAGGTGCCAACCCTAACCAAAGCTGCTCTTGTTGGTTAAATTGCTCAATGGCGGCCTGCAAAGTTGAACCTTTTTTCTGACGGTCAATCGAAATCATCCCACCCCATTTTAAGAAAGACCCGATGAGGGGGAGACGAAACAGCTCTTTTTTACCCATCAATTTAAAATCAATGCCAACCGATAAAATACCCATGACCGCATTCCAGCCATCTTCATTGGAGGTGTGCGGGGCAGCGAGCATCACCAGCTGTTTGACATTGGGCACCTCGCCCACAAGTTGCCAACCGCGCATTTTTAAGTATTTTGCGGCGAGCTTGGCGATGTTTGGGTCATGACGGCGCGGCACGTTAGACCCAAATTGGCTAGGGTCTACTGGCGTTTGGTTGATATCCATGAATATACTCTTTGAGATACTAGATTGAATTAAAATACTAGGCTAAAATTTTCAGTTTACATTAGTTCACTGAAATTAGCAAATTTGTTGATTGGCGGAGTTTATAACAAACTTTTGGGCTGAAGGATAATAAGAGTTACGCCCAACAGTATCACCAAACCGCCAATGCTGTCCCAGTGCGTCAGAGAAACGCCATCGACAAATTTTAGCCATACCAAAGCCGTCGCGATATATATGCCGCCATATGCGGCATACACTCGCCCTGTTGCGGTGGGATGAAGGGTCAGTAGCCATACGAACAGGGCGAGCGTGATGGTCATAGGTACAATGAGCCAAAGCGGTTTATGCTGTTTGAGCATCAGATAGCAAAGATAACAACTGACAATCTCGGCAATGGCGGTGATAAAGAATAAAAGCAGGGTAATCAACAATTTAGTCATATTCGCGGATTTGCCCCATGTTAGATGTTAGGCTGAAGGAGAAAGTTGATAAATCGCATCACGAGCGTCATTTTCTTTTGAAAAGTCTAAAGCGTAGTAAGGTTTATCTACCTGATAATATGCAAACGTAGCTGATAGCCATACACTGTCAATAGTATGCGCTAGCATTTTAGGCTTAACGTCAATCATTTTTGCCTAGCCATTAAACCCCAATTTCCGCCAAATCGCCTTTTTGCTCAAGCCATACTTTACGGTCGCTGGCGCGTTTTTTGGCAAGCAGCATATCCATCACGCTATCGGTTGCAGTTGGGTCATCAAGGTCTAGCTGCACCAAACGTCGCGTATCAGGATTCATCGTGGTTTCACGTAGCTGTTCGGCACTCATCTCGCCCAACCCTTTAAAACGGGTAATTTGCGGCTTTTTATTTTTTGCCACTTTTTTCAAGATTTGCTCAAGCTCGTCATTATCAAGGGCGTACTCCACCTCTTTGCCAATATCAATGCGGTATAGCGGTGGCATAGCGACATACAAATGCCCAGCATCAACGACTGCTTTAAAATGTTTGACAAACAGCGCACACAGCAGCGTGGCAATATGCAGTCCATCCGAATCGGCATCCGCCAAAATACAGATTTTATCATAACGCAGTTCGCTCAAGTCGTCCGAATCAGGATCAACGCCAATGGCAATGGCGATGTTATGAATCTCTTCACTGGCAAGCACCGTATCGGGCGATACTTCCCAAGTGTTCAAAATCTTGCCTCGCAGGGGCATAATCGCTTGAAAATGGCGGTCACGTGCCTGTTTTGCTGAGCCACCTGCCGAATCCCCTTCCACCAAAAACAGCTCTGCGCCATCTCGCAAATCACCGCGACAATCCGCCAATTTGCCTGGCAATGCCGGTCCTTGGGTGATTTTTTTACGCTCAACTTTTTTGGCAGATTTTAGCCGTTTGCCCGCTTTGTTAATCGCCAATTCAGCGATTTGTTTGGCAATCTCCGAGTTTTGGTTGAGCCACAAGCTAAAGCCATCTTTGGCAAAGGCTTGTACCACGCCCGCCGCTTCTCGGCTCGATAGGCGTTCTTTGGTCTGCCCGCTAAATTGGGGTTCGGAGAATTTTAGCGATAAAATATAATTGACCCCATCCCACACGTCTTCAGGAGCGAGTTTGACGTTGCGCGGCAGTAGATTGTGCAGTTCACAAAATTCTTTTAACGCGTCAGTAATACCTGTGCGTAGTCCATTGACGTGGGTGCCACCTTGTGCTGTAGGAATCAGATTGACGTAGCTTTCTTGCACAGGCGTACCACCCTCGCTAAGCCAACAAATGGCAAAGCTTAAACCTGCTCGCTCGCCTTTTTTGGCGTCGTAATTAAACACGAATGGCTGTTCTGGGAGGGTGATTTCTTCGACCAGTTGCTCGGTGAGATATTGCGATAGCCCATCGGTAAATTGCCAAACGTCTTTGTCGCCGTCAATTTCATTGATAAAAGTGATGGTCAGCCCTGCCGATAACACGGCTTTGGCTTTAAGATGATGTTTGAGTTGTTTGATGTTAAATTTTGGTGAATCAAAGTATGTTTCATTGACCCAAAACCGCACCAACGTACCGCGTTTTTTCTTGTTAGAAGACGGGGCAACCGCCAGCGGAGCAACGGCATTGCCATCGACAAATTGCATGGTGAACACTTCGCCATTTCGCCACACAGTGACATCGACTTTGTGCGATAAAGCATTGACGACTGAAATCCCCACCCCATGCAGACCGCCTGAGACTTGGTAGTTGTCGGTAGAAAATTTACCGCCTGCGTGTAGGCGTGTCAGAATCAGTTCAATGCCCGATTGCTTGAATTCGGGATGAATGTCAGTGGGCATGCCGCGTCCGTCATCTTCGACTGACAACGAACCGTCGGTGTGTAGAATGACAGTAATGTTTTTGGCGTGACCTGCAAGGGCTTCGTCCACTGAGTTGTCGATGACTTCTTGTGCCAGGTGGTTGGGACGTGTGGTGTCAGTGTACATGCCAGGGCGACGGCGTACCGGGTCAAGACCTTCTAATACTTCAAGTGAGGTGGATGTATAATTGCTCATTTTTTTCCCATTAAATAACACTAAACTTTAATTTGACCAACATTTTTTATTGAATCAACGGCAAGCCAAACAAAAATTGCACAATTTGCGGTAATTTGGTTTCAAAATCACTCATCACATGGTCGCCACCCTCTTCCACGATGATATGGCTTTGGGCATTGCTTTTTTCCAAAGCGCTTTGACTAAAATAATTGACCGCATCTTGGAAATTGAGCAACTCATCGCCTTTTTTCAAAATTACCAATAAATTCTGCGGATTGAGCGATTGTTCGGGGCGATTTGCTACCAGCCACTCAATATCTTTTTTGCTAATATGCCAGCCATCGGGGGTCACGTGACCGATATAATCATCGGGCAAACTGTCAAAATCTTCCCCAAAAAAACGCTTGAGACTTGTGCCACTGTGCACACTTGGATTGAGCAATACCGTTTTTTTACCTGTCAAATTTGCCAAAATATTGCCATAAAATCCACCGAGCGAACTACCGACCAAACCTGTATTGGGGTCTTTGGCAATAATTTCTTGGATTAAAGCAATCGACTCATTGGGTGAACGATTCAAATCGGGCGCAACAACCTTGATTTGTGGGAAATTTTTGGCACAAAAATCTTTGAGTTTTTGCGCTTTTTCGGCGTTTGGATTGCTATCAAGTCCGTGAATATACACAATTTGCATGGTTTTCTCGCTATTTTTTAATTATAGTAAATTATCATATCGACTGTGGTTGATTTGGCCAACATTTAATCTTAGCATTGCTTGGCTAAAATAGCCATGATGCGAGGTTTCAACACGTTAAAATTTGTCGTGTTAGTTAGATAGCCGTAGTTGATGGTACGTTTTTGCCGCTATTATTTGATTTTCAGCCCAGTTAACCCTATCTCTGCATAGGTGGATTACTCGTCCATTTGCATGGCGTCGTCAGGAGTTATCACCGCGATGGAGCAGCAAGAGTTATTTGAGATTGCCAGTCCTTGTATTCAAGTCTGCGAGCTAGATAAACAAGGGTATTGTAAAGGCTGTTTGCGCAATCGTACCGAGCGTGACCTTTGGCTAATGATGAATGACTCACAAAAGCGGCAAGTACTTAAGTTATTGACTATTCGAAGACTCAAACGACTGCGTGCCGAGCGTTTGGCGCACCAAACCCCTACTGCGCAAGATGACGAGCTGAATTTAACATTGTTTGAAGATAATGAAAGTAATGTTGACGATTAAATGATAGTAATGTCTACTAAAAAATATTAGGTTGAATGCATGAATAGCTCTTGGTTTAAGCAGGTTTGGCGACTTGCATTAACAGCGATTACGGTATTGATTTTTTTCATGGCAATTCGTGCGCTTTATCGTTTGACCAAAACTGTGCACTATCAAGACGTTCTAGACGCTATCGCGCATATTCCTACCTTCCATCTTATTATCGCCGCCATCGTGGTGGCTTTTGGTTATTTAGTACTCACCATTTATGATTTTATTGCGCTCCGCCAAATCGGCAAAAAACTTGATTACCGCCATGTCGCCCTCACCTCTTTTACCGCTTATGCCATTAGTCACACCATTGGACTCAATCTTGTCACCGCGAGTGGTATCCGTTATCGTAACTATCGCCGTTTTAATCTGACTCATAATGAAATTGCCAACATCGTCTGGATGGTGTCGATGGCATTTACCTTTGGTATTACCACGTTGATTGGGGCGTCTTTGACTAGCCATCCTGAGATTACCATTCAACTATTATCTGAACTGGATAAATCCCTTGGCATCTTTGAGCATACTTTTTATGTACGGGTGCTTGGCATCATCATGTTAAGTGTTATTGCGGCGATTATTGTATATGCTGGCAAGCAAGGCAAACATGTGGTGATTCGGGGTTGGCGTTTTGACTTACCGCCCGCCAAAATTGTGCTGCAACAGATTGCGATTGCCATTTTAGATTTAAGTACCGTGGCGTTGGTACTGTACTTACTATTGCCGCCTTCTGAGCATATTAGCTATTGGGCGACCTTTTCTGCGTTTATTCAATCAATGGCAATCGGTATTTTAAGTCATGTCCCTGGCGGTCTGGGGGTGTTTGAAGTGGTTATGATTACGGCTTTGCCCAAAGTCGATCGGACGCAGATGCTGGCAGTGTTATTGATTTTTAGATTACTGTATTACATCATGCCATTTTTGGTTGCCTTACTGGCATTGTTGGCATATGAGGCAAAGCTATATTTAAGTGAAAATTCTGACAAAAAAAAATAACCTTTTACATTTTTAACACTTTGCATCAAACAAACATGTTTTCATATCGTAAAAGGTTATTTTAAGCGTATTCGATAAAACCATACCCAGTTAAATCGACCTATCTTAACTTATTAAAACGTTGTAAAACTTTGCGATTTTGCAACGGCGGATTTAAACTTTTCGGCTAATAAAGGCGATAATAAATAAAATCACCGCTACTGCCAAGAACACATATGCCAAGTTTGCCGATAAACCTGCCACACCACCAAAACCTAAGAAACTCGCAATCAGTGCGATTACCGCAAAAATAATAGCCCAACGAAACATGATAACTCTCCTTTTTTATTGTTTTAAATGTCATGCACTGCAGTTAGACATTTTGCATTTAGATACTTTAACGCTTTACATTTTAGTTTTAATTAAAGCCTGTTAACCTATGCTTTATTGCATGAGTACATATTAAAATAACTCTATAGCGTTGTAACGAGCACTTTTGTAAGGTTTGTGGCTTTCTCATAGGCTGTGTATAAAAAAGTGCAAAAAAAAACCATGCATGGTTAAGAATGTTCATGCTTCTGGTAAGCGTTAGTAAGTATTGCAATGCTGTGTTAATGGAGCTGTAGCTTTGTTAATGCCGTCAGATTACTTGTCTTTTGCTCCCGCCCTATGCCTAGACCATAGAATTTAGCCTACAATAAAAATTTACCTCTTTGCATTGATAAGCTCACTGATTGTTAACGCTACCGAATAACTTCCTTAATGGCATTAGGATTTATTTACGTATTCTCAACATTTTGTCCCTAATCCTTACATTGTTGCGGCCGATGATTGTTTTATAATGGCATCTAGGCTTTTAGTATTTCCTTGACCATTATTCTCTTTATAATACTGTCATATTTGGGAATTATACTAACTACCTATATAACTATAGAATAACTATAGACACAAGTATAGCAATCAACAATGAGGAAAAAATTATGAAAAAATTAGCCACAACGCTTACTGCATTAGTCATAGCAACAGGTCTTACCGTGAGTGCCCAAGCAGCGACTAAAGTAACAACTACGACCAAATCGACTACCACACACAAAAACGTAGCAACGGCAAAAGCAAAACCCCAAAAAGCTACCCAAAAATCCACAAAAGCATCAAAAAATACTCACAGCACCAAAGCTTCAGCCAAGGCTAAAAAAGGCAGCAAAGCAACGCCAAGAACCAGCGAAATAAACATTGATATCCCAGCTGACCTAAAAATCGACGAAAGCACTAACAAATCTGTTGCGCCAAGAGCACCTATGAATGCTCAACCCAATCCTGTAGTTGTGGTCCCTGTAGTAAAAGTTATCCCAAAAGGGCCTGCGGTTCAAGCAGTCACCGTTAAACCTATTGACGACAATACAGCGATTGCCTCAACAACAACGGCCGTACCCGTTGACATACAAACTGTACCTGTTGTAGTAAAACCATAATCGCTAATTGTTAAACGATTTTTATAAAAAAAGATGCCTGCGTGGCATCTTTTTTTTGTGGATAATTAGCTAATTAGTCTATTGATTATTTGGACAATAAAAAAGACACGTTTGATACTCTTTTTTATTGTTCCTTTTTTATCGTTATATGACTCAAAATCTTTAGCAACTTTTAGCGGTGATAAGCAGCATATTTGGGATCTGCTGCCGCGGTGAATAACACGTCCGTTGATGAGTTGAGTGCTGTCTCAACCGAGTCTTGTACTACCCCAATAATAAAGCCAATCGCGACTACCTGCATGGCAATGGTATCAGGAATATTAAAAAAACTACAGGCCAATGGTATCAATAGCAATGAACCCCCTGCAACACCCGATGCCCCCGCCGCGGCTAAAGTAGCCACCACAGATAACAACAGCGCAGACCCGAAGTCCACATGAATACCTAACGTATGTGCCGCTGCCAATGTCATGACATTGATGGTAATCGCTGCCCCTGCCATATTAATGGTGGCACCTAACGGAATAGTGATTGAATAGGTATCTTCATGCAAACCCAACTTATGCGCAAGGTTTAGATTCACAGGAATATTGGCGGCTGAACTGCGAGTAAAGAAGGCGGTGATGCCACTTTCTTTAAGACAGGTAAATACCAGTGGATAAGGATTTTTGCGGGTTTTGACAAATACAATTAATGGGTTTACAACTAAAGCGATAAACACCATAGAGCCGACCAACACTGCTAACAAACGGGCATAACTTAATAACACCGACAGACCCGTTTCAGCGATGGTTTGTGTCACCAAGCCAAACACGCCCAATGGCGCAAACCAAATCACCCATTTGACCACGCTTGAGACCGCCTCCGCCAAATCGTTAATCATTTGCTTGGTATGGTCTGATGCATGGCGCAAGGCAAGACCCAAAATTGCTGCCCACGATAGCACGCCCATGTAGTTGGCATTGACGATCGATTTGACAGGATTTTCCACCATGTTGGTCAAGAGTACTTTTATCACTTCTGCTAAGGATGACGGTGGCGTCTGACTGACTTCACCGGCTTTTAAAATCAATTCGGTTGGGAATAAAAAACTTGCTACTACCGCCGTCAAAGCTGCCAAGAACGTACCTGCCATATACAGCACCAAGGTTGAGCGGACATTGACCTGAGTGCCTGATTTATGCTGACTGATAGCGGCAATGATTAAGATAAACACCAACAACGGTGCAATCGCTTTTAACGCACCGACAAACAACGCACCCAAAATTGAGATGGTTTGCGCCACACTCATCGATAAACCGCCGATGATAGTCGGATTGGCTAATGAACCGACTAAAATACCAAGTATCAGCCCTATCACAATCAAAGGCACCAACCCCACGCGCTGATACGCTTGGATAAGCTTTAACATAATAACCTCTTAATATTTCACCGCAAAAATGGCTGATATATTAACATTTTTTAACAATTTGCATAAATTATTTTTAAAATCGTCAACTTGTCAACTTAACTCTATCAAAGTGTTGGGTAGAGAGGTTATCGGATTTGAAAAACTTGGATGGCAGGTGGGCTGCTAGTTGCGATGGCTTGTAATTGTGCTTGATAAGCGCGGTATTTGTGACGACCACTTTCAACCTGTTCGGGGGCGGCGTCGATGACTTCTAGCAGGCGGCTAGCTTGGGTATCTACAATTGCTTCGTTGGTGAGATTGATGACGACGCCATCAAATTGGGTGACAAGTTCGATATTATCAGTAAGTACCACACTGGCAGGGAGTTTTTGGTGGTAAAAGGCATCAAGTCGCTGGATAATTTGGTGGGGAATAAACGCCACATCACTCAATGACCATAGTCGCTCATCAAGTGAGGGGAGTAGCTCGGACGCTGCCACTACGATAATGCTATCCTCGCTTTTGGCTAGCACGGTTGAAATCAGCTGGCAGACGAACGCCAGCTGTTTTTTTTGCGGGGATAAAATATAAAAACTAATTTGTGATGCCATCATTAGGGGTCAGCGTCCTATCACCTAGACTGCATCTTGGGCAGCTTGGCGATAAAGATAATGCATCAATAGCGGTACTGGACGACCCGTTGCGGTTGGCTCTTTGCCCGACTGCCACGCTGTCCCTGCAATATCCAAGTGCGCCCAAGGAATATCTTCAACAAACTTCGATAAAAAACACGCCGCCGTGACTGACCCTGCTGGCATACCGCCAATGTTTTGCATATCTGCCATGTTGGATTTAAGCTGCTCTTGGTAGTCATCATCCAGTGGCATGTGCCAAACACGGTCATACGCTGATTCGCTAGCTTGTTCAAGCTCAAAAATCACATCTTCATTGTTACTGTATAAACCTGAGCGCACATAACCCAGCGCCACGATACACGCCCCAGTCAAGGTTGCCATGTCGATAATCACTTTTGGCTGATAGCGCTGTACATACACCAAGGTGTCGCACAGTACCAAACGACCTTCGGCATCCGTATTGAGGATTTCCACGGTTTTACCATTCATGGCGGTGACGATATCGCCAGGGCGAGTCGCTGTTCCTGAAGGCATATTCTCTGCACAAGCGAGTGCGCCAACGACTTGCAGCGGTAGACGCGCTTCACATAGCGCTTTAATCATCCCCATGACTGCAGCCGCACCGCCCATGTCGTATTTCATCTCACCCATACCCAGACCTGGTTTGAGTGAGATACCACCACTGTCAAAGGTAATGCCTTTGCCCACCAGTACAATCGGTTGCTCTAGGCTTGATTTTTTGCCTTTGGTTTTGCTGTTTTTGTCTTTTTTGGCGGCTTTGCCATTGTACTCAAGTAATACTAGCTTAGCTTCATGCGCGGAGCCGCGAGCGACTGCCAAAAAGCAGTTCATCCCTAATTGCTGCATGTCTTTTTCACCCAGTACTTTGACCGTCAATAGCTCTGGGTATTGATTTGCCAAGCTTTGCGCTTGCTCTGCAAGATAGGCAGGGAAACATACATTCGGTGGCTGATTTGCCAAATCTTTGGTGAGTGATTGACCTTGCGCAGTCGCCTGCTGCAGCTGTAGCAGGGTGTCAAACGCGGCTTGGTTGTCTGCGCTGACCAATAAGGTCACGTCTTTTAGCGTCGGTTTATCCGCTTTTTGCGATTTATAAATATCAAAGGTATAGCTTTGATTCAACAGGGCTAATGCCAACTGACCAAAACTCACTTCATCCATACTATCGCCTAAACTAATCACCGCAGATTTGGTAAGACGGCTCAAACTTGCATAAATCGCTTTGGCAATTTTTTGCAGGCTACCGCCGTTTAATTTGTCTTGACTGCCCACGCCAACCAATAACAGTCCCGTATTGTTGTCTGTGCCATAACTGATTGCGGTGTCGGCAAGCTTACCCTTAAAACGACTTGCTTCAATTAGGCGACTGACAGCGGTTTGTAGCTCACTCGTTAGTTGCCCCATAGTTTGGCTATTGTCATCTACCAATACCACGTGATAGCTATTCTTGACCGTTTTTTTAAGCGCGGTCGCTAGTGTCAATGTCAAACTCATTTAAGCTCCTTAATTATTGTCATCAAGAAATAACTATTATCATAGCATACCTATTATGGTATTTGGGTTATAGCATTGGGTTATCACTGCGTGATGGGATAGCAGGCGTCATTGTGTAGGGTAAAATGCGGTTGTAAAAAGTCTTTGTAAAAATTGGCTTTGATAAAGCGGCTGTAAAAAGTGGTGGTGAAAAGTCATTGTGAAATGTTACCTTACAGTATTCATATTCATAATCTGTCGGTGACGCGCTAAAATAGCCGATTAACAGATGCGCCGAATGGTATGATGTCGTACAATATTGGCATTTACTTCCCTAGCTGTTTGAATTGATTAATTTTTGAGTAATATTAGGTGGTTACTTGTGATATTACGACGCTATATGACGCAACAAGTCGCCGCTAATACTGCGATTGTGCTGTTATTTCTGATGGCGCTGATGCTTGGCGGTCGCTTAATCCGCTATTTTGGTATCGCTGCAGAAGGCAGGCTGGATGTGGGTTTGCTATTTGCTATTATTGGCTATAACATTCCAACCTTTCTTGAGCTGATTTTACCGCTGTCATTTTTTATCGCACTGATGCTCGTGCTCGGTCGTATGTACGTGGATCAGGAGATGAGCGTCCTGTTTGCCAGTGGTATCAGTCGCGGTCGTCTGACGCGTTTGATGATTCCGCTGATTACTGGGTTATTTATATTTCAAATGGGAATTAGTCTTTTGGCAAAACCATGGGGACTGTCTAACAGTAAGCAGATTTGGCAAACCCAGTCGCTCGGTAGTTTGCTTGATTTAGTGCGTCCAAAAACCTTTATCAGCAGTGGTAACTATCACCTGTATGTCGATGAGTTTGATAAAGAAAAACGTGAACTCAAAAATCTATACGTGGTGCAGCAGCAAACCGATAAAAGCGGCAAAATCGCCAAAAACGATGTTATCATCACGGCCACGCGCGCCTATCAAGTACCCAGTAAAGACACGGATAGCTCAATGCAGCTGGATTTGTTTCAGGGTCGTCGCTATGAGCTTGGCACCAACAACGCCAAATACAACCAAGCCAGTTTTGAAAAATATCGCATTACCCTAGAAAAACCTGCCAGTGAAAAAATTACCGAAACCAATGTCGAAACCCAAACCACTGCCAAACTGCTCGCCCATACCCAAAAACCCGAAGTCAAAGCCGAGCTTGGCTATCGCTTTACCATGCCGTGGCTGATTATCATTGCGGCGATGCTTGCTACCCCGCTTGCACAAGTACGCCCCCGTCAAGGACGCTGGCTTCGTCTGTTACCTTCAGTGCTCATATTTGCTAGCTGTGCGATTAGTATCATTTCGCTACGCACTGCCATTGGTAAAGAGCGCATTAGTGAGTACGCGTATATTTGGCTAATCGTTGGTTTTATCGCATTTGCATTGTTGTTAAATTGGCAAAGCCGCGTGGTACATCGTGTCCGCTATCGTCGCCAAAGTCGTCAGTTGTCCGCAGGCGGTCAGCCATGATTTTATCTCATTACGTTAAAAAACAAGCGCTTTTTGCCATGGCAGGCGCCATTATTGGTCTTTGGCTACTTAAAGTCGTCTTTGATTATCTGGCAGAGTTGCAGGATCTCAATGATCATTACAATTATTTAGATGCCTTGCGTTTTATTGCCTATAGTGCACCCAGTGATTTACTCGACTATATGCCATTTGGCACACTATTAGGCGCAGTGGTAGGGCTAGGCTTGCTTGCCAACACCAGTGAGCTGACGGTGATTCAAGCAGCAGGTATCAGCCGCTTTAAAATAGTCGGTTGGGTGATGCAACCAGCGATTCTTTTTGTCATTATCGGTCTATTACTTGGCCAGTATGTAGTGCCAACTAGCAATCAGTTAGCGCACCAAGTCAAACATGACAAGCCTTTGCTATCAAGTGCCATCAATGGTTATTGGGACAAACAAGCCAACCGCATCATCAATATTGACTATGCCAATACCAAAGGCGAGCTCAAAAATATCAAAGTTTGGCAGCTAGACGACAACGCCCATATCCAGCAAGTGCTGCAGGCCGATACCGGCAGCTTTGTCAGTCAAAATACCGCTGATAAGACATCGGGCTGGCAGCTGCAACAAATCAAACAATTAACCATCGCCGCCGATGGGCACAGTCAATTGACTACCATACCGACTATGACGCTGCAATTACCCATTGAGCCGTCAGCGATTTATCTGTTAACACGCAGCCCTGATAACATGTCAGTGACCGAATTATGGCAGCACCAACAGCTCTTAGCCAAAGACAAACGCCGCTCACTGGAGCATGAAGTTGCCTTTTGGAAAAAGCTATTGGCGCCTTTTGCCATGTTATCGCTAGTATTGGTTGCTTGTTCATTTGTATTTGGCTCCTTGCGTAACCAAAGCTTGGGCTATCGCATTGTGATTGCTCTGCTCTTTGGCTTGGTATTTAGTTATCTGCAAGATTTGGTCGGGTTTGTCAGTCTAAGCACGGGATTTTCACCTTTTTTTATGGTGTTATTACCGATTATTGCCAGTGCCGCGCTTGGCGTGTATTTAATTAGAAATAAAAACTGATATGTCTGCTGATTTATTGACTGACCCGCGTGTCGAAGCCCATCCGTTTGGTAACTTCTTTTTTGCTGATACCAAAGTCTTGATGATGGGTACCATGCCGCCCACACCTGACAAATGGTGCATGGCATTTCATTACCCCAATTTTTATAATGATATGTGGCGTATCATGGGTAAGGTGTTTTTTGATGATATTGATTATTTTCGAGTCGGTGACGAAAAACGCTTTGATGCCGAAAAAATTAAAGCATTTTTACAGGCTTATAACATCGGTGAATGTCCCTCAGTCACTCATGTCATCCGCGAAAAAGGCAATGCGGCTGACGAACATTTGACCGTGGTTGCGACGGTTGATTTGGGTAAAGTTTTGGCACAGCTTGAGCAGGTCAAGTGGATTTACACCACCGGTGGCAAAGCCACAGAAGTGCTGATAGCGCTGGTGAACCAAAGTATCAGTGACCCCGCGTCACCCTATTTTAATCCCAGCCAAACACCCTATAAACTGCCAAAAACCAATCAGTTTCTTGAAGTTAACGCTTTTGGGCGAGTATTTGGTATTTATCGGTTGCCATCGACCTCGCGCGCTTACCCGCAAAGCTTGGAGAAAAAAGTAGCCGCTTATCGCGCGTTTTTTACTTTGGCGGGGATATTGCTCGCAAGCGGCAGTTAGCACAATCGCCAGTTAGCACAATCAGCAGTTAGCAAATGATAAGCAAGCTGCCATGACACAATTGATATAGTCACTGTGATGACCCTACTTTATACTCTTGCCTAAGACTGATAATCAATGCTGACAGTCAACGCTTACAGTTAATGCTTACAATCATCATTTCAAAACACACCGTATAAAATCAAGGCATGGGAGCCGATGCATGTCCAACCTCACACCATCAATCTTGCTTGTCATCGCAGTTATCAGCATGATTGGTTGTGAGCAATCTGATTCTCAGCAGCCAGCACCCCCTACCGCTGCCGCCGTGAGCGCGCCCCAAGAATTTGATGATAAACCATTGCCCCAAGTATTAGACACACAGGCAATCAATAAAAACATGCTTACCGTCAGTCAACTGGCACAAGGTTATGTGATGCCTGACTCAAGTACCATCAATGACTATCAAGAAGCGTATTTTACTGTCATCAAACAGCCGAGTATCGATGCGGCTGCAGCGAGTGACCCAACTGCCCTCAATCAATTTGACTATATACCCATCTCGCCTGATATGATTTTTGTCAAAGCTATGCTGAGTCATTTTGATGAAACCATCGCGCTTGCCAGTATTGAGCAGCGATACGGCAAAAACCCTGAACTGCTAGGTTTAGCCCGAGACATTATCAGCTCACGCCAAAATGAATCACAAATATTACAGAATTGGCTTGCCATGCAACTGATTCAAAACACCGCGGACCCTAATCAGCCGATGGCAGATAGTGTGGCAGCCCAGCAAGAAATCGATAGCATTATCGATGATATGCAGCAAGAAATGGTGGACACGGTCATGACTAAAAATGCCGACCAAGCGTTTGCCCAAACCGTGCTGATTCATCATAAAGGCGCGATTGCGTTCTCACAAGTGGTTGCCAAATATGGTAACGATGACAAAGTGCGTAGCCTTACCAATACCCTAATCGATACCCAACAAGCCGAAATTCAACTTCTACAAAATTGGCTCCGTAACCACGGTTATGCCCAATAATCGGTTGCTGTAGCAAATAAAAAGGGCGGATTATCACACTATAACCCGCCCTTTTTTAACATTAAATTCACCCAAATTGATGTTGGCTAACTTGATGTTTGCTAGCTGTCATCCACATCATGAACCATTCGCGTGAGCGTGATTTGCCGCTGTAACTGCCGAAGCGGTCTTAGCTCGTCAAGCAGCGATAGTATTAAGCCAATCGCTTGCGGACTGGCATCAAAATCACGGCGTAGGCGTGAGGCAAGGCGCACTGTGGTCAATTGTGCGCTATTAAAATAGGGCTGGCTGTCGATAGCAGGCGTTTCAGCATAAATAATATCTTCATCCATTAGCGCTAATACCCAGCTTTTATCCCAACTACTCGCCATAATCAAATCATCTAAGGTTAACCGTAATGATAAATCCGTATTGGTGGTTTGAGCCATGTTGCACTCCTGTTGTGTCTCTATAGTTATGTTTGGTGCTGGTTTGTCATTTTTTTTATTGTACTGCCTATTTTTTTTGCTTAGTTATCAATAGATTAGCCAATAGATTAGCGCGTTGGCACAAATGAGGCAAATGCCGATTTGAACGCTTCAAACGCTTGGATATCTGCGTCTGTATCGATTTTTGGCAACACGATATTTAAGCTTAAATATAAATCACCGGCTTCTTTGGCTGGGATACCTTTACCTTTAAGGCGAAGATTGGTACCAGTACGGCTATTTTTTGGTACATTGACATTGACCTTGCCAGCAGGCGTGTTGACCGTGATTTGACCGCCCATGGCTGCTTCCCAAGGCGCAACGTCTACCGTTTGGAACACGTCTTTGCCTTCTACACGGATATTGTCTGGGTGATTAAATTTAATTTTTAGGTACAAATCGCCATTATCACCGCCATACGGGCTTGGATTGCCTTGTTTTGCCAAGCGAATTTGTTGCCCTTCGGCAATACCTTTGGGGATTTTGACTTCAATAGTCTTGGTTTGATAATCCAGCCCTGTCGCGGTTTGTACGGGTAAATTTAGGCTGATTTTACGGGTATCGCCTTCATAAGTGGCTTTCAAATCAATTGATAACTCGGCGTGCTGATCGTCGCCTTTGCTTGAGCGTTGCGACTGTCTGCCACCAAATCCGTCTGAAAACCCGCCTGCCCCGCCCCCGAATGTCGAGAAAATATCATCAAATCTAAAGCCACCCGCGCCTTGCGACTGACGACCGCCAGCCCCACCGCCAAACTGACGGAGGATTTCATCCAAATCCGCTTGGCTCATATTGGCATTAAAGCCCTGACCGCCGCCAAAGCCTTGACCCATATAAGGATTGTCGAGCATCAGATCGTATTGGGCGCGTTTTTCAGCGTCCTTGAGCGTTTCATAGGCGTTATTGATTTCACCCATTTTTGCGTCGGCATCGGGTGAGTCGTTGATATCAGGGTGATATTGTCGCACCAGTTTGCGATAGGCTTTTTTAATATCTGCTTCACTGGCTTTTTTATCGACGCCTAAAATGTCATAATAGTTTTTTTCTGCCATTATTATTGTCCTTACAATTTTGCGAATAGTGCTATTTGCGCAGCAATGTGATGATATTAATATAATGGCTATTTTGGCATTTTTCAAAACTTCTTTGGTAATTGACGATGATGAGCGCCAAGTGATATCAGCGCTTAATCGCAGTTTTGGGCTTTTTTTGACAACAGGATAACAGATGACAAAGGTTGCATTGTTAGATTATGGCATGGGTAATTTACATTCGGCGGGTAAAGCCTTGACGGCAGTGGGCGCTGATGTGTCGATCACGCGTGACCCTGCGGTGATTGCGGCGGCAGACAAAATGGTCTTCCCTGGTGTAGGGGCAATGCGCGACTGCATGGCAGAGATGCAGGCAGCAGGTATCGCTGATGCTGTCAAAACGGCTGTATTTAATAAGCCTGTGATGGCGATTTGTGTCGGGATGCAGGCGTTGTTTGAGCGCTCAGAAGAAAATGACGGGGTAGACTGTCTAGGGGTATTGGGCGGTGACGTCAAACGCTTTGATGATCATTGGCTAGATGACAAAAACGAACGCATTAAAGTGCCGCATATGGGCTGGAATACTATCACCCATATGGATTTGGCGCATCCGCTATGGCAAGGGATTGAAGATAATACCCATTTTTATTTTGTGCATAGTTTTTATTGTGTGCCGTCTGATACTTCGATTGTGGCGGCAACCTGTGATTATGGCGTTGAGTTTTGTGCCAGCGTGATTAAAGATAATTTGTTTGCGACCCAGTTCCACCCCGAAAAAAGCCATACCGCAGGGTTGCAACTATTGAAGAATTTTGTGGAGTGGAAAATTTAGTTGTTCAAAACAACAGTAAAAGGGCGCGATGTATGCCCTTTTTTATTGCTTGTTTTTACTGGTTGGCATAAACCGCCCTCACCACTTCCCCAATCGTGGCAATCCCTTTTTTCAGCGTGTCATCATCTTGGGCGATGCTTAGGCGGATACACTCATGGGCGTGTTTAAAGTTTTCAGTATCCACGCCAACAAAGAAATGCTCGCTAGGGATAATCAATGTGCCTTTGGCTTTTAATCGCTCATATAGCTCAACCGTGGTTATCGGCAAATCTTTAAACCATACCCACAAGAAAATCGCGCCTTCAGGCTTGTGGATTTTCATCGCATTGTTATAGGGGCTTGGCAAGTCGCCCAGTTCTTGTTTTAGCAGCTGCACCGCTAATTTGGCTTGTCCTTGATAAAACGGACGAATATGATTGTCTGACAAATCTTTTAGCCGGTCATCTTGTAGTAGTGGCGTAGCAATCGCCGCGCCAAAACGGGTCGGCGCTAGATTAACAATGGCGTTTAGGCTGCTAATCGCTTTGACCACCTGCGGATTGGCGACCACAATCCCTGTACGCACCCCAGGCAAACCGATTTTTGATAGGCTGAAGCACAAAATAATTTGCTCATTCCAATTGAGTGTGGCTTGGCTATAGATGATATTGGGAAACGGCATCCCATACGCATTATCGATAATCAGTGGGATATCAAAGCGCTTGGCAATCGCTTCAAGGCGCGCCATTTCGTCATCGGTCAGCACGTTGCCTGTTGGGTTGGTGGGGCGTGAGCAACAAATTGCCCCGATTTCGCCGTTGTGCAATTCAGCCAAATTTTCTAGCGTATCAAAATCGACTCGGTATTTAAAAAAGCCGTCTTCACCTTGATGTTGCACAAATTCGATGCTGGGTGGCACTGCGATAAAATGCTGCCCATCCACATGGGCATCGGCATAACCCACGTATTCTGGGGCAAGTGGTAATAGAATTTTCTTATCCAGGCTGCCTTGTGTGGTATCGTCAAACTGCCCACCAAACAAGTTAAATAAATAAAAAAATGCGTTTTGTGAGCCATTGGTCAGGGCGATATTGTCTGTGGTAAGTCCCCAATCATAATGGCGATTAAAAAAATCTACCAATGCTGCAATAAACTTGGCATCGCCCTGCGGCGTTGAATAGTTTCCGATATTTTCGATGGCCATTGAGCCCATATCACCTTCGGCTAGGGTTTTAAACACCGACCAATAGGTTTGGTTAACTGTATCAATCCGTGCTGGATTGCCACCGCCGAGCATATTAATCGGTTGCTCACTGTTAAGCGCGTTGCCCAAATCATCCATTAACTGCAAAATACCGCTGTTTTTGGTAAACTTTTCACCAAACTTTGAAAACTGCATGATTGCCCCTTTAATTTTGCCAAGCTATCTGCGTATTATAACAGGATGCCAGTGCCGTTGCCCGTTTTGACTCAGCTGTACAGCCACCATCAGGATACCCCAGCATGAAACCGCATTTACCCAAACTCAAAGGCTATAGCCACACTTGGCAAACCACCTTGATGGTGATGTTGATGGTACTGGTGAGCGTGGCGTTGTCGCTGTGGTTTTTTTGGCGCAGTCTGTATTTACCAGAGCTACAAAACCATGCGACTTATCTTGCCAATCAGCTGTTGATGATTGATAAAGCGGATAAAGATTTTAAAAACAATCCCGAGCTTAAAAATTGGATTATTGATGCCTCGCATATTAACGTGATTACTGACCCACAACAGATACCTTCTTTTCAAGAAAAAACCTTGGTGGATTATTTTACCCAGCGGATGGCAACACAGATGGAAACCGTGATGCAGCGTCCTGTATCGGTCAATTTTAAATTCAAACCCGTACCGATTTTGTATATTCAAGACAGCGCGCATCCGGATGTTTGGCTGCAAGAGCCTGTCAAGTTTTATGCCAAATATAGCCCAACGTCGATTTATTTTTTCTTATTGGGGATTCCGCTTGCCACGTTGCTGACCATTTTGTTTTTGGTCAGACAATTAAATCGCCCGCTCAAACGCCTACAAAAAGTGGCGATTGATTACATCACCCTTGGGCACGCCAACAATTTGGCGACCAATGAAGGCTCAACAGAGATTCGTCAGGTGAATTTGGCATTTAACCGACTGTTTCATAACCTGACCCAAACCCAAAAAGAACGCAATATTATGCTCGCTGGTATTTCCCATGATTTGCGCACGCCACTGACGCGGATGCGACTCACAGCTGAGATGCTACCCGATGAGTTTTTGCGGGAAGGGCTAGTGTATGACATTGAGGACATGGACGCGATTTTGGAGCAGTTTATTTCATTTATGAAAGATGGCTCAGATGAAGCAGTGCGATTGACTAACCTACGCCCCATCATTAACGAGATTGTGGTGCAGTTTGCCCCCACCCCATTTATTATCGATATCCAAGACGATCTGCCCAGTGTGCCATTACGACCCTTATCCATCAAACGTCTCATTGTTAATTTGGTCAATAATGCTTGTCGCTATGGTCAGCCGCCCATTCATATTGAGATTAGCATTGATAATGCTCTACAGCCTACCGAGCAAGTGGTCACCGATGAAAATCTAACGCCAGAGATAACCTCTAGACAAAAATACTTAACCATTAAAGTTAGCGATGAGGGGCAAGGCGTTGCCGAAGATCAGCTTGAGCGGATTATGCAGCCGTTTGAGCGGGGCGAAACGGCACGTACCACGCAAGGGAGTGGACTTGGGCTTGCGATTGTAAGCCGCATTACTCACCTGCACAATGGTAGCGTCATCGCTCGTAATCAGCCCAATGGCGGCGGTTTAGTAGTGGTGGTTAATATTCCGATTATAGAATAAAGATGACAAAAGACTAATTGGTTGCTTAATAGGTTAGGCTAATCATGATTCCTTAGTAACTTTGGTGTTGATAGCTTCGGTTTTGATAACTTTGGTTTGGGTAGCCATTTTTACTTTTTAGTACCAATCATGGGGGGTAGTTCACTTGACACATCGGTGGCTGTGACAGGATGAATCAATGCTGCGCGCGCCTGTGAGACGGACTGGCTTTCAGTAGGTTTGCGCAAAAAACTATAATAACCAAAAACCGCCATGTTGAGTGCCACCAAGGCTAAAAATAAGTAACGCATGCCATCCTCGCTTGTGATGATTTCGCTCATCGGTTAATTGATGTGCGCAAATTTTGCTAAACCATTGCATAACTCACTAAAATTTAGCCCAGTCTGAGCAAATTTGCAAGCGTTACTGGTAACGAGCTTATGACCCTTGCGCTTGCGTATATTTTTTCTCGCTACTTTTTTGGGTAATTTCATCGGCTTCAATACTTGACGCTAGCTGGCTTTTCGGCCAAGTCATGATAAATCGCGCCCCACCCAAGGTCGGGCTTTCATCCACTGACATGCGACCGTTAAACCAAAACGCAATTCGAGACACGATTGATAAGCCGAGACCATAACCACCCGAGGCACGGGTACGACTATCATCCAGACGCGCAAATGGGATAAAGACTTTTTCACGGTCTTTTTCTGGAATACCCTGTCCATCATCTTCCACACTGATAAAGGCTTCATTTTTTTCTAAGCCTGCTGAGATGATAATGGTGCTTTCGGCATAACGGGTGGCATTACCTGCCAAGTTTTGCAACACGCGGTGTAAATAGCGTCTATCGGCTTGTGCAAACGCACCTTTTTGTACCTTGCCTACTTTGACGGTAACAGGTTTACCAAGCGCATTGGTCTCACGGGCAATCTGCGAAACAAGTTCTTGCAAGTCGACATCTTCCCAGTCCATTTTGGGTGAGCCTTCTTCAAGCTTGGCATAGGTCAAAATTTCATCAATCAAGCCATTGAGCGATTCGATATCCTGATCGATATAATCACGCTGACTCATCCGATCGTCATAATCATCCGTATCAGCCAGCATATCCACAGCAAAGCGAATACGTGCTACTGGGGTGCGCAGCTCATGGGATACGGCACGGGTCAACTCGCGCTGTGATTCAATCAAACGGCGGATGTGCTCAGTCATACTATTAAAGGTTGCGGCTAGATGGGCAATTTCATCTTCGCCCACGACTTTTACTTTGGTATTGAGCTTACCTTCGCGCACTTTGGTGATACCGCTTTGAATGAGCTGCAGTTTACGCTCTAATGGGAAAATCAGCGCATACACCCCTAGACTGATTAAGAACATACTAATGAGCGTGATACTAATAATCAGATTAAGCGGAAACCAGTTAAACAGTGGAATGGGTCCCAAATCCACCACAGTATCTTGGAGTTCAGTCGGCGCTAGTACCCGAATCGATGAATTCTCTACACTGGTATTGTCACGGAACATAATCACGATATCTTTGCGATACAGTCGCGCTTTTTGGTCGGTATCAAGTTGCAGTTTATTAACGGATTGCAAGGTGAGCTTAAAAGGGAAAAATTTTTGAATTTGTTGCAAGCGTTGCTGTTTTTCTGCCAAGGTGCGATAGTAAGACAAATCATCGAGCAGCAACACGCCTATCCCTTTAATTTGTTGCTCATTGAGTTTATTGACGCTGACATGCAAGACGTTGTTCTCACCCGATACTTTATGATAAATCTCTGCGGTATTGGTATCGCCATTAAAACGTACTACGGCTTGTTGTTTGTTGAGTCGATTAATTTCGCTGGTTTTAAAATCCGCTTTTGAGGTCGGTTCGATCTCAAACTTAGTATCAAATAAGGTACTGACATCAGAGAGCCAAAAATTACGCTCTTGCGCCGTTACTTGGCGCGACAATCCTGAGTCAATGAGATAAAATGCCGCTGATGCCATATCCTCGCGATAAGTCTGTACGCGTTCTGCGTTGATAGTGGTGATAAGCAATTGCGCAAACAACGCAACCAACAAACAGATAAGTAACAGACCTGCATAAATCCGCAGAAAGATAGATTGGTT
>ERZ500999.53-NODE-53-length-26290-cov-4.657252_pt1 | contig 26290 bp, 18 predicted proteins | sample MGYA00248827_ERZ500999 | MGnify/ENA primary metagenome ERZ500999 (study PRJEB25958, sample SAMN03398554) | human skin metagenome | study: EMG produced TPA metagenomics assembly of the Human Skin Microbiome Metagenome (human skin metagenome) data set.
AAATTTGGCGTTAAGTGAATCGCTATAAATATTAAAACTACGCCGCACGAGGGCAAGTAGATAGCGGGTTTCGAGATTTTTTTGTTGGTCTTGAGCGGTACGTAGCTCCACTAGTAGCGGGTCTAGCTGCTGGGTGACTTGGCTGGCAATGACTTGGTGGCGGGGATTGGCAGAGGTATCGTGTACCAAGTGGCTTAAAACTACCATTGCCCCAGCAAAAATGACCAATGCCAGCATAACGCTGGCAAATAACTTGCTAAATACACTGTTAAATTTTATGCCGCTCAATCGCACACAGAATCCAAAAATCGTGGGTCATCACAGGCTATTATAATAGCTTTGCTAGCATAAATAACCAAAGATAATGACCTTTTGCGTGTTAAATTTGTCAAGCTATCTTACACTGTTACACTTGGTCAGTGGCAAACTGATAGCCGACACCACGCACCGTAATAATGCGTTTTGGCTGACGAGGATTGTCTTCAATCAGCGCGCGCAGACGCGAAATATGCACATCAATGGCACGGTCGATGTTATCACTGCTGTCATCGTTTGGCATCGCATGCCAGAGCTGTTCACGGCTCAGTACTTTACCTGAGTGGGTAGCAAAGTAATGCAATAACTGAAACTGGTGGGTGGTCAAACGCACCGGCTCATCATCAATCGTCACTTCATGGCTGTCCGGATAAACCTTTAAGCGACCAAATACTAAGTTATCTTCTTTTTGCTGGTGAAGCGGCAGGTCGTGACGGCGCATGACCGCACGGATACGCGCCAATAGTTCACGCGGTTCAAATGGTTTTGAGACATAATCATCCGCGCCCATCTCAAGACCCAACACACGGTCAGTGGTGTCACCTTTGGCGGTGAGCATGATAATCGCCGTTTGCGCCAGACGGCTATCTTTGTGCTGACGAATACGTTGACACACTTGCATGCCATCCATATCCGGCAACATCAAATCTAAAATCACCAAATCAATGGATTTGGCAGGGTTAAATAGCATCTCTAACCCTTCTGTTGCGGTTGGGGCATGCTGAACCTCATAATAGTTCATGCCCAAATATTCGCTAATCAACTCGGCTAAATCTGGATCATCCTCAATCAATAGTACGGTTTTAGTACCACTATTATTTTCTTCCATCACCAACTCCAAAAATTCTCTAAAATAAATCAGTTGTTATTATTGCTTTTGCTTATCAAAGCTAGGCTTCTATCATCAATCAAGAGCCTATTATCATAAAGCAAGAGAGTGCCAATATGATAGTATCTTACACAGATTTATAAAACTTCTTAGCTGCCAATCATACAGCTATCAATCACACAGCCCAATTAATCCAATTAATGCATAGCCCAATTTAAAATTGTACTGGGCTACTCATTCTTAAGTTTCTTTACACTGTATAAAATTGTAATGAATTATTGCTTAAAGTGAGTCGTGGGGCTCTATGGTAGAGGTTTCTGCTTTCTTTTTAGCAAATAATCGCAAAAACCGCTGTTTGCCATCATCTAAATAGGTATAAATCACAGGCACCACAATCAAGGTCAATAAAGTTGAAGTAATCACCCCACCAATAATGGCGTGTGCCATCGGTGCTTGCTGCTCTGAACCTTCACCAATGCCCAGTGCCAGCGGTACCATCCCCATCACCATGGCAGCGGTAGTCATCAAAATTGGGCGCAGGCGCGTTTGCCCTGCTAGCATAATAGCTTCAGTACGGCTCAAACCGTTTGATAAAGATTCTTTAATAAAATCAATGAGCAAAATCGCATTTTTACACACCAATCCCATCAGCATGATAATGCCGATGATAGAAAACATATTAAGACTAGAGCCGAATAAAAATAACGCAAAGAACACCCCAATTAGCGATAACGGCAGCGATGCCATAATCGCCACAGGGTATAAAAAGCTATTAAACTGTGACCCTAACAACATATAAATAAACACAATTGCCAGTCCAAGTGCGGTTGTTGCGTAGCCAATGGATTCTGCCATGTCTTTATTAGAGCCTTGTACCGCAAAGCTGTAACCAGGTGGCAGTTTCATTTCGTTTTGGATTTTTGTGATATCCGCGCCGATATCACCTGCCGGTCTGCCGTCCGTGTTGGCTTGGACTACCACCTCACGAAACAGCGAACGCCGGTTGATTTGCGGTGCACCCAAGGTTTCACTAAAATTCGCCACTTGCGATAGCGGCACTAGCACTGGTTGACCATTTTGATCCGTACGGCTTGATGACAAGTACATGGATTGTAGTTGCGAGATGGTCTGGCGGTTGTCGTCATTTAAGCGCACGTTGACATCGATATTGTTGCCGTTGTCATCTTTAAAGGTGCTCACATTGTCACCGGCTAGCAGTGGTCGTAATGCTTGTCCGATTTGCCCAATCGAGAGACCGGCATCATTTGCTGCTTCCCGGTTAATGGTGACATTGACCATTGATTTGGGCTGTTTAAGGGTACTTTCCAAATCTACCAAGCCATTGACGTTTGAGAGTTTTTGCATAAACTCATTGGATAAACGTTGCAGCTCAGTTAAATCATTGCCTTTGATGGATATCATAATCGGCTTAAGACCACCGCTGACCGCCATGGCAGCGGCTGCCACTGAGGTGACTTTAATACCGCCTACCTGCTGCAATTGCTCACGCATGGCACGGTTTAAGGCATCTAGTCCGCGCGTGCGCTCATCTTTAGGTACTAACGATACATTCACTTGTACCCGATTGTTACCGCTATAGGACATGGCATTAACCGTGGCATAAGTATTGGTAACCTCAGGAAAACTTTGTAATACCGCGTTGACTTGTGCTGCTTTTTGTTGGGTGTAGTCAAGATTGGCATTGACAGGTGTTTCAAATTTGACTTTGATTTCATTCATATCCGCTTGCGGGACAAATTCTTTGCCCACCAACCCCACGGCAAAAAACGCTGCAACCAGTGAGCCAATTGCGATGAGCACAGTTATCAAACGATGGCGTAAACTCCATGCAAGAATATGGCTATATAGATTGGTCAGCCGATCTAATAAGCGCTGAAACCCATCTAATAGCCAAGCAATCGGTCGCTTGCGAAATGAAACCCGTTCATTGACGCGGTCATGTTGGTGCGCGGCATCTGGGTCTGGCCAAATCGAAGACAACATCGGGTCAAGTGTGAAGCTAACAAATAACGACAGCAACACAGCGGTGGAAACGGTCACACCAAACTGATAAAAAAAGCGTCCGATAATCCCGCCCATAAAAGCCACGGGTAAAAATACCGCCACAATCACCAGCGTCGTCGCTAGCACGGCAAGCCCGATTTCTTGGGTGCCATCAAGCGCCGCTTGGCGGTGATGTTTGCCCATACCCACATGGCGCACGATGTTTTCCCGCACCACAATCGCATCATCAATCAATAGTCCAATACATAATGCCAGCGCCAGCAGGGTCATCATGTTGATGGAAAAACCAAACGTCCAAATCGCCGCTAAAGTACCGAGCAGCGAAATGGGCAGCGTCAATCCTGTGATAATGGTCGAGCGCCACGACCCTAAGAACAACCAAACAATAAACACCGCCAATATCGCCCCTTCAATCAAGGTACGCACCACATTATTTAACGAGCCGCGAATACTTTTTGAGCTATCAGCCACCACCGTCATGGTGACACCTGGGGGTAGGGTCGATTGGATTTCTGCCAGACGCTGCTGGGTTTTATCAACCACATCAATCACATTGGCATCCGACATTTTGATAATATCCATTGCCACCGCAGGTTGACCATTTTGTAGCGACGCTGACTCAGCCTCGGCTTGCCCATCAATGACTTCGGCAACTTGCGATAAGTACACAGGCACGATAGCACCCGTACTTGAGCGATTTTGGGCGACAATGATTTGGTTAAACTCATTGGGTGTTTTGACCAACCCGTTGACTTGAATCACCATTTCTTGGTTTTGATTGTTGATGGTACCGACAGGTAATTCGACGTTCTCTGAGCGTAGCGCATTGCTAATTTGATTGACTGAGACTTTATAGGCATTCATTTGGGTGGGATTGAGCAGCACACGGATTTGACGCTGCCGACCCCCCAAGATATCAACACGACCCACCCCTGTGACTGTTTGTAGCTGTTTTTTGACCGTGTTGTCTAAGTAAGTGGATAACTCCCGAAGCGACATTTTGTCAGAGCGAAACGTGACAGACACCACAGGCGCATCGGCAGGATTGTACTGCGCAACGATAGGCGTGGTGACTTCATCCCGAAAGGTGGGGGTCACCAGTGCCAATTTATCACGCACGTTTTGCGCGGCAACATCGGACGGAATATTTAAATCAAACTGCACGATGACTTGTGACAAGCCTTGTTGGGTGACGGAGGTCACTTCTTTGACACCGGCGATGGTATTGACTTGGTCTTCAATTTTTTTGGTAATGTCGGTTTCGATGACTTCAGGCGAAGCACCACTATAAACGGTATTGACTACCACAAAAGGGAATTCAATATTAGGAAATTCCTCAACTTTCATGCGAAATGTTGCTAGTAGTCCAATGACCATTAGCGCGAGCATGATCATGGCGGCAAACACAGGATTGTTGATACTGACGCGGGTGAGCCACATAGCAAATTCCTAATACTAAAATTTTTAACAGTGAAATTTTTAACAATATAGAATGAGTGAATGAAACACTATCAGTAGGTTATTTGAGCACGACTTTTTTACCCACGTCATTGGCATTAAGATTTGCCACAATCACTGTGGTGTTAGGCTCGATGCCAGCAATTAAATACTGACTGGTATCGTCAAGGTGTTTGAGTACCTTGATAGGCTGTTTGGTAATCACATTGTCTTTACTGACCACCAAAATCGTGCCTGCTTCTAAAGTTGGACTTGTGGCGGATGGGTCGCTAGATTTATTGGCTGCGCCTTTTGCCCCAGATTCGAGGGCTCTAGATTCGAGTGCTTTAGATTCCAGCATTACCGCTGACATCGGCACCAAGACCCCAACTTGTGCAACCCCATAATTAAGCTTGCCTGTGGCATACATGCCCGGGCGAAGTCCACGATTACGCTGAGAAGGCTTAACCGCGATATAAATCGTCAGCTGGCGAGTGGCGGCATCGACTTGGGGCGAAATGCGGCTAATTTGTCCGATGTACTGATTGGTTTGATTACTAATAGTAAAAGGCACTTGTTGACCAAGTTGTAGCTGTGTTTGTGCTTCGCTAGGGACATTGGCGGCAAACTCAAGTTTATTGGGGTCAATGATTTCCATCAAGGCTTGGTTTTGCGTGACTACCTGTCCGACATTGACGCTGCGGCTGCTGACAATCCCCGTGGTAGGGGCATAAATCGTGGTATCACCAAACATTTTTTGTGCACTACTTAATTGGGCTTGTTTGGCTTTGATGGCTTCACGCTGGGCAATGCTGTCTGCCACACTACGCTCATACTCTATTTGTGAGACAAAGCCTTGCTCGAGCAAAATTTTGTTGCGCTCAGCAAGTTTATTGGCGACGATGGCCTGTGCTTGGGCGGCAGCAACATCGGCTTGCGCTTGAGCGAGTTGGTTTTTACTATCACTGATATCAAGTCGCACCAGTGGCTCACCTTTTGCCACGGTTTTGCCCACATCAGCCAGTACTTGCTGCACTTGTGCATTCACGGTTGATTGTACCACTGTGTGGTCTGAAGGCTGCAGTGTCCCTGTCACGGTGACGCTCGGTTCAAATCGGTCTGCTTTGGCGGTGATGACATCAGCGGCTAATAGCTGAATTTCGTTATTGGCGATTTGCGTGGTGGCTGACGCGGTGGTGACTTGAGTGTTTTGGGGTGACAGCGGGCTTTTGCTGTCGTTTTGCTGTTTTTGGCAGCCACTCAAACTCATAACAGCGCTAGCCACGGCTAGGCTTAATGGTAGAACTTTGGTGATAAACTTCGGTGTTATCATGAACGAGACGTCCTCAGCGCAAACAATCAACTTAAAAAAATATAAAACGATGTAGAAATAGCCAGTGCAATAAACTTTTCTAAGCTTATCTCAAGATGTGTCACTATCTCATGGAATCCGTGCATATTAACATGGGTGTATGGGCAATCTACAAAGCAGTCAATAGATCAGACCTGAATCATCATAGGATGTTAAAAATGAACGGTAAGTGCATCGATTTAAGCATACTTTGCAGCAAAAAAGTATGGTAGTATTTTAAAAATATCACCATACAGTTGGTTTGTAACTATCCGTTTGAAATATTTGTTATATCTTATAAAAATTATTTAGAATAGCTTTGTTTAATTGTCAAAAATTGTACCAGTTGCTTTTGAGGGTTGAGGCATCATTTGATAGTTGCCCCAACGCCTATAACTTAAAGTTTTGAGCAATCGCTATAGGACAATGGGTAGCAAAATCGTAGCGAAACAACCATTAGGAAAATATTATGGATGCAAATTTTGAAGGCCTAAAAGTCATGATTATTGACGATTCAAAAACCATTCGTCGTACCGCAGAGACGTTACTTGCCAAAGCAGGCTGTGAGGTGACTACTGCCGTTGATGGCTTTGATGCGTTGGCAAAAATTGCGGATACCAACCCAGATTTGATTTTTGTCGATATCATGATGCCACGCCTCGACGGTTATCAGACTTGTTCACTAATCAAAAACAACGCAGATTTTGCTGCCACGCCCGTGATTATGCTGTCATCAAAAGATGGCTTGTTTGATAAAGCGCGCGGTCGTATCGTCGGCTCAGATGAGTACTTGACCAAACCATTTAGTAAAGAAGAGCTATTTGATACCATTGAACGTCATCGTCCTGCGTCTTAATGCGCTGTGCTTCTTCATGCGCTAGGTTGAAGCTAAACAGCATGCCATTGCTTGCAACTGTTGTTAACCCCTAAAGTCTGCAATCACTCGATATGACTGAAATATAAGCCCAGATTGCAACCTAGCTAGACGTAGATTTGGGATGCGTGTTTAGTTTAACCGTTGTGCTGTTGGGTTTTTATTCCCACCGACATACAAAACAGTAAAATATTAATGCAATCAATAATTAGGTAAAAGGGTAAGTGTATGGCCAAAATCTTAGTAGTTGATGATTCACCATCAGAAATGGCAAAATTTCGAGATATTTTGACTCGTCATCAGCACGAAGTCATTGAAGCGCATACAGGCGAGGATGGAATTCAAAAAGCCAATGAGTTTTTCCCAGATGTGATTTTGATGGATGTGGTCATGCCAGAGATGAACGGCTTCCAAGCAACCCGCAAACTTACCCGTGACCCAAAAACCAGTCATATCCCTGTCATCATCATCAGTACTAAAAATCAAGAAGCTGACCGCGTCTGGGGCAAGCGCCAAGGCGCACGGGATTATCTCAGTAAGCCGATTACAGAAGAAGCCTTAATCACTGTAATCTGCGCCGTGATGGAGTAGGTTTCGTGTCCTCAAACGGCTTTATCGAGCTTTTACGACTCGCTAACCGCGGTATCAAACGACAAAAAGGTACTCACTTTGACCAAAGACATCAGTGGCTAGGGGTCGCGTTTTCGCTCGGTGGCCACCACTTGGTAGCCCCACTCGGTGATGTGGCTGAGGTACTATCTTTGCCTGCCTATACCTCGGTGCCTTTGTCAAAACCTTGGCTACTAGGGATTGCCAATGTTCGGGGACGGTTATTACCGATTACCAATTTGTCGAACTTCTTAGGTTTACATCCATCAGGCTCAAATTACCAATCAGGCAATCAAAAGATTTTGGTGATTGATCAACCCAAGCTATTTAGTGGCTTACAAGTTGATGAGGTATTGGGTATCCAAACCTTTAGTCGTGGGCAATATCAGCCTATCGAGATGCCGAACGATTCGCCGCTCGCGCAGTATACGCATGGTCGTTTTAGACAAAACGAGCAGATTTGGTATGTGTTTATGCCAAGCTTATTGGCGCAAGACACGCGTTATTTAGAAGCAGCGTTATAACCTAATTTTCTAACTCATTAAAACAATTGAGGGTTTACCATATCATGGATACTAAAACTTCGACCCTAAGTACCAATACCAACTCCCCTGTCGCGGTCGGGCCTGGCAAGAGTAATTATCGTTTGAATAGAGGGGGCTCAACCAACTGGATTATTTGGGCAAGTATTTGTGGTGGTGTTGCTAGTTTGGCATTTATTTATCGACTCTACCAATTGATGATTTTGGTACGTCAACAGAATAGTGTTGCCCATAATTTTTTGACGATTTGGTTGCCCTCTATTTTGATTGTATTAGGCGTCATTGGGGCGATTTACTTTTTGACCCGCCAGATTAATGCTAAAACCTATCGAGAGAAGGCAGAAGGTGAGCGTGAAACGCTGCGTCAACGTCATGAGATGGAGGTTGAATCTGAACGTGCCCGCAGAATCCAAGAAGAAAACGAACGTAACCAAATGGCGATTTTGCGTTTGCTTGATGAGTTAGGTGACTTAGCGGAAGGTGACTTGACCGTGAACGCAACGGTATCAGAAGACTTTACAGGTGCGATTGCAGACTCGGTCAACTTTGCAATTGACCAATTGCGTCAACTGGTTTCTGCGATTAACGTCACCGCAGAGCGAGTCGCTCGCGCCTCTGACCAAACCCAGGCAACGGCAGTTGAACTAGCCCAAGCCTCTGAAAGCCAAGCGCAAGAGATTGCGGGAGCCTCTGCAGCGATTAATGAGATGGCGGTGTCTATTGACCAAGTATCTTCAAATGCCGCCGAATCTGCTGCGGTTGCGGACCGTTCGGTTGCGATTGCCTATAACGGGGCAGAAGTGGTACAACGTACCATCGATGGTATGAATACCATTCGTGACCAGATTCAAGAAACCTCAAAACGTATTAAGCGCCTCGGTGAATCATCGCAAGAGATTGGCGATATCGTTGGACTGATTAATGACATTGCTGACCAAACCAACATCCTGGCGTTGAATGCAGCAATTCAGGCATCGATGGCGGGTGAAGCAGGTCGTGGTTTTGCGGTTGTTGCTGACGAGGTACAGCGCCTAGCAGAACGTTCAGCCACAGCGACCAAACAGATTGAAACACTGGTTAAAACCATTCAGGCAGATACGAACGAAGCCGTGATGTCGATGGAATCAACCACCGCAGAAGTTGTACGCGGTGCAAAACTTGCAAAAGATGCGGGTGAGGCGCTTGAAGAAGTACAAACTGTATCTAACAACTTGGCATCATTGATTCAGAGTATCTCAAATGCGGCGCGTCTGCAGGCGGCCTCAGCGGGTCATATTTCAAATACCATGAACATCATTCAAGATATTACCTCGCAAACCACATCAGGTACCATGGCAACCGCTCGTTCAATCGGTCAGCTTAATGAAATGGCGGCAGCGCTGCAAGAATCAGTATCGGGCTTTAAATTGCCAGATGATGCTTTAGCACATGCTTAATGGGTAATGATTGATGGCTAATTAGGCTTAGTACTCAACAGTTAGAAAAGTAAGGGGTGGTTTTAACCACCTTTCTTTTTATGCGTGTTAGCTCTTATGTGTGTTAGATCAGGGGTTGCACGCTGTGGTTTTAATCACCAGCTTAAAGACGTTGGCAGGGATAAATTTTCGCTAATCCCTACAAAAAAATCACAATGGCAGTTCTTTAGCAAAAATTTGGTAGATGCGCAGCAACCGATGCCTTTAGAGGCAGGTCAATGCCAACTGGTTGCCCGCAACAATGTGTTAATCGATTTTCGGCAATTTGAGTAGCGCGATATCGTGCGTTATTTAGCCCGTTATTTGATTGCAAAACGGTTGTCCTAGATTGGCTCAAAGCATTGGCAAATATCGCAGCGCGAATGGGTGAACATTATAACTTATAAAAGGTATCAACCTGAGTTGACGCCAGACAGCGGGTAAGTTATTTTAAGTGATATAAGAAATTAATAAACGACTGCGTTACAGCTAACTTAAAATCGAGAAAAATCGTCATCGTTTTTGACAGTCGTTGTCCTAGGAATATGGTATGAGTAAACAACGTAATTTGATCGCCTTAGACTGGTTGATGCCTGTTTTAAAAGACGTATTTGGTGAGCTTAACCAGTTGCTACAACGACATGACGCGCAGCCAGCGTGGCAGTTAATCGGTCAACATTTGCACCAAATCACCGGTGCGCTCGCGCTTGCCAACCAGCCCGCCTTATCAAAACTGGCGAAAACGCTTGATAAAACCACTATCGCCATTCAGCAAGAAACTTTATCCCCGCAGTATTTTAGTCAAATCAGCCATGCGGTGAGGTTGTTGCAATTTGACATTGAACAAGTACAAGCTAAGCAGCAGATTCATACTGACTGGGTCAACGACCGAATCGCTTATTTTGAGCAACTGCTTGGCATAGCGTCATCTTATGAGCCCATCCAAGCTGCCGCAGACAATACTTTATTATTTTTAAGCCAATTAGCCACGCCAGACATCAAACACCCATGGGACAGTGCCCAAGCCGAAGAGTTACTCAAAGTCTGGCGTTATACCAGTTTGCAACTACTACAAAACGCGACCAACGACAGCAAACATTTAGATGCGCTGAGCAAAGTTGCTGGCTATTTGTCCCAGGCTTCCATCAATCCTGCCTGGCGTCAATTTTGGCAGTTGGTAGCGGTTTGGTGCAATAACTTAACCATCAATGAGCAGCCTGCGCCAACCGCTTATGCTTCGCTATTAAATAGTCTGTCATTGCTGCTGACGCATGATTTGACTCTCACCCCTGATATTACCGTGTCGCGTCTGGCAGTTGATGTGTTGTTAGCGCTCAATGCGTTAACCCATAAATCGCATGACGCTAAAGTCCTGCTATCAAGCTTGGATATCAATAGTAGTGACACGCTTGATAATTTATTTAGTCAAGTATTAGAAAAACTTGAAAAAATTATTTATCAAGTGCATGAGCCGCTCACCATTTTGCCGCTGCTTGAATCGGTCAAAAACAGTTTGGCAAATCGCGGTTGGGTGTTTTATGAAAACCAAATGGCGCAAATTATCGATGACGTGCGCTTGATGACGCAAGATACTTTTATGGCGTCATCACTCAGTTGGCAGGTAGAACGCCAGCTGCAAGATGTTTATAGCCAGTTGTTGTCAACGGTTGAAACCCTTGATAGCCAAATTGGCTTACAGCATTTTGCCTATGCCAGCAATCCGCAAAATGAAGCGGTGCGCCAAACGCGCGTGCATATTGAACATATCAAACAGTCGTTTAATCAATATATCCAAACCCGTGATTTAAATAAATTAACTGTCAATGACGAATTGATTGCCACTATTCAAGTTTTTGGGGCATTAGGATTAACACGTCCCAAAGAATTGGTCGAGCAAATTCGCTTATTATTTAGCCGTATGCATAAAAATTCGGTACAGGTATTAAGCGCGGAAGCCAGTGATGCCATCGCCGACATGCTTGCCCGCTTTGAGCTATTTTTGGATTATTTATCCAATCAGTCTGTCAACGAAGAATTTTTGGATCAAACCCAAACTCAGCTTAACCGCGCCAATTTATTGCTTAATGGCTTAATCGAAATGCCATTAACCGCCGCCGAAGTGATAGCGCCAACCAAGCTCTTTGGCAGTGATACGGTGATTTACGATGATGGAGGCGAATATATTGCCAGTGATATGAAAGCACCAACACAAGTGCTAGCTACGGCTTCAGAAGCGCCTATCAAGCAAACGGCTGTCACGCAAACGACTGGCGTGCAAGAATCGCAAGCGCTGGCGGCTGCGAGGCAAGCCCTCAAAGCTGATGACTATAGTATGGATGAAGATATCCGAGATATTTTCATTGAAGAGGCGCAAGAAGTCCTTGCTGAGTTGGGTGAGCAAATTCCCGTATGGGAAGTGGACACTCGTGAATTAGTCGCGCTCAAAGATATCCGCCGAGGTTTTCATACCTTAAAAGGCTCAGGTCGTATGGTCGGCGCTCATCAAATTGGTGAGATGTGCTGGGCAGTAGAAAACATGCTCAACCGTGTGCTAGATGGTACTTTAGCGGTTAGTGATGCGTTAGTGGGCTTTATCAAAGATACCCATCGCAAACTGCCGATATTGGTTGAAGATTTTCAGCAGCAGCGGGCGCCAAGTATCGACCCTGCGGTTACCGTGTTGCAAGCGACTAATCTATTACAGCAGCAGCCGATTAACACAGGTCTGCCAGAAACCAATGGCTTAGGTAGCTTTGTACCAGTCAGTGCTAGTGTGGCTAAAGACAGTGACAATGGGGCTCAAGGCAGTGAGGTTGCGAGTGACACTGCGCCATCAACCACAGCCTTACCTGAGGTAGTGGCTCGCGAATATGAGCAGCTAACGACGGTCACAGATGCGGTCAGCGATGCCGATATTCAAGAAATTTATATCGAAGAAGCCAATGAAGTGATTGAGACGATTGCCCCGCTTAACGCAGCTTGGCAAGCCAAGCCCGATGATTTTGATACCTTAAAAGAAATCCGCCGAGGCTTTCATACCTTAAAAGGCTCAGGTCGTATGGTTGGCGCCAATCAGCTAGGGGAGCTTGCTTGGTCGATTGAAAACATGCTCAATCGCGTGCTTGACCATACCATAGCGGTTGATGAGGGGGTTTCACATCTAGTTGCTGATGTCATTGACGCATTTGCTGGGCTCATCACGATTTTTGCCCAAAATCGTACAGACTATCCCGCAGTGATTAAACTGTGGCAAGCTGTCGCTAATAGCTATGCCAAAAAACATGGCGACAGCTTTAGCTACCCTCAAGTCTTGTCCGCCTTTATGGGGCAGGGGGCCGCCTCGCCGAGTGCGTCACACACAGATGCGGCACTCTCGTCTGGTCACGCCACCGCCCAAATTCAAGCGCTACAGGATGTCAGTGGCATTAGTGACATCAGTAGTGAAATGGATGTCGCTGATGACGTATTTATTGAAGAAGCAGACGAGTTATTGGTCAATATTGATAACTTTATCACCCAGCATTTGGGTGAGCCTGCAACGCATGTGCCTGATGCCATATTACGCGCATTCCATACCTTGCGTGGTGGCGCAGCGCTGATTGAACTAAACAATATTTATCGCTTAAGCGCTGCGGTAGAAGAAGCACTGGGCGACTTATTACATAATGAAATGCCGCTGACGGCTCGCCAGTTATTGACCCTGCAAGAGGCCACAGATCTACTGCAAACCTACATTGATGAGCATAAAATCCATCATGATGTGACGGTTGTAGAAGATAACACTGACATTGTTGCCGACTTGGTTGAGCGTCTAACCGATGCCAATGCTGAGCCTCATGAAAGCAGCAAACTGACAGTCAAAGACCTGATGGCGCTTGGGATTGATGACTTACTCGCTGCCGATCAGCAAGCACAGGCTAGGTTTGCTGGTGAGAGTGAACAAGTTAGTGCCTATGCCGAGCAGCTTGAACAACAAGCGTCAAGGCTTGCGCAAGCGACTGAAGGTTTGAGCTATTTTATCATTCCAAGCACCTTACAGTTTGCCTATAAAAAACTCGCTGATTATCCGCAATTTGCCAAAAATGAAGCCATTTATGATGCCTTAATGGGCTTACACAATCAGCTCATCAATATGTTTGACGCCATTGCAGCAGGCCTGCGCGTCAATATCGATGAAGAGGCGATTGAAACCTTAAGAAAATTATTGGCAAAAAATCAGTACCAAGCCGAGATGGATGCTATCGAGTACCAACCAGTTGCTACAGATGATGAACTATTGCAAATTTTCTTGGATGAAGTGCAAACCATTCAGCCCGACGTGCAAAATTACTACGACCAATGGCTCAATAACCTTAGCAATTTAGCGGTCACCAAAGAACTAGCTAATTATATGCACATGTTAAAAGGGGGTGCAGAGCTACTCGGGGTAACGAGTATTGCCGAGATGGCGCTACGTGGTGAGCAAGTGTATGACGCCATTGACAAAGGTATTTTACCTAGTGATACCGATACTGCTTCATTGCTGCAAAAGCTGCATGAAACCATTGCCTCACAGCTCAAGCAAGTTCGACAATTTAGTCGCTCTTTTGAAGCCACAGATTTTGCCCAGCAAATTGATGAGGTTATCGCTGGTACAGTGCAAAGTCGAGACTTGGTATTTGCAGTGCCGATGATTGTTGAAGCCAATCCTGAAGAGTTGATGGAGCAAAAACAACTTGCCCAAGAGGGTGATAGCGCGATTGCAAAAAATGACCCACTCTACATCGAAGAAATTATTAACAACTTTGAAGGGCGTCGTTTAGAGACTTGGAAAGGTCAAGAGCCTGACGAAGATATCTTAAAAATTTATCTTGAAGAAGCCAAAGAGCTGATCGATAGCAGCAGCCAGCATCTACAAGAATTCCGTAGTAATAACAGTGATCTTGCAGCCTTACAAGCCTTGCAACGTGAATTGCACACCATCAAAGGTGGCGCAAGAATGGTCGGAGCTGAAGGGATTGCCACGTTGGCTCACGAAATGGAAACCATCTACGAAGAGCTAGGCAGCCGCCGCAAACCTGCGACGCGTATGATTGGCAACCTATTGGCGGTGTGTCATGACTGGTTAGCAAATGCGATTTATGTATTAGAGAATAAATTTAACCCACAAACGCCTGTGGCGTTGGTTGCTGCGCTGCAACAATTCTCGCGAAAACCTGATAGCTTAAAAGAAATCCCCAATGCTAACCTAGCCAGCCAAATTGAGCAAATTGATATCTATCGCAGTAGTTTGGGACAAAACACGTTAGAAGTCAAACAGCGCGACCTAAGCGTCATGCCGCTGATGACGGGTAACTTTGAATCTGAGCAAGATCAATCGAGCCTTCATGCTGAGACGCTTAGGATTTCTGCAAGTACCATGGAGCGCATGATTAACCTATCAGGTGAGTCCGCGATTAACCGCTCGCGAATCGAGATGGGTATATCAAGTCTATCGAACAATATCGAAGAGATGGGCGCAACTGTACAGCGTCTAGCAGATCAGCTACGCCGTATGGAAACCGAGCTTGAGATTCAAATTTTGTCACAAATTGGTGATGAGCATGCGTTAGAAAGTGACTTTGACCCGTTAGAGATGGACCAATATTCATCGCTCAACCAATTGTCAAAATCGCTCTCGGAATCAGCATCGGACTTGTTAGACATCAAAACGACCATGCTCGATAAAACCCGTGAAACCGAAAACTTGCTACTGCAGTTATCACGCACCCAGTCCGATTTGCAAGAAGGGTTGATGGACTCACGTACTGTGCCATTCTCGCGTATCACGCCACGTCTGCAACGGGTCGTCCGTCAAATAGCAACCGAACTGGGTAAATCTGTTGAACTGCGAATCCTAAACGATGAAGGTGAAATTGACCGTAATATCCTTGAGCGTATTACCTCGCCGCTTGAGCATATGCTACGTAACGCCGTTGACCATGGTATTGAAAAATCGCAAGAACGTATTGAAAGTGGTAAATCAAGAACAGGCTTAATCACGCTTGAAGTGCTGCGTGAAGGCGGTGAAATCGTTATCAACTTAACCGATGATGGACGCGGTATTAATGTCAATGCCGTACGCGAAAAAGCGATTGAGCAAGGCTTGATTTCTGCCAAAGATACCAGTCTAAAAACACTTGATATCATGCAATATATCTTTAACGCGGGTCTATCCACCGCCAAATCCGTATCACAAATCTCGGGTCGTGGTGTCGGTATGGACGTGGTACAAAGCGAAGTCAAGCAGTTAGGAGGGGTAGTAACCGTCGACTCTGAGCCTGGCAGAGGCTCACGCTTTACCATGCGTCTACCATTGACAGTTGCGGTGTCTGATGCCTTGATGGTTAGGGCAGGGGATAAATACTTTGCTGTACCATTGGTGCAAATTGAACGTGTGATGCGGGTCAATATCGATGCGATTGCTAATTTTTATACCACGAATGCCGATACTATCAATATCGATGGACAAGCCTATCGTTTGCGCTATCTTAATCAGATTTTGTACGGCAGCGACCCGGTGGATGCACTAGCGCACCAGTCAAGCAGTGTACCAGTGATTATTATTCGTACTGACTTAGGTCAGCGCATGGCGCTGCAAGTGGATATGATTGCAGGCTCTCGTATTGAAGTGGTCGTCAAACCGCTCGGTCGTCAGCTCTCCCATATCGATGGAATTTCTTCTGCCACCATCATGGGTGATGGCTCGGTCATGCTCATTCTTGACTTGGTGGCATTGATGCGTAATGTCAGCAACATTACCAAAGTCGAGCTGCAAAAAGCCAATAAAGCGGCCAAACGAGCGCACAAACCGCTGGTATTGATTGTGGATGACTCAGTAACCGTGCGCAAAGTCACCTCGCGCTTACTAGAACGTCACGGCTATGATGCCCAAGTGGCAACAGATGGTATTGATGCGCTAGAAAAACTGCAAGAAATGCTACCTGAAGTCATTGTATTGGATATTGAGATGCCACGTATGGACGGCTTTGAAGTGGCCAACCATATTCGCCATAATTCACGGCTCCAGCATATCCCTATTGTCATGATTACATCGCGTACCGGTGAAAAACACCGTGAACGCGCGTTTGATATCGGGGTGAATGAATACATGGGTAAACCATTCCAAGAACAAATGCTGTTAGACACGTTAGCGCGCTTTACCCAACAAGCAAAAACTGACTAAGCCGACTGGCCAGGTAAAGGATACAATCATTCATGCTGTCAAAGTACCCACCGCTGCGATTTTTTATCGTTGCTGAGGAAAATCAGCAACGGCTCGCCTTTAGCGATACCATTCGTTCTTGGGGATTTGAAATCGTGGCATGCTTGGCAGCGTCACAGTTGTTCGAAAAACATTTTCAGCAAAAAGTTGATGTGTGGCTAATCGATACCCCAGACGATTACGCCGTCATTCAAAATGTTGAAAAACAGCTGAATGTCAATTTGACTAAGATTGTATTACTGGGCTTTGTCACGGCACCTTATATCAATGAAAGTCTGTTATATGCCAAATGGCAACGCCAACTCAAGCGAAAAATTGCCAACATGCTAGAACGTAGCGATTTGTTAGAGCCCTATGATGCTGCCAAGAGCGAAATCAAACCCTGGAAATATGTGGTGTTGCTCGCAGCCTCGATGGGCGGACCGCTGGCGATTAAGGAATTTTTAGATAATTTGCCCGAAGATTTACCAGTGGCGCTGTTACTAGCGCAGCACTTTAACCAAAATACGCTAAACACCTTGCCAAGAATTTTAAATCGTCACAATGAGTGGCGCTGTGACATAGTGACCAATACCCAGCAATTATTGACAGGACGTTGTTTGATTTTACCGATTGAACACAGCGTGGTGTGTGATTCCAATGGACGGGTGATTTTGCAGCGTAAACCTTGGCAAGGCAGTTACAAACCGCCAATCAGTGACGTCATGCGTAACTGCAGTGAAGCGTTTGGCAATAATTTAATCACTATTGTGTTCTCTGGTATGGGCGATGATGGTAGTGATGCGGCAGCGACGGTCAAAAAAAATGGCAGTATTATTTGGGCGCAATCCCCTGACAGTAGCACCTGCGCGAGCCAGCCACAAAGCATGATTGAAAGCAACCAAGTCACTTTTGTTGGCACCCCTAAGCAGTTAGCTGAGCAGCTAATCGCCTTGTGTGGCTAATACGGCAGGCTAGCAGCGACCCCTAAACTTCTTATTAATCAGTAAATGAGCAGGCTATGGCAAACGATTTAAACCGTTATTTTAAGCAAGATGAGGATGTAGGCGTCCTAAGTATCACCACAGGTCAATTAACCATTGCTCGAATTCCTTCTAGCAGTTCGCCTGACTGGATTGTGCCGCAAGCCTTGATTTTGAGCATTGATAACTATGATGAGCGCATTTGGAATTATATTTGGCGCGGTCAAGAAGTGTCAGTGTATCACTTGTTGCCAAAAGATGAGCAGCCCACCCACTTAGTGGTGTTAGAAAGCGTCACCGATATCCATCGGATTGCCTTGCAGATTCATGGCGAAGTGACTTTTCATTCTGTGCGTATTGCTGATCTCAAAGACGCTGATGACGCCACTTACCAAGCTGAATTAGCGACTCACTACCCTGACTTATTAGCCGCCTTAAACGCGCCAGATGATGAGGTCGTCGAGCGCTCACGCGCACCGAATTTGGCAGACTATAGCTTACAGCAGGACTATATTTTTCAGCCAGTCATGTTGGCAGGTGAGCTATGTGTGGTGCCAGATTTGGACAAGCTCTCGCATTTCTTGGTGGATTTAGATAGTTAGACGCAGTCCGCCTTTGTGCTATTTTGCCAACAGTCTGTTACTTTTATTTTGCCCAAACATTGCTAGAATAACCCAAAACAAATCATGATAAGGTAAAATTCATTATGGCATTATTTCCTGCAAATGAAGCGCCACAGCCGATTGCCCCACACGGTATCAACAAATGGTCGCTATCGTCACGTATTTTCCATTGGATTAGTGTGGTATTGTTGATTGCGACTTGGGCAATGATTGAGCTTAATGAAGATGCAACTGACTTTACCTATTTTGATTTGCATAAAGCGTTTGGACTCAGTGTGTTATTTTGGACAGTAGGTCGTATTATCAATCGTTTTGTCACCAAAGCCCCCGCCGATGTGCCGATGCCAAAATGGCAAAATAAACTATCGCATTTAACCCATTTGGCACTGTACTTGATTTTACTTGCCATGCCTTTGGCGGGCTGGTTTTCTGTTATGTTTGATGGGGAAGGGGTGAGTATGTTTGGGCTATTTGATATCCCAGCCTTTGTCAGTGAAAACAGTGATTTGTCAGGCACGTTAGAAAAAATTCATAAAAATCTGTTGTGGACGTTGTTGCTGGTGTTCACAGCCTTGCATATCATCGGCGCGCTGTATCACCAATTTATCCAAAAAGACCATTTGATTCGCCGTATGCGCTAAGTTAGCCGATAGTATAAAAAAGCCCATGTCATCATGGGCTTTTTAGTCACAATTTTTTCAATGCAACCTAGATTAAAAACAATCTAGATTAAGCGCAACATGAATTATTGGCGTGTACTATCAGGCAAGCTGATATTCATCTCCAGCACTTCCATGTTTGCTTCATTGTGATGTTGAATATTGACGTCATCAATGTTGACACCTGACACGTAGGTATTGACCACTGCCAAAATCTCACGTTTCATTTTTTCGATACGCTCTGGGGTTAACCGATTGTGCAAGCGGTTTTCGCTGGCAACGATGACCTTTAGGCGCTCTGCGGCAGTATTGGCACTGTTTGACTTTTGCTCACCGCCAAATAAATTACTCCAAAATCCCATAGCCTAACCTCCAAACCAGCGTTGTAGGAAACTTTTCTTCTTCACCTCGATATGGCGATAGGGACGTTCTTCCCCCAAGAAACGAGCGACCATGTCATCATAAGTTTGACCGGCTTTTGAATTTTGATCTAGCACCACAGGCACACCTTGGTTTGATGCCTCAAGTACGCTATTGCTTTCAGGAATCACGCCAAGTAGTGGCACTTTTAGGATGTCATTAGAGATGCTGTTGATATCCATCATCTCGCCGCGCTCAGCACGCTCAGCGTTGTAGCGGTTGATGACCAAGTGCTCACGTACCACGCCTGTACCTTCTTCAACTTTTTTAGTACGGCTTTGCAAAATACCGATGATACGGTCTGAGTCACGCACCGACGAGATTTCTGGGTTGGTCACGATGATGGCTTCATCGGCATGGTACATAGCTAGCTGGGCACCGCGCTCGATACCAGCGGGCGAGTCACACACGATGTAGTCAAATTGTTTGGCTAACTCATTAATGACTTCGGCGACTCCTTCATCTGTCAAGGCGTCTTTGTCGCGGGTTTGGCTGGCAGGTAAGATAAACAAATTATTGAGCTGTTTGTCTTTTACCAAAGCTTGTGACAGGCGCGCGTTCCCTGAGATAACATCAACAAAGTCATACACGATACGGTTTTCGCAGCCCATAATGAGGTCAAGATTTCTAAGACCCACGTCAAAGTCAATCACTACAGTTTTAAAGCCGCGAAGGGCTAGACCTGTAGCGAAAGAGGCGCTAGTGGTGGTTTTGCCTACCCCGCCTTTTCCTGAAGTTACAACAACGATTTTTGCCACTTTGGCATACTCCTATTCATAGCACGGTGTCAGTGAGGCTGTATTGGTTAATCATCAAGCCATACACACATTCACGCTAAACTGGTTTGAAAAATATGGATATAAATTAACGTAAATCGTTAAAAGTTAAGGCTTAAATTTTAGTTAGCCCAAATTTGGTTAATTGGACTAGTTTAGCATAAAAAACTTTTCGAAGTTAATCGAGAGATTGGCGATTTTTGCATAGATTATGGTATAAGTGGTTGTTTAGGTGATTGTTATTCCATCAATTCAAAGACCAAGCCTTGACCATCAAGGTAGCTGACTTGTACCGCTTTATCCAAATACTCAATGGGAATATTTTCTTTTAGGCAATAAGTGCCCGCAACTGACACCAGTGACGGGTTAAAACGTAAACAGAATATTTTAGCGTTGGTGTCGCCCGTCGCCCCTGCGACCAATCGCCCTTCGGCTTTTCCATACACGTGTAAGCTATAATCGGTAATCGCTTCCGCGCCGGCATTGATGCCTTTGGTCAAAATCACGTCACCGCCTACATGATTGATACTTTGACCGGAGCGCAGCATTTGAGTATGCACCAAATCGCCTTCAGGCTGCGATTGGTGATGCGGTGAGGCGACAAATTTTTCAGGTGCAGCTGCGGTCTCATTGATTGTGGTCTCATTGCTTGCGGTATTATTGGCTGCGATATCATTAGCGGTTTGATTTTGTCGCTCAGTCACTTGACTGTCGGATGCGGGTGATTGGGTAGGGGGCTGCGCCACGTGTTGAGAGGATGGGTTACTTTTTGTGCTGTCTGATTTTCGCTCTCTACCCGTCGCCACATTTTTTGGTGCTTTGCCGTCAATGCGCTGCCCATCTGCTGGAAAAATGGCAATGCGAAGCTCATTGGCTTGGGCGTCATTGGCGCCTGTGACCAACCCAATCGGCTGTAACCCTAGCACCCATAAGCCGCCCCAAAGCTGCGCTAAATTTAATGGCTGTTGACAACTGACAATCACCGGTAAGTTGGACTGGCGTTGACGACCTAGCTTTTGTGCAATCTTTGTCAAAATTACTTTGATATCATTGCCTTCAATATTTAGGCGGGTAAAGTTCAGTAGTCTGCCCGTAAGTTTCACGCTAGTGGCTACAGGGTCGGTGGGTAATGGGTTGGCTGGCTGCTGACTTTGCGGTGAATCCTGCTCTGATAGGTTAGATACGCTTTGTAAGTTTTGTGATGAACTATCTTGGGTCAAGTCAAGGGCAGCGGGCTGTGTCATGAAAAACCTTTTTATAATAACTTTTTATACATCAAAATCGATTCATACCGCATATTAGCAAGTATTATTTAAAACAACAACCATTCACCGCGCTATTTATTGTTTGGCAACCAAAGCCGTAATAGGGCGATAAAAAAAGCGTTGTACAGCCGATATCGGCCGGCCAAATTGGTGGATTCAATCAGCGTATTTGGTGCTTCCATTGTTGAATGCGAACTTGGTTGGCAAGTGACGTCAAACTATCATCAATAATATCGCTAACTAATTTTTCTAGCGCAGGGCTAGTGACGTCAATTTGCACCAAGCTTTTGGCGATTTCTTCATACATCAGCGTGAGCGTTTGCGGTTTGGTAAGGTTGGTGGTCAAGCTTAATGTCAGATTTTCCCCAATGTGTTGCCCGATGCTGTGCATTTGGTTTTCTATCAGACTACCTGCAATCGGTATCAATCGTAATATGCGGTGCAGCTCGGGCGTATCGGTCAGCGCTTGCTGAATGGCGATGCCCACTTGTTCTGCCAATGGTTTGGCAAAGATGGCAGGGTGGGCGGGCGTGGATTGTAATAACGGTGTGGCTTCTTGCTGCAGCACTTCGACAATGACCTTTTGTATGTCATCCCGATGCTTGTCGATGATGTTTTTGACCAAATGCCCATCGGTGTTGCTTATTTCGGTGCGGATATTGTCAATCGCAGTTAAAATCACCCGATCAGAAATCTCTTCCATAATCATTTGGTAATAAAATTTGATTGTCGCAAGCCAACTGGCGGGCAAAACTTTGTAGCCCAGTTCATGCAGACGATAACCAATCACGCCAACGCGCAGCAGTCGTAATGCGCGCAGCTGCGGTGCACAGCCCAACACTTCATACCAATGCACGAATGGAAAGAAAAACCAGCGGTAATAGCGTTTTTGGGCGATCGCAATCAACCAGCGAACCACAAGCTCGGCTATCAAAAAGATGGTAAATAGACCCCCTGCCACTTTGAGCGGCTCGTGCCATCCTTGCTGATAACTGACGATACTGTCAACAAACCCCAGCCAATTTGCTATTTTTGCCATAAAGCTACTTAGCATCAAAGCGTCAAACCCCATGAGCAGCAAGTCCAACACAATGGCAACCATCATGATGGTATCGTAGGCTAACTGCCAACGACTGGGTTTGGCAGGGTGGGCAGCGAGCGGTTGGCTAATATTCGAGCTTGGCGTTGGGCTGGATTTTGGGTCTAAATTAGCAGTTGGCATAAAAAAGTGCTCAAAATGGGGTCAATACCGCAAAAAATGTGAGTGAGAACAAGGCAGGTAAGTCATGCCTTGCATGACTCTCCTTAGATTTTAATTAGCAATATAACTGGTGAGATTGCTAGGGATGACGGGTAAAATCATCGAGCATGGCTTGGATACGTTGGTCCTTTTGCTGCCACAAGCCATCAAGCCAACGGTACATATCTATTTTGGTTTGCTCATCCTGCTGGTATTTGCCATCCATGAGGCGCTGTAGCAAATCATCTGGCAATGCAATTTTTTGAATATCCACCCCGATGCGTTTGATATTACCTTTCCATAAATCCTGATAGGTAGGAACACCGTCAGGATACACAATCGTCATATCGAGCACCGCGTCTAGATCATCACCCAACGCACCCAATGCAAGTGCAATGCCGCCCGCTTTGGGTTTTAGCAAATGTTGATACGGCGATTGTTGCAAGTCATGTTTTTTTTGGGTAAACCGCGTGCCTTCGATAAAGTTAAGTAAGGTAAAAGGTTTGTCGAGTAAGTTTTGACAAGCGCGTTTGGCTTCGATGATATCGCGGTCTTCTAGCGCTGGATTTTTAGCAATCGCTGTTTTCGAGTAGCGTTTCATCATCGGAAAGTCTAAAAAATAAAAGGCTTGCCCCACAATGGGGATATACAGTAGCTCGTATTTGGCAAAAAATCGCGTTAACGGCAGTCGGTTTTCACTGATATATTGAATGACAGTGGTGTCGACCCAAGATTGGTGATTACTCAGCAAAATATATTTGCCATTAACCGATAAGTCATCAGGCAGATTGACGCGAAAATCAATATCGGGCAGGATATTTTCAATTAAGCGATTGTTGGTGTTGATCCAGTGATTGGCTATTTTTAACACGCATTTATCTGCCAATGTATGACCCGTCAATGTTTTTACCGCGCCCATCGCCCAAAGCGGTAGACTAAACAGCACTGAATTGCCGGTAATGGTGCCTGCCGCCACCGCTAAGCTGGCGTTTTGCGCCAAAGGTAATGATGTTTTACGCAGTTTGTTGAACGTGTTTTTGAGCAATGATGGTTTATTGTTATTTGTCATATTTGGCTCCCACAAAGCTTATTCAAAAAAGCTTATTTGAATGAGACATAAGAAAAAATACTTGGCTTCATTAATTTGGCTTCGTTAATTGTAAAAATAAGTGTTAGTTTAGCAAACGTCAAAAATGTTCACTAATAAATTTTTATACACTGGCAAGCACAAATCTTGCAGGTTTATTGGTGCTGTGCTATACACCCCAGTAAAGTTAATTGTCAAAAAATTTTTTTAAAAATTAACAAGTTATTGAATAAGCTATGGATAATAGATTGACTATCCAGCACAGTTTTCAACAAAATCACAAAGCATTTAATATATAAGAATAAATAATATAAATAATGAATACTTGAAAATATTTTGTAACAAATTATGCCATCTTACAACATCCTTAAGACAAATCATTACATATAAAGAAAAAGTTTATTGCATAATGAGCTCAATCACAAAGCAACTGAGTGTTGTCAGGTTTATCTGGCAAATGAGATAAAAACAACAAGTTGGTGCGTGGCAATTATAACTAAGCCATTATAACTAGAGGAATTCAAAGGAGATTACTCATGCGTACTAAATTATTAGCAGCTACTTTAGCATCAGGTGTTATCTTAACAGGTTGTGCAACAACGCCAACTGGTACGACAACAACAGGCATTACCGACAATAAAGCGCTTATGGGGGGTCTATTAGGGGCAGCCGCAGGTGCGGGTGTCTCAAAGGCAACGGGCGGTGAAAAAACCGGTCGTGATGCGGCAATCGGTGGTGTACTAGGTGCGGGCGTGGGTTACTACATGCAGCAACAAGAAGCTAAACTTCGTGCAGAAACCGCAGGTTCTGGCGTGACGGTAACGCGTGACCCAGTAACTAACAACATTAACTTGTCTATCCCAGAAGCGATAACTTTCCGCGTTGGTGATTCTACTATTCTACCTAACTTCTATAATACGTTAGACAAAGTAGCTACCACACTACGTGACTATAACCAAACTAACATTCAAGTAAATGGTTACGCCTCAGTGGAAGGTGATGCAAATAGAAACCAAGAGTTATCACAACGCCGTGCATCAGCAGTCGCTAATTACTTAGTCAATCGTGGCATCTCTGGTAACCGTATCAGCGCTATTGGTCGCGGTGCGACAACACAATTTGGCTCAAGCTATGAACCAAACCGCCGTGTAGAGATGATTATCCTTGCACCACAGTCAGTTAACTAATCAGTCGGTTAACTAATGAAGTCAAGCTAGCTGATATTTTCATCCGCGAATTGATAAAAAAAGCACCTTTTTAAGGTGCTTTTTTTGGTTCAAAAAATGAAAAAAGGAGTATATCGGCGTTATAAAATACTCACCACAATATTATTGCCATTGTCTAAGGCGTCATTATAAAACGCCAATAACTCATTATATGAAGCCAGCAATTCTTTATCCAAGTTTTCCTTTTTGTCTTGCCAAATATTGGGTGGAAAAATAGCTTGCTCACGTAGTGACTTCATCGAGACTTTTTCTAAGCGTTTTTTAAAGTTAATTTGTTCTAGTACATCAACGATTTCGACAATATGTGCCCACGGGGTAAAAGCAATGAAATCGGCATCTTCATTGTCGCTAAAGGTTTCTACACCCACCACAAACTCGCTGACAGGCTCATCGGGTACAGGCTCGGTGGCACTGTGTTTGGTTAGCACAAAATGGATAATGTCCCACAGTTTGCCCAAATCTACTAATTGTGCTTGAGGCTGCTCACTGATGCTTTCAAGTAACGCGGTTCGCGCTGTATCAGTGGCATTTTGCAGTTGCTCGAGCAGGGCGTTATCGACCATCAAATATTGTGCGATCATACAATTTCCTAGTTATAAAGTAGCGAGATATTAGCGTAGTGGGATATGACAGTCCTATCACTTTATGTTAAAACGAGGATAGTATACCTCATACAGCAAGCGATTTTGACGATGTATTCACTTGAATTGACCGACTCATTTAGCTGACTTATTGGACTGATTTATTTAGCAGACTTATTTAACCGATTAGACCCGCTGACATATTGATTAATGAGGCTAAAATTGCGGTATTAAAGAAAAATGATAACACACAATGGATGGTACCGATGATCCGACTTTGCTGGGTGTTGAAGGCGACATCCGCTGTTTGACCAGATGTACCAATGATGTAGGAAAAATATAAAAAATCCCAGTAGGCGGGGTCGTCATCGTTAGGAAAATCTAGCATTTCTGCGTTTTTTTCTTCTTTAAGCAAGAAATACTCGTGGGTGTAATGAATAGCAAACATGGTATGAATAAACAGCCAGGCCGTCAAAATCGTCATGGCGGTGAGCGCGATATGAAACAGCATCAAAGCGCCTTTGGCGTCCTTGCTCGCGCCCAACTCTACGACAATCGCTAGCATACTGACAATGGCTGTGACAAAAACCAAAATCAGCATTAACACCGTGCCTTCGTCTTCAGCATGGGCTTTATCCAAAATTGCATTTTGATCGGCTTTATACATCATCCGAAAAATAGCCAGTAAATAAACCCAAATTCCGATATTCCAAGCCAGCAAAAATTGCGTCACAAACTTCAATTTATCGTAGGCTACCGCCAACGTCCAATC